>Ga0131853_10011745_pt1 | contig 16044 bp, 18 predicted proteins | sample TergutLab28metaG_FD_92764 | JGI IMG/M metagenome (GOLD analysis project Ga0131853, IMG submission 92764) | Labiotermes labralis P1 segment gut microbial communities from Petit-Saut dam, French Guiana - Lab288 P1 (version 2) (version 2) | ecosystem: Host-associated > Arthropoda: Insects >...
TCAAAACAAGATTTCCCATCAGGCTCGTTGAAGACCACAACGTAGATAGGTTACAGGTGTAAGCGCCGCGAGGCGTTCAGCCGAGTAATACTAATCAGCCGATTGGCTTAATTTTTTCTCAACAATGAAATTACCCTTTATATGTACTCTATTCGCTTTATCAGTTTAATTCGGAATTCGGAATGCGTAATTCGGAATTGTCAAAAGAACAAAGACAAAATTTTGTCGGAACAGGATTGGAAACAGGAAAAAATAATTCCGAATTCCGCATTCCGAATTCCGCATTAACCTTTGTCGGTGATTATTGAGGCGAGGATACACCTGTTCCCATCCCGAACACAGAAGTTAAGCTCGTCATCGTCGATGGTACTGCCCGGGAAGCCGGGTCGGGAGAGTAGAAAGTTGCCGACTTTATGCAAGGGGAATTCAACATTAGTTGGATTCTCTATTTTGTATTTCGCGCGGATTTCGTAGGGGCGGGGTCTGCCCGCCCAAATCGCCGTTCGTTCCAGTTTTCAGGGCGGGCAGACCCCGCCCCTACGGTTGTTGTTCTTCCGTGTAAAATTTGTCGTTTTGCCAATTTGCGGGGTTATTTACAATATATTCGGCGATTTTTTGGTATGATTGTTCGTTGCGGATTATGTGTTCAAAATAATCACGTTGCCATAATTTAACGGGTAAATTAATCTTTTTTGTTGTTTGGTATTTGAAATATCCAATTATATTGCCCAATGCAATGTTGTAGGGGCGGGGTTTGCCCGCCCGAATATCACCCGTATCAATATTTATATTTTCGAAATTCATATTTGTGGTTTCAGGGTGGGCTGATCCCACCCCTACGATTTCGATGATACCGTGGAAATGGTTGGGCATAATCGTATATTCGTGCAATGTAATATGCGGATATTTAATTTTCAAATTTTGCCATTCGGTTTCGACGATTTGTCCGAATTCATTCAATATCATTTTCCCATTTTCGATTTTTCCGAATGGGGTTTGATTGTTCAAAAACATTGGCGGTTTTACAGTCGTTTGTAGGGGCGGGGTTTGCCCGTCCTGTTGTTCGGACGACATTTGCGTATTTGGGCGGGCAAACCCCGCCCCTACATTATACCCGCGCATTTGCGCGCCGCTGATTTTACCCGTTCCGTCGGTCATTTGAATTCCGATTGTGCGGGTGCATATTGTAATAAAATACAATCCTATCTTTGAATAATCGTACCCTTTTAGGCGAATGCTGTGGCGGTGGTGTTTGTCGGGGTTGTATTTCAAGTTTTTTCCTTTTATTGGTTTTTCAGGGAAAAATACGTTTCGCCATAAACAAAAAGAGACGGCTTGCAAAAGCCGTCTCTCGACAAATAAAAAAATAACGCGCTTTTATCGAATTTTCAAATCATTCAAAGTTAGTTGAAGGACTGCTAATTCTCCATCGGTCAAATTGTCCAAAACTATTTCTGTGCTTGAATTTGTAGTCGAAATACATACGCAAACTTTTTCATTTACGGCTTCCTCGTTTTGTTTCTTAAAATCGATACGCGCAATATTGTCTATATGAAAATATTGTTCGCCTATTTTTAGAAACTTGTTATTTGGTTTGTCTAAATAACGATCATCTTTTTCCATTTTTTACCTCCTTTCTAAAACGCGACTGGTATTATCGCTATTCATTTGTATTATAATAATCTGTTCGCTTCTGGACCAACCACCTCTACCGAAGTCAATTTCATACGTAATTCTTACCTCGTATTGTCCATTTCCTAAATTTCTTACTCTGCCACTATCTTTGTGAGAGCCGAGAAACCTTATTCTTGTACCTGCCGCATCAAATGGTCTTCTAATATTAGTCTGTGCGTGCGAAAATGCTTCGGCTTCAGCTCTATTAGGGTTAATTGTTTTAGAAGAAGGAGCACTACCTACTGCAAGTAGCGCAAAAAATAAAAACAATACGATTGATAACACTGTCGTTTTAGTGTTAGTTTTGGGGCTGGCAAATTCTTTAAGTGTCATAAGGCACTCTCCTTTGATTAAAAGTTTTTTTGTTGTTATATATGGAAACAGCATATCCGAGCAATATTGATAAAATTAATGCTACAATGTCTTCAAAGCAAAAAGTCCCCGGCACAAATGATGTTTTCTGTAATATTTCAGTTAAAACAGAAAGGAAAGGAAATATCCAAAACCAAAAATGGTATTGTCTTGTCTTTACTTTATTAAACCAAACATATTCGACAAATAGCAAATATGACAATAACCACAATCCCCAAGGCAATGAATAAATAACGAAAGATGGCAATAAATGCTTTACGGGTGCGGCTATATCGCGCAAACAATCAACAAATGAACGCAGTCCTAAAAAATTAAACCACTCAAACATCAAAAGCGAAGTCGGGCGCCAAAGTATATAAATTGCGCTACCGATGAACAAGACAAAAAAACCTCCCATTAGTAATGTTTTTCTAAAGCTCATAGCGGATAAGTACTCCAAGCAATAACAATAAATATTACCAAAAGCACAACGCCAATTACAGTATAAGAATTCTCTTCCTTTTTCTTTTCTTCGTTAGATTCTATAGCTTTTTGCGCTTGTTCTTGTGCTTGTTGAGAATAATGCTCGGTTATACTTATATTGTTTTCGTGCAAATATTGCGCTTTTTCATAAAAATAGCCCTGTTTTGACAGCAATCCCTCTTTTATTATGGATTCTAATCTACCTGAATCGATTTCGAATACAGACAAAATTTTTTTTCTGTCGCCAACGCTTTCTACGCCAATATCTTTAAGGTCATCGCTTGTCATAGAAGATATTGTTTCCCAGTCAGTCAATTTATTTTTCTCAAATGCTTCGCAATACTCGCCTAATCCTGCTTCCGTCAAAATATCGCTATAGTTTTTGCCGTAAAACTTAACCATATCTTCTAAATTCTGCCGATTGTTTTTTTTCATCTGCTGCTGTCGCACCCACAATTGATGTGATTTTTCGGCTTCTTCTTCCTTTTGTTTCCGCTCTTTCTCTTGCAAATAATTGAGAGCCATAAGGCTTTTGTTAATTTCCCACATAAAAACACCTCCTAAAAAATTATATAAAGGTGCTGTGCAGAATTTTCATTTGCACAGCACTTGCTCTTTGTTTTTAATCTTGAAACTTGCGAATATCACTACCACCGAAAACAGTGTAGAGAGATATAACTTTACCATCTTCTGCTCCGGCATCCCAAGAATAACCTATTGATGACAAATAAATTACTCTACCTACAACAAACACTAAAAACAGGATAAGAGCAACTAATCCAACAATTAACAATTCCTCATTACCAGCCATATAAAACCCTCCTAAAATTAAAATTTATACAAGAAGCACCGCGCTTATTGCCGAAGTTAAGTTATGAATAATGGAAAAGCATTTATCAGAAAAACAATGAGAGCTGCTCTGCCGAAAATTCATAATTTTTTGCAGAAAATACGAAAGTGCCTATGTATATACCAGAAGGCTGACAGAACAGCCGTGAGATGGCTACTCTTCTTCTGGTATTTTGTTTATAAAAGAGCATAAACAAAAATAGGAATAAAATTCCATTTTTCGTATTTTCTGCACCCATAAAATACGTTTTATTTGAGATGGTTTTCGGAAGTATTTCGTTTTTGATGAAAATAGTTGGATTTCTCCAAGTGGAAAAACGTATTTTTACGACGAAAATTAAATCCAACGGGAGTAAAACAATGTTTGAAAAAGTAAAAGAAGTGCCTATGCCGCAGGAAATGAAAGAGCGCCAAGGACTTAATGCGCAACAGTTTGCCTTGAAAAAACGCCGCGACGAAGAAATTGCCGATATTATCACAGGGCGCGATAAACGTATGCTGATAGTAATAGGACCTTGCTCCGCAGACAACGAGGACGCCATTTGCGACTATGTTTCCCGCCTTGCCGCCGTTCAAGAAAAGGTGAAAAGCAAATTGATGATTGTGCCTCGCATTTATACGGGCAAACCGCGCACAAAAGGCGAAGGTTATAAAGGAATTTTTCACAGCCCCGATCCAAGCAAGGGAACAAATATTGCCGAAGGAATTGTTGCTATGCGTAAAATGCTGATACGCGCCGTTGCGGAAAGCGGACTTACGGCGGCGGACGAAATGCTGTATCCCGAAAATTACGATTACGTTGAAGATTTATTAAGTTATGTCGCAGTAGGCGCGCGGTCGTGCGAAAACCAATATCATCGGCTTGTTTCGAGCGGAGTCGATGTTCCTGTGGGACTTAAAAATCCTACGAACGGCAATATGGACGTTTTACTAAATTCGATATACGCGGCGCAAATACCTAACGAATTCAAATATTACGGCTGGCAGGTAAAAACGCAGGGAAATCCGTACTCACACGCTGTTTTGCGCGGCGCGGTGGATTTAAGAGGAGTAAACGTACCGAATTATCACTACGACGAAGTAATTAAATTTACATCGCAGTACGAAAAAAGCGGGCTTAAAAATCCATCTATTATTATTGACGTAAACCACAGCAACAGTAATAAACGGGCTTTACAGCAAATAAGAATTATCAGAGAAATCCTGTTTAACATAAAAACGGACTCGGAATACGCAAAATTCATAAAGGGCTTTATGATAGAAAGCTACATCGAAGACGGACGACAGGAAATCGGCGAAAATACGTATGGAAAATCCATCACGGACGAGTGCCTCGGCTGGGAGAAGACGGAAGCGCTTTTGTATGAGATTGCGGAGAAGATTTAGCGGATTAACTTATTTGCCGCAATAAATCAAGCTACTTTTTTTGATTATCGGATATGTTTTTGCGATAGTTTTCGGAAGTATTTTGATTTTGGTGAAAATTGTTGGATTTGAGCGTTTTTATAAGGGTAAAACATTTTTTCCCATTTTATTTTGTGCATAACGTATTTTCTTGTTTCAAAACAGGAGGGATTTATGCCGAAAACTTTGAGTATTCGCCTTGATGATAATATGAAAAATGCTGCAGACGCATTGTTTTGCAGTTTAGGCACCAATACTGCTTCCGCCGTGAAAATGTTTATTTATACTGCGGTAAAAAACAATAGATTGCCGTCGCAAAAAGAGATTATGGCAAACTCAACGCAAAGCGGAAATTGGCTTTTTGATGAGGTAGAAGGAAAGTTTATTCGTCCTGAAATTGTAGCAGAAATAGAAGAAAGTCGCAGAAATGGGGCTTATATTCGTATGCTTGACGGCGAAAGCGTTGATTGTTTCTTGAAAAGAGCCGCCAATAATGTCTAAACGAGTAAAGAATTGTATGGAACGTGAAACAAAAAAAACGGGAGATTAGTATTTCCGGTGATTTTTTCTCGTTATCCCAACCATAAAATTCATAACTTTCTCATCTAAAATTATGTCTTTGCGTTTAATCGCTTGCTTCAGTCGTATTCCGTCAAGCGTTTTGCAACGGCTTAGTGCGACGTATGTTTGTCCGTGAGCAAACGCCCCGTTTCCGAGGTCAATTATTACTTTATCGAATGTCTTGCCTTGACTTTTGTGAATGGTAATCGCCCACGCCAATTTTACGGGGAATTGTGTGTAAGTTCCTATAACTCTGGTGTTTAATTTGTCGCTTTGGGCGTCGTATTCGTAGTCAATTGCTTCCCAAGTTGCAGGCAACACTACAAAAATGGCGCCGTCAATATCGACAGTAATCGAGTTTTCGCTAAGCGTTTTTATTATCCCGATTGTTCCGTTTACCCAATGCCTGTCGGGGTCGTTTTTTACCATCATTATCTGTGCGCCTTCTTTCAAAACCAAATTCTTTTCGGCAGGAAAATCCTTTTCGTTCATTGTATCTAAAAAAACGCCCGAAAGTTGCGCGGAATATTGTAATTCTTTTGTTTTAAGCGCGTCCATTTTTCGCCTGTTTATGTCGTTGACTATGCCGTTAGTCGCCCCCAAAACAATTTCTTTGTCGCCGCTTTCACCTATTTCGGGAAAATATCGAGCATTTAATTGCCGCAGTAATTCTTCGGTTATTTTTTTGTCGCGGATGGAATTTAATATATTCATAAAATTCACGTCGTTTTTTTGGCGAAAAACCGTGTTTAACGACAAACAATTGAAATCCGAATTCATAAATGCCTGCGAATTAAAAAAATAGCACCCCTTGTATTTTCTTTCAAAATAGTGGCTCATATTGCCCTCAAAAACCGTTTCGCCGTTGTAACTTATGCTCACCTTTTCTTTATTGTTCACGACGGGAGGCAGTTGATACATATCTCCGACAAAAACCATTTGAGCACCTCCGAACGGCTCGTCGTTTTTGCGGATTTTCTTTAAGACATAGTCCATTCCTTCGACTAAATCCGCTCTCACCATCGAAATTTCATCGACCACAATAATGTCTGCGGATTTCAAAACCTGCTTTGTCTGTATGCTGTATTTTGCGGTTTTTATTATGTCGCTCGTTATTATTGTGTGCGGAAACTTAAAAAGCGAGTGTATTGTTTTGCCTCTGACGTTTAGCGCGGCAACACCTGTCGGAGCCAAAAATATCGCCTTTTTTTGCGTTTTTACCCGAAAATATTCTATCAAAGTCGATTTTCCCGTTCCTGCTTTTCCTGTAATAAAGAGTGATTTGTTGCTGTTTTCCATTAAGTTAAATGCTTCGCGAAAGTCGTTTGTGAATTCCAAAACACCGAGGGACTCATTGCAAAACGAGCGATTTCTGAGATCTTTGGGAACAAATTCCAGCGCTCGCCAATCTGCCTTTAAGGCGATTTCGCAAACTGGCGCCGTTCTCAATTTTGGGGGAACAAACTCCAAATCCATTCCGTTCTTTTTGAGCATTTTCTCGTAAATTTCGGTAGGTGCAATGGTTAAATTTTCGCAGCCTTGATATTGCAATCTTCTGAAATATTCGCCGAGATCTGTTCCGTTTTCCAAGTGCGCATAGTCGGGATCGGACAAAACCGCCGTCAGTAAATCTGTGTTTAGACTGCCCGACCAACTATACCAATCTCCCCAACCTGCGAAATAATTGTCGTTGTGCGGTTTTACCAATATTGTATAAGATTTTTTCGGCGACATATCAAAAAACAACTCGTAAGGCAGGACTTTTTTGTGCCACTCGGTGTTTACTTTAACGTCCATATAATAAATGTCGGTTTTCTTGGATTTGTCGTTGAGAACAGACCAATAAAAAGGGAGGCGAAATTGTCGTGTTTCGTCGGCTGGGTTGAAAATCTTGAAAATTATCGGCTCGTTTTGCGGCATTAGAGTTTATTTCGGCATATTTTCAAAGTGCTTTATAGGTAATTCATTTGTCAGCATACCTCTTATTTCGTTCCAATTTATATTACCGTCTTTTCCGTTTGTCAGCATTATTCTTTCGAAATTCATATACTTAAAACAAGGCACTGTCAAATTAGCCAATTTCAAAATATCGTCTTGCGTTTCTTCCTGATTGTAGCCGGAACTGCTCGTGCCGATACCGCTTTCAACTTTTAATTCTATGAGCAAACACGATTTTTTTGAAATTATCATTACGTCAGGTTTTGCGTTGCAAGCCCAGCGTAATCTTAAAAGTTCTTTGTTTTTGAGTTTCTTCTCGTTTTGTAGGGCTTCAATATCTTCAAAACTCCATTTTCCGGGAAACCACAACTTTGATTTCCCGATTTTCCCAGTCCAAAACATCGAATATTTGTCGATTATATCTTTGCTTATATCAAAATATTCCAAAAATTGCTCTATAATTATTCTGCGTTTGGTATTTGTTTCATCAGAATTTACCGCGCTCTTAAAGTCGCCCAAATCATTCCAGTAATCTCTAAAAATTGCAACTTCTCCGTATATGTCGTCAAAATTATTGTTATAAAGAAACTCGCGACCAATGCGGTTGTTAATGAGTTCAAAAAATTGCTTTCTGAAATTATGCTCGTAAATAACCGCCGCCATAAGCAAAAAGCCAAAATGTCTTTCTTCGCGGTTTACTTCAAAATATTTTTTGTCATTAAACATATTTTATTGCGGCTTTCTTTAAATTTTAGTGTGATTTTTTTTACCAATTTCCGTCCAAATTCACGTCTGCCGCCGCAATATCTTCCACAGGTATTCTTTTTTTAGAAGGCGCAGGTATTATGCCGCCTACCGTTTCCAAGTGGCTCAATCTGTCTTTTTTGTATGGATCTTCTTTGAATAACCAAGCAAGGATAAGTTTCAAAAAGCGCTCCGCTCCGCCTCCGTCTATATACATTTTTCGTCTTCTTTCTACCGCTTTTTTATAGTATAAAACTTACAAACTATCCCCGAAATCCTCCTTGAACTTTGCCACTAACTTCTCCTGCCAGTCGCTTAGCGGCTCTAATCTTCCAAGGAAAAAACGTAAAATTTTCGGCTCTTCTTTCCATCTGAAGCCGCCGATTAGTTCGCGGTTTTTGTAAAGCCAAGTTATTCTATCGACAACGTATTTGATTTGGCTCATTGTGAAAACGCGTCTTGGAAGAGCAAGGCGGACAAGTTCTATCGCGGCAATGCGCTCGCTTCCGTCGGCATTTCTTTCTTCCGCCATTGTTCCGCGCTCCATTCCTCTTGCGCCCGAAGCAATATAAAGCGCGGCGGTCAAAGCGGCGGACTGAAATTCGTCTTCCTTTATATGCGGCAAAAATTCTCTGGCGTTTAAGTGGCAGCCAAGCCCGCCTGACGGGCTCACAACAGGAATGCCCGCTTTTATGAGTTCGTTGGTCATAAATTTTATGAACTGCGGTCCTTGTGAAATTGTATCAAAGTCCATTGTCTCGCGAATTCCGACCGCAACAGCTTCCATTTCTTTGTCGCTCATACCGCCGTATGTAAGAAAACCTTCAAAAAGCGGAACTAATTCCCGCAATTTTTCAAAAATCGCTTTATCGTTAAGACAAATGCCGCCGCCTCTTGCGTAGCCGAGTTTTCTTGCCGAAAAATAAATAATATCGACATTTTCGGCGATTTCGTTGCAAATTTCCAAAACGGACTTGTTTTTGTAATTTTCGTCTCTTGTTTTTATGAAAAACAAATTATCCTGAAGCAAACTCGCGTCGAATACAAGCAGAATGTTGTGCTGTTTGCAAAGCGCATACACATCTTTTATGTTTTGAAGCGAAACCGGCTGCCCCCCAATAAGATTGGTGCCCGCTTCTATTCTTACGAAAGGAATTTTTTTGTCTTTGTTGTGCCGCTCAAATGTCTCTTTTAGTTTCTCGATATCGATATTGCCTTTGAACAAACATTTTGAATTTAAGTTAAACGCCTCGTCCGTCGGAATTTCCAGAATTTCGGCGCCTTGAAGACGAAAGTGCGCTTTTGTGGTTGTAAAGTGGTAATTCATCGGAATTATGTCGCCGCTTTTAATGAGCACGCGCGAAAGCAAATGTTCGCACGCTCTGCCTTGGTGCGCAGGCAAAAAATATTTTTTTCGAAACACTCTTTGAAGCTCCGCTTCGAGACGGAAAAAACTCTCGCTTCCCGCATAACTGTCGTCCGCGTTAAGCATCGCCGATTGTTGCACCGTGCTCATAGCGTTTACTCCGCTGTCGGTCAGCATATCCAGAAATACATCCCTGTTCTTCAAAAGAAAAGTGTTGTTTCCTGCTTCCTGTATTGCTTCAAGCCGCTTATCTATGGGCTTAAGTTCAAGTTTTTGGACGATTTTGACTTTGTGCATCTCAAGCGGCAGTCCTTCACCGCAAAAAAACTTCAAATTATTCATTTCTGTTCTCCTTTTTGCGATAAAAATACTTTTTATTTTCGGCAGTTTCCGAGATTATTTTGTTTTTTGTGAATTTTGTGTTTTTGGCATTTAGTATTTTCCTTATAGATTAAAACAGAAAAGAGGAAAAATGGCAATAATTGAAGCGAAAGAGTATAAATCATTTGAAGAAATAAAGCAAGCCGACGAAAATGGGGCGGAATTTTCAAAAAGTAATCGGACACGCTATGCTTGCCTGCAAAACAGCGGTTTCGACTTGGGAGAGCATTTCGCTGAGGTCAGCAAAACGTTAGAAATGCCAAATTCTGCAACAAAACAAATCATTGATTACAACCTCACCCGCTATGCCTAGGCTGAAAACTTACCTATTCCCAAAAAAAAGTATTCAAATTATCGAGCGTGAAAAAATAAGAAAACTTAGAAATCCGCAAGTGAAATTAATGTTGGACGAATAAGAATAAAATTCACTTTTGGATGACGGCAAATAATATTTTTAGAACTCAACAAAAAACGAAAGGATGTTCGCGTGTATGTAGATAGAAGAGGCACATATCATTATTCAGAAGAAGACGCTAAGAAGGCAAACGGCAAGTATGAGGAGCAAGGTGCGGCGCTAGGGGGACTAATTGGATTGTTTCTGTTTTTGGTAATGATCGTTCCTGTAATAGTATCAAAATTAGTCGGCACTATAATTGGTCATTGCCTAAAAATCGGGCTTGCAGGAAAGATTATTACAACGACCTTGTTTATTTTGGTTTTTTGGGTGTTTTTTGACATTTTAATTGCTATGCGTACACAAGGTACTTTGAGATATATGCTTACTGCGATTGGCTTACTACTTTCTTTGTTTGTCGGCTTGTTTTGGTTTTGGCGAAAGCATTATAACGTTATAAAAGACATACCTATTTCTGAATTTTCAAGGATTTTTAAGAATAGTTTTGCTATATTATACTGGGGAGGCATTGGCTTATGGATAATTTTTGGGGTTGTAGACGCTTACAACGCAACAAGGAGCGGCGTAATTTACAGCAATGACCTCTCAATTTTTGCGACTCCGTTAGTACTATCCGTTATTTATTGGTTAAGGAAAACCCGAAAATATTTAATCGCCTCAGATGTTGATAGTAATTTATAGTAAACAATTAAAAAACGCAGAAAAGGGACAAGCAAAAGGAGTAAAAACAATTAAAAAAATATTTTGCCAAAAAAGATTTGGCGGGAACGTATTTAAAGGAAATGATTGTAGAGGAATTTAAGGGTAAACTTGATTTGTTGAAATGATGGAAAAAATATGCTTGAAATCATAGAATTCATAAAAAACACCCCGAATTGGCGCCAAATATTGGCTGAAGCGCCATATCATCTGTCGATAAATGACGACGAGTGCTTTACTATATTAAAATATTCACAACTTAATTCAGATTTCACTGTAGATATTGTTCGTGAATGCCGCGGGTTAATTATCGACAAAGAATACAATACCGTATGCGTTCCGTTTTTCAAATTCGGCAATTACGGCGAGCCTTATGCGGATAAAATCGACTGGTCAACGGCAAAAATCGAAGAAAAACTTGACGGCTCACTGATAAAAATATGGAATTATAACGGTCGTTGGGTAATTTCTACAAACGGGACAATTTTTGCCAAAAATGCAAGTATTGACTCGGTCTGTGATGAAAAATACGGCGGGAAATTTTCAAATTTTGAGGAACTTTTTAAAGCTGCCGCAGATAAAGTTGGGCTTGTTTTAGAGAAATTAAATCCGCAATATACTTATATGTTTGAATTATGCTCGCCGTATAACAGAATTGTTGTCCCGCACAGCGAAATTAAAATATATCATATTGGCACGAGAGATAACATCACACTGCAAGAACTCGAAATCGACATAGGCATTTGTAAGCCGAAACTTTATGAATGCAACGATATAAACGCTCTTATAAAAATGGCGGCGGAATTAAAATATTGCGAAGAGGGTTATGTTGTAAAAGATGGAAATTATCGTCGAGTAAAAGTAAAAAGTCCTGCTTATGTTGCGGCTCATCTTTTAATAAGCGATATGAACGACAAAAAACTGCTCGAACTTCTGCGCAGAAACGAAACTGCTGAATTTTTGACATATTTTCCCGAATATCAAAGTTTCGTCGATAATTTAACTAACAAAATAACGCGGCTTGAAAATGAAATTTATGACGCGCAAAAGAATTTTGACAATGTTCATTTTGAGACAAGAAAGGACTACGCCGCGGCTGTGCTCAAAACAAAATACCCTCATTTTTTCTTTAGTATTTATGACGGGAAAGTAAAAACTCCGATCGAGTGGCTTTGGCAAATGTCAAATAGTCAGATTTTGGAATGGTTGGGAAAATGAAACACCAAGAATACGAAGAGATTTTCTACGAAATCGTCAAGGAAATTCCTTGCGGCAAGGTCGCCTCTTACGGAATGATTGCTAAAATGGCTGGCTACCCAAGACACGCCCGCGCAGTTGGACGGGTAATGCATCAAAATCCGTATCAGGGTGAAGTTCCTTGTCATCGAGTGGTGTTTGGCGACGGGCGGTTAAGCCCTGCATTTGTGTTTGGCGGCGAGGGAGTGCAGAGACGGTTGTTGGAAGAAGAGGGCGTTAAATTTGTTGACGGTCGGGTGGCAAGAGAGTGTTTTATGGATTTTGTCGGTGATTATTGAGGTGAGGATACACCGCATCCCTCCGAACACAGAAGTTAAGCTCGTCATCGTCGATGGTACTGCCAGGGAAGCCGGGTTGGGAGAGTAGAAAGTTGCTGACATCACGCACGTAAGGGCGGGTTTCAAACCCGCCCTTACATTTTTTATTACACAATTTTCAATTTTCGCGTTTTTTTCCGTAGAGACAGGGCATGCCCTGTCTCAAATGCCATACGATAACAAATATTTTATATTATACCCAAACAAACAAAAACGCAAATATTTACCTGCCTCATTTGCATACGATACAGGGAGACAATGAGACAAGGCATGCCTTGTCTCTACAAAAATATCGCAAAAAAAACAATTGTTATTTATTATTCTGCATAATTTTCGTACTTTCATTTCATTTTTGAATGAATAATCGTATGGCAGTTTGGGCAAACGAATGTTGATCCTTTTGACAAAGCAATTTCGTTTTTTTGTTTTGAGATGAATAATAAAAACTTACCATGTTTTTTTAATGCGTGACCAGCAGGGTGGTCTTTATACTTCTTGTTCCAAAGTTCGCATTTTTTTATTTCATCGAATTTTTTCTCAAAATCTTCAGTGCTTTTACAGCTAAAAAAATTGCATCCTTCTGTAAGATCCGCAAAATCGATACTTCTTTCTCCTTTAATCTCTTTGACATACCTTGCTTGCGTGTTTTCGTCTGTTTTTCCTTCGCTAACAAGAAAATCAAGAAATAATTTCTATCTTTTACGCAAACTCGCTTTTTTGTACTCTCCCGCTGTCGGAATTTTCAAAATTCCCATAAATCCCTCCTTTTTATTCCTAAATAATAGAACGCCTAAGTGTTTTCACTCTGCATCAAAAACTATACGAAAACCAACTTGTCGAATAAACGGTCGATTGTCATTAGGACTGTTTCCACTCCGTCTGCCTATTCTTAGTCCGCTCATGTCACGGAAATCGATACAACGCCAACCACCGCCACGCAATACGCGCAAGTTACCTGTATCAGGTCCCGTAGGGTCAGATACAGCAGCAGTATCAACGCACCCTATCCAATCCCAATCACTCGCCCATTCATTAACATTTCCGCTCATATCGTGAATGCCTAACTCATTACCACGCAATTGTCCAACAGGGTGGGTTCTTTCATTGCTGTTTCCGTTATACCAAGCAACCTCACTCAAAGTATTACTTCCGCTAAAAATAAATCCTCTACTCCGATTTCCGCCGCGTGCCGCAAATTCCCATTCCGCACTGGTCGGAAGACGACCGCCTATACGATTAGCAAAATCTACTGCGTTATACCAAGAAACGCTTTCAACTGGGTTATTAGGGTTATTGCGAAAATGCGATGGGTTGTTTCCCATTACCGCTTGGTATTGTGCCTGAGTTACAGGAAATTTGCCAACCCAAAAACCACGGGTAAGTGTTACTTGACGTTCTATAACTCTAGTATCTGTTCCCACTGTATTACTAGCGCCTGCTCCCATTCTGAAAGTTCCGGGCGCAACAAAGACCAACACAATGCTTGTTCCTGATACGTCTAAGCGAAAAATATCGCCGTCGCTTGCGTTTCTCGGAAGTTTGCTGCTGCCTTGCAACGAACGTTCTTCTCGAGCCAAGCGTTCAGCATGCATTTCTCTTTCATTTTCACGCGCCAAACGTCCTATTTCTCGTGGGCTTCTGTGTCCAATACGCGCCAAACGCTCCATTTCTTGCGGACGTTTGTAAACAAAACGCGCATCTCCAATTGTGCGAATAAATGTTGTTTGAGATATAGCAGTAATAGTACTTAGCGCTGTAAACCAGAAGACCTGCCTCTCACTGTACACATCTATCTCTAAAGTGTTTCCACTTATTCTCCACCTATGAGTTTCTTGCGAGGCAACATTATTTGCACTTAAAAATGTTCCGTTTGCAAGAAATTCTATCCATTCGGAAGCCCTCTCGCCGCCATCGTAAAGTATCCAACGTCCAACTAAATTTTGTTGCGCATTTACAGCGCAAACAGTCCCAAAAAGTATGCTCAACAATAAGCCCCAAAACGCAAATCTGCATTTCATTAAAAACCACCTTTCCACCGTTTTCTTACGGTAATGTTAATAAGTTAAACAATAAATGCTCTCGCATCTTCTTCCATCATCATTTTTTTCAAAATCCCCATAAATTCTCCTTTTTTAAACTAAATTACCTCACTTCACTCAAACTCAAAAAACACTATCCACTGAGGATTTAACTCAGCAACTCGTCTTATGCGTCTAATGTAGATTCTACGGCTACTTTCGCGTGTACGTATTTCAAACACAGGTGAGCCGTTTACTGTAATGAATTTATTTGTCAAACGCACAGCTCCGTGTTGATGTCGTCGCATAAAACTGAAAACTTCGTGGTGAGGATTAATAGTTGTAGCGGTTAGGCGAAGCCCCCAAGGATCACCAGTAGCAATTCTAACCAATTCTCCGTTTCCAGATCTGATTGTTAAAATCCGTAAATCTCGCGGAGCATTAGCTGCCCATTCAGAGCCTCTTGCCAACAACTCATCGCGCGCTTGTGCACGCGCTCGTGTTTGTTGCCTAATTTGTTCTCTCCGAATATTATCTTGTATCAATTGTTGCTCAACTCGAATGCTGTCTTGTCGCCTTTGTTCTTTCTCTTCTTGTCTAATTTGTTCTTGCCTTGTTGCTTCTTCGCGCTTTCTTCTTTGATGAGACTCTATCATTTCATTTATTTCTGCTTGCAACAATGCTCGTTGAGAATTTCTAAGAGCCATTAGAGAGTTAAAAAAATTGTTTCGGTCGCGCACTACTGCACATTGCGGCGTATCTTGATTTCTGCAAGAATTTAAAACGCTTGTTCTTAAATTTCGTAAGTGTCTTAGGCGTTCATCGCTGTCTCTTATTCTAATTGTCGCTTCGTAGTCGCCTCTAAATCGGAACAACGTATTTCGTGTCAAATCATTTAGGAAGTGTTGGAGTGCCTGAATTTCAAAAGAAACATAAAACCCATCGTTTAGTGTTATAATATCATTTCCGGCATAAATCATTTGCCAAAGATCTTGAGATGTTTGATGAAGAATTGTGTGCCTAATGTTTTCTGCTTCTTGCTCCACTCGACTTTGCGCAAACGTATTTCCTGCCAATATCAATGCCGTCAATACGGTAGTCTTCAAAAAATTGATAGATTTGTGTTTCATTAAAAAACCGCCTTTCCGCCGTTTCTTTACGGCAAGTTAAATAATTCAAGCAAAAAACAGCGGAAAGGCTGTCCTGCCAGTAATTCGTGTTCTTTTGCTCTAAACAATGAATTTTTTCACCTGTGCTAATTTATTAAACCCAATGGCGTTAATAGGCAGAACAACCGGTGATGGAAGTTCGTGCTACTGAGTTTAATAAAACAAAAGGTCAAAGAGCACTAATGAAATGCCGGATATTATTCCGACAATTCATTGTTTAGAGCGTAGGGAAAATACTTTTTATTTGTGGTGGTTTTCGGAATTATTTCGTTTTTGGTGAAAATTCTTAAATTTCTTTGCAATGGCAAAACGTATATTGAGATAAAAAGGAGGTAAAATGTTTGTATATAACGACGACGAGCGAATAATAAACACTCCCCGATACGAAGAATATCAACGCCTTTTTTCGGAGGCTGGA
>Ga0131853_10011749_pt1 | contig 16037 bp, 7 predicted proteins | sample TergutLab28metaG_FD_92764 | JGI IMG/M metagenome (GOLD analysis project Ga0131853, IMG submission 92764) | Labiotermes labralis P1 segment gut microbial communities from Petit-Saut dam, French Guiana - Lab288 P1 (version 2) (version 2) | ecosystem: Host-associated > Arthropoda: Insects >...
AATAAACATAGCAAGCCATTACCAGTCAATAAACATAGCAAGCCATTACCAGTCAATAAACATAGCAAGCCATTACCAGTCAATAAACATAGCAAGCCATTACCAGTCAATAAACATAGCAAGACATTACCAGTCAATAAACATAGCAAGCCATTACCAGTCAATTTATTTTTTATATCTGGTTAAATTTAAAATTTAAACTACTGAATAACAATCCGTAACAAAGAATTATTGTGTATTACACATACATTCGAACACAACTATATTTCACCTAGTAGTACAGTAGGAATACAACTACATGTTTCGGCCCTATATATTGGCCATCTTCAGGATGTGATTTAACTTACAGAGCAATTATACAAGATGTGTGGGATGTTTTTTGAGGGCGTTTGGGATTGGGTGGGGGGGAGGGGGGGAACGAGATCTCATTTTTTCAATAGTGGGTACGTGTAATACACAAATTCTTTGTTATTGAACCAACACAACGGGGATGACGCACCTCAAGATAACAATTCGTAATGCGTATAACGGAAGTACGTCACCAAATAACGGAAGTACGTCACCAAACAAGCAATTGTCACTTAGTTAAAACTTTGAAAATGCATTCTCTTGAATCACTTTGATCACTTTTAATTATTAACCAACAAATGCACTATATAAAATTTCACATTAAAACACTTAAAATCATTCCGACATGTTTCGATCCTAAGATCATCCTCAGGGAGCTACGTTGTTCCTCGCTAAAGTCATTTTAAAAACATTCACAAAATAATTCCATTACATTAACATGGTGTTGTGGCAGCATATCTGTAATATGAATTATACTTATTAAGTAACAGTCAAAATAGTTTAGTAAGAATGTCAAAATAATCTCTTGAATTATACTTCTACATAAATAACGCATTTTATGTACCAACTGTGCGCAGTAACACCACAAAGCGTTTAATTGATCAGAGAAATGGGAGGTTTTGTTTTTCTTCTCATTCTTATTTCAAAGGATGATTACATGGTTGTCTTCACACTCTGATTTCGTCCTGCATTCTGATCTCGAGACATGACCATGTACTTAGTTTTATCAGCACTTACTTCCAGTCCAATCTCCCTAGTAGCAGCTACTATAGCTTCTGCGTTTTCCTTTAGCTTATGTATGCTTCCTCCCATTATATTAACATCATCGGCATAAGCCAGAAGCCGATGTGCACCATTTAGTTTCAAGCAATACAGCTTGAAACTAAATAGGTTGCATACGGAGATTCCTGTCTTCTGAGATATGGCGCATTGTGGACTGAAGTTCTGAGGCATTACTGCAGCCATCGTCAGGTTTTGGCAAAGTTTTTGGTCAACCCTGACGATGGAGGTAGCAAGCTTCTCCAGAAATTGGTACTTATTTACCGTAATGTGCAAGCACATGGAATCGGACTGCTGCTGGTTAGGCAGTTGAGCAGCATTGCTGTGAGCACCACATATAGCGACTTGTTTAAGGATCGGGGCTCGCAAATTGGCCTGATAGCAAAATTGGGGAATTCTTTTTTTCTACGTAGTAAATGCTAGTTAGGTTAGGTTAGGTTAGGTTAGTAAAGGCTAGTTAGCTTCCACGAGATTATTATTTTGTAAAGGTACAGGTGACCTTATACAAAAGTCAGCAACACGCCATGGTATATTAGGACCTTCCGTCGTTACGGGCCTGTAATATACATACATCAACTGTCAGATGTTTAAGTGATTTGACATTGTGACAAATTTGGAGTGTTTTTGTATTTTTCGGTAAAATAACTAACCCATTTCCTTTTGTAAGTGTAAACATGTCAAGATATGAAATTTTGTGTTTTATTGACCGTGCATCTCGATAAAATTGTGTAAAGAAAAACCAACTTGATGCACAACTTATTCTTAATATATTTCGTCAACCTCTACATGTTTCGGGCGTATCTAGGCCCATCATCAGGAGGCACAACCGTATGTATACAGCAATTGGTACTTATAATTCTGTCTATCGTGTTGGTTAGATTGTTCCAATACAACCAGCACAACAGACAGTTATCTAAAAAGAATAATAAGTACCAATTGTTGTATACATGCGGTTGTGCCTCCTGATGACGGGCTTAGATACTCCCGAAACATGTACAGGTTGATGACATATATTAATAATAAGTTTTGCACCAAGTTGGTTTTTCTTTACACAACAAGATGTGAAAGTTCTTTACTCAATATTAGTAAAATAAAATTCTGATGCCTCTTGTATAATGTATTGGCTTGTAAGCACCAAATTACACCGCTGTCTGAGCAGACATGTATTCATATGGAAAATATAATTTTGTCTACAGCAGACTGTAAATTAAACTATAGAAAAGCTAAGGATATTGCTGCTTATTGCTGCTTATTTACTCTGCGTCTTCCTGACCACTAAAGGTAAAGCAACCCCTTTACAGGCCTGGAGTGGCCCAGGGTGTTCCAGGAAGTTAAGTTTCCCAGATTTCATGACAACGGAACAGGATGTTGGTAAGGTTGTCAGCCTTACGCACCGGCCGCCTTTACCCCCAGGAAATAGTCCTGGTACTCATTTCTGTTAGAGGCTCAGTCGACCCCAGCTTCCTGACCATTGTTGCCTTTAAAGAACTACAACAGACCCATGTGTACGGTCCCAAGCGATCAAGCAATACTGGATCCTGATTGAGGTCGTTCGTGGTTTGCTTTGTTTTTTCCGAACGAATGATGACAGAGCGCCTGACACCGAATGCTGAAATTTTCTTCCCAATGTCTCAACGTCATCGACCAAGATCATATCCCCGTGTCGTAATAATCTTCAGTGACGTTTTGATTGCGTTCATCTGCTTTGGGTGTGGTTCCAGAGCACACTGTTGTAAAGACTGTAATTAATTTCATATTGCACAAATTGCACTGTATTTAATGATTGGCTGAGTAAATTATTTCTTCTCAAGGAAGTGTATTTTTCGTATTTACATAATTTAACCATTTGGCGCCGGAATTATTTTTTTAATTTTAGCACACCCTGTATATAAAATTTGAATAATACAGGAACCAAATATTTTAGAATTATGAAACAAACTGCATTTTGAAGAGAAAAAAAAACGGAGAGTATACACCATGTTTAAAATATTCAGTATATATATTTGTTGAATAAATATATAAAATGCAACTTTGGAGGTTAGCGGTGCGGTACGACCGCTATAGTTGACGTTAGACGTCAAAAGGTTAAGCGAATGCCAGTCCGTTTCCTCTGTCGGTAAGATGTCTACTGCACAACAGGTGAGGTCGATCCAACTTCATGGCGAAGTAATTGGCTTGAGGCTGTCTTTCAGTCTCGTCGTTGTGCTGCACTTAGCAATAAATTTCGGAGCAGCTATCACGTATGAGTTTCATCAGAAGACTTTCGTAGCACTGTGATGAGACGTTACTAACTCTATGTCAAAAAAAAACAGAAAAGACTTGATTTCAAACTTTCGCCATGTTCTGCATGCTGTATTCTTTCTTCTGGGTAATTCTCCGGCGTCTGAATTTTATATGCCGACGTTTCGGGACACTCTTTCTGTTCCATCTTCATAGTCATTCTTCACACTTACGTGCCTATGAAGATGGAACAGACAAGAGTGTCCCGAAAAGTCGGTACATAAAATCAGACTCCGTGGGAATTACCTGGAAGAAAGCACACAACAGAGAAGAAGTTTATTCAAATTTCCCACTGTAAGGTAATTATTTTGTCATACTTTTCCCGACACATTTCCAAAAGCTTTTTCTTAGACAAAAACAAGTTTTGTGTCTTGTTGTGCCAATGCAGTTCCAGCATATTTTATTATTTTTTTTTTTTTTTAGAATTTTTCATACTTTCACGTCTTTATTTTGTGTTGGTTCAAGTGAAGGGCATAGATTGAGGGATCTTTATACCTTCAATGCCCATTTCGGCTCTCTGTCCTTATCATTAATTCCCCACACGCTGCTAGCCTCGGTGCACCATAAATCCGTGAATGCCTTGTAAGGTATCACAGATTAAAACCTCCTCCTGTTAGGACGTATTTGGAGTTCAAACCTCATCGTCTCTCGAAGTTTAAATAGTCTAGCTTATTTACTGTAATTTTCTGTACGTAAACAAATTTTTTATAACATCTTAATTTATTAAAACGGAAAAAAAATATTTTATATAAATTGAGAGTGTCCAAAAAAGTTGATTGATCAGAATATTTGAGTGTTAAAGAAATAAACTGACAGGAAAGTGGAGAAAACAACATTTTGAGGGGTGTAACAGTACGTGTTATATCCACGTAGTATTATGCCTACTAACACATTACAGAGGAAAATATCATGTCGAATTCAGCCCACTTAAGAGCCGCGGAATTCATACATTTTGTCTGAGAATATATGGGGGTGAGGGAACTTGGAGAATTTGCGCTTGGATGGAACGATATTACTACAATGGATCTGAAAGGAATAGAGCCATACGTGTCGTCTGGATTCATACAGAGCTTTAAGAAGCCCAACAGACAGGCTCTTGTGAAAGTCCTACTGTAGTTAGAGTCAAATTAAAGACGGGGTATTTCTTAATTGAATTAACGAAAATTAGGTTCTCTGTGCATTCAATCAGTCATTCAGGTGTTTAGTTGTGTATCAACGAGGCGCGTGATTAGTAATAGGCATAACTGGCATCTTTTTTTAAAGCATGTGTTTTGCTTGTTTTCAATATCTCGGAAGAATTTACTGCCTCCATCTTGAAATTTACCAGATTGTTCAAAGGGATCTGAAGGGCAGTCCCTTATTAAAAGAAACCGCCGTGGAAAAGTTTAAAATTTCTAACGTGACTTCGTTTGTTTGTTGGTGCTTTAGTAAGTCAGGTATTCAACTATTCAGACACATTTCCTTTTTATTACCGACTAAATACAGTTCCAATTTCCTCCGTTCCTGTTGCCATTTACGAGTCCTGTTAATGTCCTTCTAGCAAAACGTTCCTCCTTTTGACATGTCCCAGCCTTGCCCAATAAATTACATGTACTGACGTCATAGACTTGGATCTGACTCAGAATAGTGACAAGTGGCAGGATTTTGGAAGCACGTTAATGGAAATACGCTTTCTACAAAATGCTTGGAATTTGTTAATTACATGATTACATACTAGATTTTTTTTTAAATTACGCGTCTTCAAGGAGCTGGTTTGTTACTAACTCGTTTATTAAATATTTAAAAAAAATCAGCGGTTTAAAAATAAAACCTTCTCAGTGACCAAAAGAGCTCCGTGTCTTGCAGTGTTTACAGGTACTTTTTTTTGTGCTTCAAACTTCGGAGGAATTCAGCATTTACTCATAACTTAGCCGAGCTTACAAATTAGCTTCCCAATTTATCAAAAGCGAGAAATTCAAAGAAGACTGATCAGCATAAAAATTTCTAAGAAATATTATTGAAGCGTAAAAAACACGTTATCGACTTTGAATTCACTTCAAACTTCTCCTTGCTTTCCTTCCCCTGTTTGTTTTCCCAGTAAACGAAAATAAAGTTGGAAGCCTTCAGCTTGGTTCATATCGCACACAATTTATGCATTGCTTGAGAAAAGTCAGTGATTGTAATACAGCGCTGGAAGTGGTTTGGACGTTGAAAGTGTCTGTCAGAAAAATATGGAAATCTTTTAGATATTCTTTACTGAAATGAGAACTTCCTTCCTTTGTTGTAAACACCGAGGTAGAATTCTCAAAACCATCAAACAACCTGCGTTTGTAATTCCATTTTACGTTTTTTAGTCAATGGATTGTTACAAAACTTCGTCCGGTGACTAGAAGAGCTTTCAAAGCCTTAAAGTACACAAAAAGGGACGAGATTTTTATTCACAAAATATGGAACGCAAGAGGATGGAACAAGAGAGAAAACATGTACTACACCATGAATAATTCAGAGCTTCAGAATGTGTTACTTATAGCAGTGGTTCTGAAACTGTTCAATATCGCAAAACTGGCAAAACAGCAGCAGGATTTCCGAGAATTAACACTTTGTAAGTCTCAAACTTCAACGTACAAATGACGGTCGGGAGAAAAAAAAACCCCTCTCTATAAAAACAACATACAAATTTGTATGATTTATCGAGGTAAACATTTATAATTGTTTAATTGCGGAGAGGTGAGTGGACAGCAGATTCGCTCGGTGGCTCATTTACTTGAAGATATTTCATGCAGACCGAAATATAACTGAAATATTTATGTTGCCCCTTGATAGTATCTTCCAAATGCAGTTATAATTTGGTATAATGTAGAAGGAAATTACAAATTATGTCCCTTCCTTCAGTGGTTTGGGAAAATAATCAGGCAGACCCACACGACTCCCACATTTTCCTCTTCAGTTCATGAATAGAAAGCAAATGATTGCAAACACGTCTGTTGTTAGGCCCTTACATATGGGAATGATTGTGGGATATTTTCTTTTTTTCGACGATAGGGCCGTTGTATTAGTTTCAACTGCTATTTGGAGATAGTAATTTACTAATTCTATACAACTTGGGATTAATAAAGATGCATGTTAATGTAATTTTTTATTCAAGTTTATTTAATCCGATTATTCGGAACAATGTAATTAAATCGGAATTTGTTTAAGCCTAAGTGATGTAAATATTTATCTCCTCAGGCGGTGTACAGAATGCGATGAATTAAATTGTTCTGTATCGAATTTAAACACTAATCTCGGATCAGGGAAAGTAAGTATCCAGATAATTCACTGTCCATCTGCCTGGAAGATGTATCGCTACTGCCAGCTTATAACCACTTCTAATTTTCATCTTGAATTTTGGATATTTTTTTTCACTTTTAGACTCTCCGTCTCTTTGCTTCTTCGGTTTGTTATTGGTGTTGACCAAAGTTTTTGTGTGCAAAAATATGTTAATCGGTGGAGCAGAGGATTTTTTTTTCAACTTTCACAAGCCGAGTTTAATCTTACCCTAACCCATTCTTTAGGTGCATCACGCCCGTTGTGTTTTATTTACAATCAAAAGGGGTTCTTTTGAGTCAAAACACAATTATCGACAATTGTGTTTTGACTCAAAAGAACCCCTTTTAATCAGACTGACCCATGCTTCCAGCATGTGGCATACATCATGTGATTTGAAAGTCTTCAACATGAAATGGAAGTTTAAGTAACAAAAATAACGGATGATTGAATTAAATTCGGAATACACAGTGGGGCTACGGTCTGGACAACCGCAGATCCGTGGTTCAATTTCCATAAGAGGCAACAAATTTTTCTCGTCTGCGAAGAGTAAGGATTAGGTCTGGGTCCCACCCAGAATTCTACACAGGCACTGCACTAAAAACCGGAAGGTCGCGGGTTCGATTTCCTAAAATGTCATTTGGATTTATCATTGGCTTAATCCTTCCGGCCGCAATGTGTCCCTGGTGTCGACCTAGCCTATAAAAGAAGTGAATACCAGGGATATCTTCTGGAGGGTAAATGTGGCTGGTTCATGAGGATGACAAACCACCTTCATGTGCCTATTGTCTTGAAATCTGGGAGCCTCAGACATCTGAAGCCCTAAAATACTGTTTGGGTCGGTAATTGGATAATTTTACTTTTATCTTTAGCTTTTCCTTGGGAGTTTAGCGGTAGGGGTGTCAAACCGACAGTTTAAGTACATCTAGTGACACGAGTAGCAATGGGTGGAGCTGTATATCCATTGTTGCTTTATGCCTGCATCATATGTAAAGCGATCACTTCAATTATAAGACATTAAAATAAACAACGCTGCAACATTCTACAAAGTGTTGGATGTAGTTTATGTAATTTTCTTCACCATTTTGCCGGGTTTTCCTTCTTCGTTTCAAATACACGCCTCAGCCCTTTACTGTCAGCCACCTCCGTTCTACGCTAAAAGTTCAAAATTCTCGTCCATATAAAATAATAGATACAAACAAACGTGTCTGTATTTTACTGTTAGCTTTTGAGGTAGACTTGTAGAAGATGAAATTACTCTATTCTCACAAAAAAAAGACGCTCAAAATTCCCCAAAATAAATTTCTTTTAATGTCATCTTGTAACGAAACTGATTTTTTACTGAAGTTCTGAATTATTTTAAATGTACTGCATGTTCAGTGGAATTACTGGTTATCTTTATGTGTCTATCCTGCAATGTAATGAGACTCAAATTGAACGTGATCCTAACCTAGACAAACAAAATCCAGACTGGAAAGTTTAGTTGGTCTAAGCGTGAAGAATCTTTAATAACATAGCAGTGATTGAACTAAGAATAGAATAATGACAAATAACTGAGATTTGATGTAATTTCACCTCTTAAAAACCGAGTTAAATCCCATCTGCCATCTGATGGCATTATTAGGAGCTCACCATATTCTCCACAATAGCAGGATAACGGTTAATTACGTGCGTAGTCTGTGTCATCAGCATGCGAGATTACAAATTATTATGTACCCAAGATTTAACCATTAAAATTATATTGTATTAAAAAGTACATTACATCATCGTTTTATTTGACTGATTTCCTTTTTATGTATTTACTATGTTGTATAACTTATGTCACATTTCCTCAAATCTGTTATTCATTCTGATGCCCTTGTTCGTCTGATGCCGTTGTGCCGACTCTCATTGCAGTGGATAATGACAGTTAATTCGTCCCCTTTACTTTTTTTTAAGATACGCGTTGCATAAAGAAAGAAAAATTTACAAATAACCCTGAATTACTGATTTCCAAAATTTTTAATTACAAACGTATAGATTTTGACGTTTTGCTGACCGTGCATCGCAATATATTTATCTCGGTATTTAAACAAATTTTGTGCATCAAGTTGGTGAATTACTGAGATAAATAAACGTATTCATGTTTTACATACCAGCTTTGTCATACGGTACGATATGACTCTGTCTGAATTCTGTATGTGAATTGATGTCTTCTTTCAGTTTCATCAACACCATATATTGTTATAAACTAGTATTAAATCCTTTTATCTACTATGTCTTACTGTTCTATTACTAAAAAATTAATCAAATTCATATTAGTCTTCACTCGCTTCACAATATCATACATGCATGGAACAAGTGGTTTATCATCAAGAGCTCTGTACAGAGAAAACCTCTGGTTAGAATAATTTATTATGAAATTAAATGAATATAAACAAAGAAAAATATATTACGGAAGGATTTAAATGAGTATGCATTAGGCCCATTGGTCACTGTCATTTTGAAGTTTAATACTGTGAATGGCTCCAACTCCTAGCTTTGAACACTACATTACACTAGCTGATTTATCCCACTTACCGCACCGTGCCGAATACATATTACGATTAAATAATACGAATATAGCAGTAATCCTTAAGATGGCATCACAGCATTCTGTCATAATCTCACATTCTCATAAACACAAATTTGTCCTTGTCCACAATACGACAGGGTACAAAGTGAGTAGCAGTATAGCCCCACTCACTATCAATTTCAGTGCCAGAAAGGATGTCTGTTTTACCCTCAGGGAAACAAGGCCGGTACCCATTGAGTAGTAGGTTAGATGGGCCCCAGAACTGTTCAGAATGTATGTGAGGAGAAGAGGAAAATATCTCGCCCTTACCGAGGTTAGAATTCCAGACCGTCCAGCTCTTGGCAGACTCGCTATACGGACTGGGGTAGGCTCCAGCCTAACCGCACCTAACCTCCAACACACAGAAATCCAAGAACGAAACGACCAATTTGGTAATCAACAACACAGTCGCGAGCTCTTGATGATGGGCATAATAATGCCCGAAACATGTTGAGCCTATAATAAGTACAATGAAATAATAAGTGGCATCTAATTGGTTTTTATTCTTCAGTATCTTCTCGGTTCAAAACGTGTGTGCATATGGAAACTCGATACACGCACTGACAAGCCTGTGTGAGAAAGTTACGCGGGAAAGATCCTAATGGCACGCGTAGTGTCAAATGCGAACTGAACAGGAAGCATTAAGTAACAATAAACATATTGCTTGAAGGTGCAAACGCACATTCATGTAGCTGTTGTAATTCTAGAAGTAACAACTTTGTACGCACAACAATTTTAATTTTTGGAATTTTGGTGGAAACGTAAACTTTCTATTGAATTGAAGGTGTGGTATGACGTAAGGCCCAGTTCAGAACAGGAAGGGACGGTTGTGGGTGGAAAAAAACTAGAGACAAATAATAGTAAGTGCTACAGAGGAAAGAGAGGCAAATAAGAAAGAATGAAAGCAAGGAAGAAAGGAACAAAGGAACAAAACGAAAAAAAAGGGGGGATTTGAAATGAATTACGAAAAAGATTCGAGGAGGAAACAAAAGAGAACAGCAAGAAAAACAGAATAAAAAATAAAATAGGCTTGCGAAACAAAAGATGTGATGAAAGAGAAAGGAAATGCAGAGAGAAATAAAGGAACGGACACACAAAGGGAAAAGAAAGACCACTGTAATTGTATCGAGTACGTGGGATAACATGTGCATGTCCCTTGTGTGTGTGTGTGTGTGTGTGTGTGTGTCCCTGTTCTGCAACGAACACAATGACACGCCCGTTACCAGGACCCAGCACTGCACGTCATATCACAGAACCAATACCCGGAATCGCTATTCTGCCACCTGCGGCCCTCCAGACCCTGTGTTTCTACGCTTCATGTTGCCATTGTTCTGCAAACTGAGATACAAAATGAAGGATATTGACTTAATGTATATACCTAACTAACGGAAATTTCCCCACATCCACAAACACAGCAGAAAGTGACGGCACTAGATTCAGGCCATATTTACAGGGGATTTGCCCAACCTAACTGTTCCCCTCTGACATTGAAGTCATGTTTTCCGGCATAGACTGTTGGATTCAACACTTTTTTTTTGTTTTACGGTTTCTCACCAAATAATTCCTTGACAAGGCTGTGCAAATTTCCCGACCTTCCTCTTGTCAGGTCGGGAATTAACTTACTAAATACCTTCGTCTGACCTAACGTTAGCGCCACTGTTTACAGCGTCGTAGAACAGCGGAATATCCACAATACCCTCTGAGTGTTATGTTTGTAACCTGAAGTTTCTCTATACGACGCGTTCTTTTGGTGTTTTTACCGACACAGGTGAATATGGGATTTAAGTTCACTTCAGTAAAACCGCGGTGGCTCAGTGGTTAAGGTGCTGTGCTACAAATCGGAAGGTCGCTGTTTCGATCCCAGCTGGTGTCATTGGAATTTTTCATTGACATAATCCTTCCGATCGCACTATGGCCCTGGGGTCGATTCAGCCTCTAACAGAAATGAGTACCAGGAGTATTTCCTGGGGGTAAAGGCGGCCGGTGCGTAAGGCTGAGAACCTTACCACCATCCCGGCCCATTGTCACGTAATTTGGGAATCTTAACTTCCTTGAACATCTGGGCACCTCGGGACTGTAATGGGACTGATTTACCTTCTTTTTACCAACAGAACAGTGCTATAGCAATGAAAAGTAGCATGTGTCTAGATAAGGGAAATGTTCATGTGTTACGTTTATGTATTACATAAATAAGTGGTAAAGTGATCCCGTTACATGCCCGGTCTGGCCCAGAGGGTCGGTAGAGGTATAGCTCTACTCTTCCTTAACCGCGGCACTAGAAGGGGGTGAGTGGTCAGCAGCACACCCCGGCCGCACTTTACCCCCGGGAAAGACCAGGTACCATTTTACAGGAGGCTGGGTGGACCCCAGGGCCGGTCTGGACGGGCGGAAAATCTCGTCCTCACCGGAATTCGATCCCGGACCGTCCAGTTCAGTCGCTATACCGACTGAGCTAACGGGACCTATTACATAAATAATTACTATAAATATTAGTTAGTTCTCTAAACGGTATTAACCAGTTGGTTAAGATAATAAAAAAAAACAGGTTAATTACTGTAGGGTGCGAAACGAATCTACGGTAAATTTGAGATAAATTTTATGTTTCAGGGTGCTAAAAAATGACATTGTTCCCATCACGTATTTAGAAGTTAAAAGAATGGATTTTGTACGTTTGAGAGACCGACGGTAAAGGAAGGTCATTGTTGAAACCCAACACACGACTTACTGGTTGCAGAAGATGGCGAAATATCCCTGTATATAAGCCTGATATTACTCAAATATCCATACATGAAAAACTGGCCATTTTGTATAGTAAACATTTGTGCATAATTTTTCAATACATGACAACAAAAGGTCGGACAGGAAAAGGATTACTTTTGCAGGCTCTGTGTTGTTGTGGATGCAATACAATAAGTACTTATTAGATTATAACAAAAGTAATAAACTCTGCAATCAGAGATTAAGTAGCATTATGACGAAATTTATGGGTTTTACTGCTTTTCATATTTCTGTTATGTTTATATGTAATGCATTTATGTGAAGCGTTACAGATGACGTGGGTAGGATTTTATGTAAATATTGTACTTGAACAATGTAATTAATAGAAGACAGGTAATGTACATAGATTGTAATGTAAAGTTGAGGCCCGTTCGTGCAACCATCGTTGCTGTGGGAAAGCAGTAAATGTTATATATTCTGAATGCTTGTTTTTAGCCTTATGTATCCAACATGCAATGCGCATGCGCCATATTTGCATCTGTGTATACTGTCCGGCTGTACAACATTTTTTTTCCCACATTATCTCATAAACGTCATGATTTTCGAAAAAAAAAATGGTTATTGGATTTGAAATGTGTGTTTTGATTTTCTTTAAAACGTTTGTCTGAAATATTTTTCACTCTAAGAAGTGAGCGAAATATGATCAAAAATTTATGTTGGTCATTCTTGTCGAGTATTAGTGAAACGTTGTACTAGTTCTACATATTTGCAAAAAATTCAAAAATACAAAATTTGATGAAAATCCGTCCAGTGGGACCGAGTTGTTCTTTGCGGAGACGGACGAACAGACATGACGAAGGCAATAGTCGTTTTTCGCAATTTTTGCTAACGTACCTAAATATACTCAGTTCTCATTCAGCACTCGATAAAATATTGACACAGATTTTAAAAAAATACTTTCAAGAACACAATTATTTGCCAAGTACTCAGTTTTCTGGAGAATAAAAACCAACTAGATGCCACTAATTATTTTATTGTGCTTCTTATAGGCTCAACATGTTTCGGGCACTACTATGCCCATCATCAGGAGCTCGCGACTATGATGTTAATTACCATATTGGTCGTTTCGTTCTTGGTGTGCTGTATGTTGGAGGTTAGGTGCGGTTAGGCTGGTGTGGTGTCCGGGCTGCAGGCTAAAACACGTGCTTAAGCCTGCAGCCCGGACACTACTCCAGCCTAACCGCACCTAATCTCCAACATACAGCACACCAAGAACGAAACGACCAATATGGTAATCAACATCATAGTCGCGAGCTCCTGATGATGGGCATAGTAGTGCCCGAAACATGTTGAGCCTATAAGAAGTACAATAAAATAATAAGTGGCATCTAGTTGGTTCTTTTTCTTCAGTTATAACAATAATGCACGGTCCAATACACATCATACTCAGTTTTTCTTTAGAGCCTGATGATCATTACGTGTGCCACCTGAATTAGAATTAAAACATTCCATTTTTTTCCCCACAGAATGTAGTTATGAGTTCCTTATTAGACGCCTTTTGCAAAATTGCGAAAGGCGAAAATTAGCTCTGTCATGTCCCTCCGCCTCTCTGTCTATCTGTCTGTCCGTCCGTACATCTGTCCGTCCGCATGCAATAACTCAACTCGCACTGAAAGGATTTTCATGAGATTTGATATGTGATCATTTTATAGAAAATCTGCTGAGAATATTCAAGTTTCTTCAAAACCTGATAAGAACAACTAGTAATGAAGACCAATGCACATTATGACAACATCTCTTTGAATTCTTCTTAGAATGAGAAATGTTTCTGACAAACTTTGTACAGAAAGTCAAAACAGATATTTTATTTCCAATATATTTTACAGAAAATCATGCCGTTTGTGAGTGATGTGAAAATATATTGTACAGCCGAACAGGGCAAGGGAGCAAATATAGTGCTGCCTAGAATAGACGCGCTTTTGCAAGCGAATAACCAAAGCAAGACAGTACTAAGTACTTATTGCTACATGATTGATTAATTTCATCTAATCTCGTACAATGCTTTAAGAAAATGTCCACAAAATCTTAGAATTCTGAGCAACAACCTATCCATTATTAAAACTATTTAGCCAAATTATATTAAAAAGAAAGTAACGAGCGCATAAACATTAATTTGTCTCAATGCAACATCGTGCACTTTACGTGAAAATATATGTAAATATATGTAAATATATGTAAATCTTATTGTTGCTGCTATCACAAATTTACCACACAAGCAGTGTTGTAAAAAAAACATAATATTTTTGTACAGATGACATTGACATGGAGTTCAACAACACGCACACAGAATGCATTGTTGTGTTTACACTGCAACAATGGTTAAGTGCCACAATGTTACATTACACGTACATGGTCTGTGTTGTTTAAAGGTTAACCTGGCGATACATACATGAACCGATGAACTTTAGAGGGGTAGAAGAACTTTTTAACAGCAAAATAAATGGATTACGATCGGCGGTGCGCCAGAGAGCTACTGAATAATGAATTTACGTGATTTAACATGTACCTGTACACCAGTGTTGCCAGCTGTTGCACAGAAACTTCAATTTTGTTGTGATATTTAATTGTCAGACTCACGTATTTGCGGGACACAGTTTTCATTATGAAATATTATTATTATTATTATTATTTTTTACTAATAGCATTTGCTTTTTCAGCACTGCAATCTACAGTGTTAAATTCTGAGAAAAGTTCTGAGGAAGTTTTCGATCCAACTCCCACCCTCGCAAGGCCAATCTTAATGTTATCCGTACTTACCTATCTGGCCTTTTCGAGGACTAAAATCCGTTTTTGCACACAAGTTTCAAAATTTTACAATCTTGTGTTAATTTAAGAAATAAAATATCCATTCGTCACAATAAAATCTTATGTTTCGTTGAGGACATGTTTTTTTTTTTGCATGTGATAAAACGTGTAATTATATTAACGTAATTGAAGCTGCATTAATTAAAAAAGACCTAAGTTACTCTCAAAAGTACTCCTCCAGTAGACAAAAGGATATAAGCCCTTTAAATTCTCAGTACTTAACTGTGGGTTTTGCTGAAATCTTAGCCTTGTGCGTCGTTAAACCGTGTACTATGGTAGGTTTATGGTGACTTGTGGGAGGACGTACTGCCTGTAACTTAAGGGGACTGAGTGTGCTTGAGGTGTACGGTGAAATGACTCACAGATGGAAGTACGTCGGTAATTCATACAGAGTCGAACTGGTTTTTAAAGACCTCGTTTCATCCGACACGCAGTCTACAGTTCTTGATTTCAAACATTCGCCGCGTTCTGAATATTGTAGCCTTTCTTCTGGGTAATTCACCGGAGTCTGAATTTTATATGCTAACGTTTCTGAACACTCTGTCTATTCCACCTTCATAGACAGGTGGGTAGGTTCACACCTGGCCGCCTATGAAGATGGAACAGACACAGTGTTCCGAAACGTCAGTATGTAAAATTCAGACGCCGGGAATTACCCAGAAGAAAGCATACATCTCGTCCTTAGTGTTAAACATTCCGTGGTGTCCTCTAATTCTCCATAAGGTACGTGTTTTCCTAACTTGCTTAGTACGACAGACACAAGAACATCTAGAAACATAGTGAAATGCCAACTTGATGCAAATAGGTAATTTTATTGATGTATTCTTAGCTCGACATGTTTCGGGTACATACGCCCATCATCAAGAGCATTTCATGTTGAGTTGCAGCATATGGTTTTATGCACCGAATTTTTGGATGGGTGGTGGTCTTGAGAGCCGCTGTGTAGGTCGCTGTGTACGGTGCGGATGGTGCACGGCACCATCCGCACCGTACACAGCGACTCTCAAGACCACCATCCATCCAAAAACTCGGTGCATAAAACCATATGCTGCAACTCAACATCTAATGCTCCTGATGATGGGCGTATGTACCCGAAACATGTCGAGCTAAGAACACATCAATAAAATTACCTTGTTGCATCAAGTTGGCATTTCACTTTATTTCATGA
>Ga0131853_10011750_pt1 | contig 16036 bp, 9 predicted proteins | sample TergutLab28metaG_FD_92764 | JGI IMG/M metagenome (GOLD analysis project Ga0131853, IMG submission 92764) | Labiotermes labralis P1 segment gut microbial communities from Petit-Saut dam, French Guiana - Lab288 P1 (version 2) (version 2) | ecosystem: Host-associated > Arthropoda: Insects >...
CCTTCCAAATTAAATAATGCCACAATCTCCTTACCTTTTCTTCTGACACTTCCAGTGACTTCAGGTTGTTGCCAACTACACGAAGCTCTTCCTCAAGCTCCACAATCTTACTGCAAGACAGAACATACAGAGTCAACGACCCTCAAATTCTTAATTTAAATGAAGGAAAAAATGTGTATACAATAACTAGAATAATTCTGATGACAAGAAAACACTACGCTAATTATAACTGTAAGGTTGCATATGAATATTGCCATAGCCAACTTTAACAGAGAACATTAGGTAAATAAATCCTATACCAAACATCTGAAATGAAGCGTACTTTCACAAGTTAACTCTGAACTGTAACTGGCCAGGCAGCCTAAACCTTCACATAATAAGCCTACAGTTTTACTGAGCCAGTTTATTTTTACATTAACCTCCCACAACACAAAGACTGGCACAATTTTTGGACTCTTGCAAAGAGTAAAAGAACTGAGCATAACATTTTGGGGACAAAGAGTCCGTCTTTTCACAACACTGGACAACGACCAAAATACAAACACCGAATGGTCCTAATGTGATATACCATCACCACAGTCCTAAAAAAAACTGCTACTGAAACACAATGGAAATAGAGTGATTTTCGTTTTAGTATCAACTTCCTCAACAAACTTACGTCCTCCACTTGTGCTCAAAGTTTGATAAATTGTTGAACACCTACTGGTGGCATTTAAATGGCTAACTGCTCTGCCCTGTGTGTCCATACTACTGTTCCCAGCATATGTTCACATAGACATTTAGTTTGACGTTCAGGTGACCGTGCATCGTGATAAATTCTTATAATTAAAACAAACTAGATGCACCATTTCTCACATTTATTTTTGGAATAAAACTCTACATGTTTCGGACAGTTCCTCTGTCCAACGTCAGGAGTTTTTCACTGTACACACAGCGATGGTATATGTCATACAGGTTTGCTGACAGCTTGCGAGCTGTCAGGAAACACAGGAACTGTCCGAAACATGTAGAGTTTTATCCCAAAAATAAATTTGAGAAATTAGGGCATCTAATTGGTTTTATTGTAAGAAGACAATTTCGTTGCATTCATTAATGCGTCACAGAATCTATTAGGCAGCTGCTACAGTCAAAATTCTAATTAATTCCAGTTTGAAATACAGGATCTTCCATTATTTGAAAATGACCAGAAGTCTACATTAACACCATCCAGAAGGGACATCATTTTGCTCCACAAGTCAGGCTCAATATTCTAAACAAAAGGTTTGGAATCTCCAACTAAACATGCTAATGCCTGTAAATAAACTGTAACTTACAACAGATTTAAAACATGTTATGGCTCACAACCCAAATTAAATTTAAAATGAATTCAGAATAAAGTGCAAATTACAACACACTTATTCTCTACATGCTGTACACAGTTACATACTACACTGAAAGACTACCAATATCACAAAACTGTTATTCAAAATACATGCCAATTCAGAAATGCACCCTGAGACTGATATACAAAGACATACTAAACACAAATAAAGAAATGTGAACCAGTCTTCAGCAAAACAATAATTCATCTAAAATATAAGCACTCTGCTTGCGCAATAAATATGCCTTCTTCACTAATGAAACTCAAGTTGTAACTTCACAAAGAAATGGTGCCAACAGAAATCATATCAACCCATAACTATATTCCAATATCTGAAAAATTTTAAGTGTATAAAATTCCACTGTAAAATTAAATTATTCCACAAACTCATCCATTTTTCCACGAGATGATGAAAATCCCTTCTAAGCCAGTTTCTAAAGTTTACTATTTATGTTACAACTCAGTAACTTGGTACCTCCCAAACTTTCGTAACTAGAAGTCCTATACAAGTTTTACGGAAACTTTCTGGCACCGAGTGCGCTTTCCATGTACCACGTAATGGCACAGAAAGTAACTATACACACAAACAACTCATTATGGTAAATACAATAAAAAATACTATTTGGTCAGCCCCACAATTTTATAATCAAGATGGCTGTTTGCTATAAAAAAGGTTTCAGGAAATCTGAATGCTCGTGCATTTTTCTTGCACTATTTAATACTGCAAAAACAGTCATCCCACAACACGCCTATGCAGGGATGCGGGGGGAGGGGATAGAGGTATAGCTCCTACCCATTCACAACTGGGCACCACAGTCTGGCTGCGTTATCCCTGAGAATGACGACACACTACCCACTGTACAGATATGGTGGGCTTCAAGAAATAAATTAATTAATTAAATAAATATGAAACCCAACTACTATGGTAATCCCTACAAAATAAAAATTAAAAGTCAGGCAGTATGCTTTATTTAGGGCCTTCCACTTTCCTCCCAACTCTTTCGAAGCAATGGGCAAGCAGTCTACTTACTCCACAGTACAAACTACACATCTTGCATTCAGTACCTAGACCTGTATTTTAAACATTTTTAACAGCTTTCTTTTTATCTTTCAAGCCATTTCAAGTGGCAGATGACTTGACAGCAAACAACCACACCATCACCCTGCTCAGCAATACCATGTCTGTCAATTCTTCTCAGAACCTGATCATCACACAGAAAACAATCTGCAGGTAACAGGAGATTTCATGAACCCATTTCTGATACCAAATTGGTGTGAATCTCAAAATTATGAATTATCACAATTTACATAGCAATTTAAGATACAAAGCCTTTTAAATTGTGAATACGTTTTACTAATTACATTCATAGGAAGAGCTGCCATGAAATTTCCGTAACACAGCCACTTCAATCTTTCTAAAATTGTATAAAATATACCTCACATACCCCAAACACGGTTTCACCCTCTACATTACATGCACTCCTAATTAAAAATTATATATAACATTAATTTTAAACCTTTCTTCAGATGAAGACTTGGATTTCACACTATAGTACAAGCTTTTAAGTTCCTAAAAACATGCAACACACATGTACATTACCTCACTGTCATGTACGATCCAGCAATATCAATACACATCAGGCACATTTAATGCTAAAAACCAAAACTGTTGTACAATTCAGTAAAACAGGGTTGGGTTAACTATGGAATTGACCATAACACTGCACTTCGAATTATACACTCTTTGCAGGCTGGCAATGATATTGAGTTGAACACTCTATGAAACTGAGTCCAATTAATACAGCAGACCCACCTTTCATTGTTTTGTGCATTGCAGTTTTTAGTCCACAGGACTTACTGTGCATCGTAGGCCAGGTCCCTCACTCTTTCACATTCTCTCTTGCAAGACCACTGCTGCCCACACACCTCGTACTATGTCAAAGGGAGTGTATCTCAATTGTAAATTATGCTATTTTTGAGTTAACTGTTGCCCCATGTTGCAATTAATTAATTTAAAGGCATGCAGATGAAGGCAAAACAATAATCAACTCATTTCTTCACCCAGTCTCCCCCTCCCCCCTTGCCATGTATTCTACACAGTTCAGTCATCACAATAAATTTCACCCAAGAACACCGAGATCACCTCAGTAAACACCAACACTGAAGTCTACATGTTTAACCATCATTAATCATTTTTTCACACGTCTCTGCTTCCTTGGCCTCATATTCTCCATACAGTCTTAACTTTGCACATAAAAGAGCTATAGAGTCTTCTGGGGTGTTCAAGAATCTAAACCCTTTGAATAACAGCAGTGTGTTGTAAGCCTGCTAAACATGGATGAATTGTAAAAAGTTCAGAATACCTGAATGGTGTAGTTATTATGGGGCAGTCAACTCTTCTACAAATCCCAGGACATGTGATTACACTGTATGCACAGTTCATACATTATGCTCAACTGAAATGTTAGGAACTACACATACACAGAGAAGGGATGCCATCACTCTGAGCATACACGTGACACAGCATGGTCATGCACACAGAAAAACTAAGTGGTCGCATAAAGAGGCTGTTCAATTGCCTGCTCTAAATGAACACTGTGTGCTACAAATTGGAAGGTCGCTGGTTCGATTCCAGATGGTGTCACTGGAATCTTTCATTGACATAATCCTTCCGATCGCACTATGGCCCTGGGGTCGACTCAGCCTCTTAACAGAAATGAGTACCAGAAGTAATTCCTGGGAGTAAAAAGAGGCCAGTGCGTAAGGCGGACAACCTTACCAACATCCTGGGCCATTGTCACATAATCTGGAAACCTTAACTTCCTGGAACCCTCTGGGCACCTCTGGCCTGTAATGGGACTGATTTACCTTACCTGAATGAACAATGACGTGGCTAATTATGGGAAAAAAAGGCACAATAAGAACAAAAATAAGATAAAACCCCACTTTGTGTTCCTGTGTGTACGAATACTGTACATTTGTAGTTTCTTGTCATACTATTAAGCCAATAAATGACTTGTTTAAGCTTTCAAAAAATGACCTGGAATTCAAACTTGGAGAAAATGTGCACATCTCCAAAACCAAAATATCTGCACGTAAATAATGGGACTATGCTGTACTTACCGAAAATCCAGATACAGACAATACATGACTGTACTACAACCACTGAAAAGTGCAGTCAGACTCTATTTACATCTCACCTGTCACTCTGTTCTGCTCGTTCCTCAGCCCGCTCCAAGTCTTGTTCCATCAACACCAGTTTTCTGGCCACCTACAGCAAGAGGAGCAGCCAGTGCAGCAAACAACACAAACATGCTTAAAGGTGCAGCAGGTTATTGAATTGATTCAAGTTCAACAACCACAATTCATGTCAATGTACAAGAGAGAAAAAGTTGCAGACAATAAACTGACATTCGTCCAAAGCAGACTCAAAATTATCACAAATCTGGACATATTCAAAACCAATAATCACAGTATATTCGCATGTGAAAATTATTTTTGTTTTACAATTTCAATTCCTTAAATTTCAGTGGATTACTAGCATGTTCACAAATGTTTATCTTCACCCCTATGTTATAATTAACATGTTTCAATCATTAGACAAACAATGTAAAGTGTTTATCTCTAGGTCACATTTATAAGGGAAATGTTTCTTTACCAGAAAACCCCAAACAATCACTTGGAAGACACAGACAATCTTAAATACTAAAACTGATCTTCTGTGAGTAGAAAAGACAATTTCAATATTTGGATTCTATAAAATGCAGGAATTTCTTAAGTGGGTGTGAATTAACTCCTACAAAACATGCAAGTGAGTCTGAGTCTGCCACTGATCAAAAATGAATATGCAAGTTTATTCTCTCTTTACATTCTGACAATATACTCATCTATACACAACCCCGATGGTACAGGAGATTCCAGGGCACTACCAGCTCCAGTAGGTGTGGATGTTAGCATTAATATCACACACGCGCGCACGCGCACACACATGCAAATCTCAGTAAATATTCGGCATACTGTTCCATGAATGTTATATTACTGCAAACACAAGCAAAAATGGCTACTGTATTTAGCTCATGTTATACTCTCTGGATGTAATTAACAACAATCTGTAAATTCTTATGCCCTCCGTTACACAAGCAGAGGATTTCAGGGCTCTAATTTTGAAAATATTTATTAAAACCAAGTAGTGCTTTCAACGAATTGATTTTTAAACTTACATTCAAATACACATAACCCAGACAATTTTGATCAGTTGTTGAAGAAGACTGTACCATTCACTGGACAGACAGTACCTCACAGTTTTTCTCATATGCTACATACAGCATCCCATGAAACGTGACTAATCAGAAATCAAAAACAAAGATCAATAATTTTGCCTATTCTGAATACTGCAGAAGCCATGGTAACTTGACATTTCTACTGCAAATAAACAAAAAAGGAAAGCTTTGCATTTCAAACTTTTACTATCACTCATTACAATAAATGTTCAAAATGGCCAGCCCCCTCTCTTAGGAAAAAATAACTTGCACAACAGTACACATATAACTTTGGCAACTACTGTAACAAACTGACAGTTCACTAAACTCCATCTCTTGTAACCTGAAAAAAGGAGCCACATATCAAAAATGTAGCAACATTTACAACCACAGTAGTAAACATGAGCCAAATACCTACAACAATTGATACCACACAGAAAAGAACTTGATCATAAAAATACATAAGAGTTATTATCCCAAAAATTGCAAGTCAAATGTATTCATTAATATAATCTGTGAATGAAACATGCAACACAAAATATAACTCTGACAACGTACGATTCACCACTCTCAGCACGTTCCTCTGCTCTCTCCAAGTCAGCCTCTACCATGGCCAACTTACGTGCAACCTGCAAATGAAACCATGTTTTATGTAACGAGTGAAACAACCCAAACATGCCTAACTTCCCTGATTATGTACTCCTTTATTATAAGATGAACCTGTATAAATCAACACAAATTTTCCAGACAAAAACCAAATACAGATAACGAAAGCTCATTTTCCTACTGCTGAGTATCGTATACCTACTGCTTCCTTAATAAAAAAAATTAAATTTGTAAAAATATACATTGAATATACTGAAAAGAGTTTCATATATGCAGTTCCTTATCATTATAACAGGACCAACTATACCCCATGTGTCCAGGTACACATTGTAAACCTAAACAACCATGATAAATATCATTCACACGTCCTTGTACCTACTGCAACAACGCTTGGGTACAACTTATGCAAAAACATTAAGTACAAACAATTTTAACTAACATCCTAACACACAAAAGGTGTCAATCTGTAAGATGAACACTGAAGATGCCAACTTCTGTGCACTACCAAATAAATGTTTGGTGACACCTAATAAAATATGTCATCAATATAGTCTTAAGTTTTCCTTTCTCGAAAGCAAAGATGGCATGTACAAGGTTACATCAATAAATTACAACGCAATAAAGAATATTAATTTTAAAACAATATTTCAACAGTAAAAGTCAGATTATGCAACATTTTGTCAATGTGACAATCACACACTGCCACAAATGTACATAATGGAAGTGTACATTTAACAAAGCAGACCTTTTTGTTACATTTTTATTAAAAAAAAAGAGAGGTCAATACCGTTTCGTATCAGCGTCGTTCCAAATGTAGTAACTACAAGTGTCTCCAGATATTCCTTCTACATACATCACAAAATTACTGAATCATATGCTCGTGTGCCACCAACCACCAAATATGAAACTTTTGTACCTTAATTAAATACTGAGGTGTCACCCAATTTGGTAGGTGAAATTCAGAATTACCGAGTATCATAATTCCACGAATGATTCTATATATATCATGCTATGTAACACACACTTTGCATCAGTTACTTCTGTAATGGAAAACGTTAGTTAAGTTATATGAGCACTCAGCACACTCAGAATTCAGTCTGCAATACACGGTAATATCATGTAACAGGCACTCAATACACTCACAACTAAATCAATTACATATGTTAATTCATATGGTAAGCACAATTAAGAGAGAAAACAAGAGAAATCATGGAGAGTGGAGTCTCAATTAACGGCAAACAGGAGCAGGCTGATTCATGTGGAACAAAGCAGCAATGATCTGATGTAAAAAACATCAGTTTCTAGTATTATGATAAACCTCTAATAGTATTCATTAAGCAGAATAAAGGATGAGATACTGGGATTAAAGAAATACAGTACCCACACGTAAATGAATTGTTCAGACATTTGAAGACTGATTTTAACCACCAGATACAAGAGTGTTTTGCAATGTTCGATATACATGCATAATTATTCCACATTCCAAGTGCTCAGTCCTGCCTCTGCCCATGCCCATGTTAAAAGAAATTCTCTTTAGAAAACATTAGAGGTTGCTGAAGGTACTTCAATGAAAATTAGTTTCAACCAATACGTATGCATATTAGGAAACAATCTTCCAGATTTACCCTTGGTTTTTTGTAACACGCTCAGTTTAATGATAATGCATCACAAAGAATAATACTTTTGTGAATAATGAATCTGAATAGATATGAAATGAAAAAGGCATGAACTACTTTGACATACTATCACAAAATCCGCTGGAGAGACTGAATAAAACCATGAAACCTCTCCCATTCAGGATACAGGCTGATATTTGAACCTGGGAGCTCGCAAATAAAAAGCAGGAGTTCTACCCACTCCATTCTGAAATTAGGTACAAAAAATATCGAATTCTTTATTGACATGGGTGAAATAATTAGTATTACTACTGCAAATCAACACACTGCCCAACAGAACACAACACATGGAAATGCTTTTCAACAATACATACACTCCACCTTAGACGAAATGGACCTAACAATTCATTAAATATGATTTAAAAATAACATAAAATATAAATTTCATTCTCAACACATATGTACCTACAGAAACAAATGTAAGAATACCCAGAATAATGTTTAAACTGATATCAAACAAGTTTCGCCAGCCTTGTTAATATACCAATTTTGGTTAACATATTATTATTATTAATACCACTGCCACTAACACTACTATATTATTATTATTATATCATCATCATCAGGAGGCTGTCCAATTTGCATCCTGCAAATAACAAACAAAAAAAAAAGACTACTTAAGAGATTAGTATAACGCATGCAAATTTTTTTTATTATAGTTCAGCAAGCACCATGGAACATACAACAGTCTTGAACATAAGATAAAACATTTTACGTACGGATATGGATGCACCACTATTCGCTCTTAACATTCGCTGAACTTGATGCTGCTTAATCCTTGAACACAAACACTTCATGGTACAAGTTTCTCTATGCAAAGTACCACAGAGAGAACTCCAAACCCAATCAACACTTCCTTCACAAAGAGAGCACTTCTACTTCATAACACTTCCAACATAAACCAAGATATCTTCTGCGTGTTTCACCCTGCCAGCATACGATGTTAACAGTAACAGTGTCAATACAGCAGTGTAATCAACCTAACACATCCCCACTACATACAAATTATGAGGTTGCCTGCAGAATCCTCATTGCAAGTTCCATGGTGAGCAAACTATGTAAGTCATGTTATTAAAATAATAGACAAAAAGTAACACAATAATGTTCAGTTTGGTTATGTGGAATTCATCCATCATGCAGGTGGTGAACACGTCACCTCATCATATTTCTTGTCAGCTTCTTCAGCCATGAACCTGGCCTCTTTCAACTGGTTCTCCAAAGCATCCATACGCTCTTCATCTGCCAGGCCTTTGGATTCAAGTATCTTACGAGCTCTACACGAAGCATAGAAACAAAATCCACCACCATATCACTGCACAAGTTCATAATGAATTGAAAACATTAAAAAATATGGATACAATACCTGCCACAGAGCAAATTCTGTAATTGTCAAGTACATACATACATTTCACTAGCTTAGACATGGGACAAGAAAGAATAAAAATTACATTGTTTTGCCACAACACTTCCGCTGCAGGTTCCACTCCATGAGCCATAATTGTATGCTACTGTACTAAGGAGAATGTACTTAAAATCACTTCAATAATAATGCTTACAACAATGCCTCAAAAATATTCAAGAAGTGACAATGCATGGAGGAACACAATCACAAATAACCTAAGCTGAATACTCTGACAGACCTAGTATCTATATTCAGCAGGTCTACTTTTCCAAATGTAGAATTTGGCACTGCAAAACCTTAGCATACGATACAGCATTTCAACATGAACATATGTCAAATGAAAACAAATTCATACACAAATCAAGAAAGCGACACACCCATAACTGTACAATGATCACATTGCGAATGATTTTACAGACCCTGTAATAATTTATGATGCAAACATTACTTTTATATAATCACAAGCACTGAAACTGGTATATAATCAGAACTGAGGATTCATATGGACTGGAAGTACTTCTACTTCTGCCATATGGCATTACCCTCCTCTCTTCTCACCAAAAAAAAATATCACAAGTGCCACACAGACTCTAGAAAGATGTTTACATTTTGTAAACTCTATTAGAAAATTTACAAGCAAGTGTAAAGTAAAGGTACTTAGTTGTTCCTCTGCCTAATTCAGTAGCATACCATACATGTACAAGTATATGAAGCAGCTGAGGTTTAGCTCCACACCCTTGGGAAACAGTTCCTGGTACCCATTTGATGTATGCCTGGGAAGAGGGGGGGAGGGGAACATGTAAATTTTGTGAGAAGGGTTGTCTTTTGTACCTACCAGAATTAAATCCTCAAGCCCTATTTAAACTCACAGATTTTCGGGTTTTTCCATCATATGTACTAAAATACAACACACTATGCTTTGCAGCCAAGGTTGGTCCCTGTCTTCAGGCTTCCTTCTTCCAAAACATGTGTCACTATGTGATGATTATATTTCAGATTGTAACTAAATCAAAATTAATGTCAAATTACTAAATATGACATATTCCAAACACAGAGTAGAAAATGTGACTGGACACTACTTCTTTCTCTCACAAAACAGTAACCAGTCATGCATACAGTGTATTTGGTGTCCACTGAACAACACATAACCAAATGCTCTAAACTGTGTCTGGAATATGTGGTATTTACTAATTTGATGTTAATTGGGATTTAGTTAGTCTAACTAATCATCATGTAGAAGACAGCTGTTTTGGAAGATGCAAGCCTGAAGACAGGGACCAAACTTGTCCCTGAAATACAGTGTATTATACTTCAATACACAAAATGAAAAATGTTCATAAAGTCTGAGTTCAGATGTCACACATCAATGTCAAAACCATAAAGAACAGCACCCCAATTCCTGTCATCCAGACCAAAGCATAGTTACTATGCTGAGCCACTAAACAGAACACAATTTTCTATTTCATGCAGCTGCCACACTGATACCTTCCTTGACACAAAAAATAACATTTTTCAAGATCTACCATCCAAACAGATCTCAGGGCCATACAATCAATGGTGCTTCAGTGTGAATGGCTGACTGCTGTTACAATTAGTAACAGTAAATAGTACCGTAACAGTGGTGTTACCTCCAACACATTTTCATCAAACATACTTAGTCTTATTAACATGTCCAAACCGGTGTAATCCTGACGACCATGAATCAGGAATGGCTAGAAGTGAGTGTCACAACAGTGAAATCATCAGCTGTCCAATGAGAGACTAGCTCTTTCAAAGTAACCAACCCAAACAGTATCCCATCTAGTCCACACTTCCATCTGAAGATTACAAAAGAACAATTTCTTGAAACACTGTGGAGTTAATGAATCCAAAATGGTTGATAATGTCTAAAACAACAGTCCAGCTTACTGGAATACATAATCATCCGAATCCTTTAAACTTGTCTTATCAGCTGTGCTTTGTACTGCTACAGAGTGCAGCTGCATTTTTTCTGTACTAATGCCATTGGTCCCTCAGTACCAGATTATCAAATCGCCCAAATGTTACAAACCACATGCAATCTGTAACACCTTACAGTCACACCACTTAACAAGAAGTTCTTAACCCAAGTTACAAGAATTTTAAAGGAAAAGAAGCCATCACGCTGTTTCAAGATTATCAGAACAAATGAAAAGCTCCATAATTTCAGGCTTCCACTGCAATGCACAAGAGCTCTGCACTCTGCTGTGATTTTATGTAGCGCAGTGTGGTAATCCCATACCCATATTTCAGGACAAACCATCAGTCCCATCTTCAAGGATGAAGCAGTCAAGCAAGACCGCTAGACTGCTTAACCCTTGAAGAAGGGACCAACTGGTTGTCCTGAAATGTCAGTCAGGAATTACCACTCTGTGCTGCATAAAACCCATAAGAACGTAGATCTAACGAGAAACGACAGACGTGTTTTATTTAATGACACTTTCAACTGCTAAGATCATGTGTGTCAGAGATACTTGAATGAAACAGAAGCGTGAAGCACTGGTGGAATGACTGACAGCGGCAAACCAAACGCTCTGAAGAAAAACTTGTCTTGGTTCCACTTTGTGCACCACAAATCCCAAAATATTATACCTTTCTGCCAGTCATGAGACAACTAAATGTGTTAACTTCTACAAGTCAGTCCAGTACTAAGTGCAAATTTGATGCAGCATACCTTCCAGCAATACGGGTTCTTTTGGTCTTGTGGTTGCTGCAAACACATCAGTCTTTTTGGGTCTTGTTGTCAAAATGACAGAAAAACTTTGGTGATTTTCCATTCTGCCTTTCTTGTCTACTCCCCTGTGTTAAAAATTTTCTTTCCCAGAATTATGAACTCCACCTCCCACTACTGCCAACGAACGTCTCAAAATTCATCATGAAGTCACTACATTCCTTCCTTTCATTTGCAAATGGTAAGGCACACCCTGCTCAGACACCACAATAAAGCAGAACCAGGTTACCTAAGTTTCCACAAGCAACCATTCCTTCTCATAGCAGCTATACGACAGGAAAACTCCCTTAAATATATGAATAAGAACCACAAATACACAACACAATATGCTGACAATGGGTTATCCAATTGCAGGAACACATCTATAAGTTGACTGCATGAAAACATAAAATACCCTTCATAATTAAGGATGTAAGGGCAGTGCCATGGCTCATGTGGTCAGTCACCAGCCCTTCACCAGAGAAGCCCAGGTTCAACTCCAGGCCAGTCCACATGGCATCTGTGTTGGACCAATTAGAAGTGGAAGGTTTTTCTCAGGGTACTTTGGCTGTCCCATGTTGGTGTTATTCCACCGGTTACACACTAATTCACCCATCCATCCCTCACCAATGCTACATAATCCTTGCAACTGACAGCACTGGTACCTACATGGCTTTTAAAAAACTGGTATTCTAAACCAAATTTTGTGTAATTTTGACTTAACACTGTTCTGCCATACACCATCCAACTTGGTTTTAACAAACGGCTCCCTCCCTCAAGAGCAGTACTGCCAATTTGTAGAAGAGTAATAATACTGATAGTCTACATAATACCTTTACTTTGTTGTTCATTTTACAGCAGTGTCAATACTTCACACATAATACCACAGGATGGTAGGATGAGGTGAATGATGCAATGGAAAAGGATTCTGCAGGAAGCAAGTGTGTCCTATCAAGGCACAACCCGGTATCAGCCCACATAACCTACGTAAAACCACAAAATACAAATCAAGATAGCCAGTATCTGGGCCAAGATTTGACCTGGACACCTCCTGAATAAGAGTCTACAGTATTACTGCTACACCAACTTTATCAGTCGGAGACAGCAGATCTTCGAAAAATTGCATAAATTTTCTGAGCCATAGTAAGTTTTTCTTGATAACTAACGAATAAGAAATAAGGAAATGGCCATTATAATTTTTAATGGTGCCACCTTTCTTAGTTATAGCAGATTAACACCTTAAAGTCATCCCTATGTGTTAAGAGTTTAAATATTAAAGATAAAACAGTATACAAAATCATTTATTGTATGGAGGCTACATGTTTCAACCCTTTATAGGGTCATCATAAGGCCTTCTTTGGAATCAAGTCAGTGAAATGCTGCACACTTGGGATCCCAACCCTGCTTACAAATAGCAGAAACATAACATATCTGACAAGTGAATTACATAAAACAGATGTGAATGTTTAAAATTTAAGAGGTAAAATATGATGTGTTTGACGTATACTGTTTTTATCTTTTAACATTTAGATTAACACCTACCAAGGACAATCATTCACAACTATTACAGTACACCACAATAATGCCAAGTGAATTTAATATTGACATACAGAATGAGGGAATGTCCATTTGTAAGCTTACTAAAATCAAGACCGTGTCAGACAAGATAACTGCACCTGTTCAGTTACACGGATAAAGTTATACCGCAGCTACAGTTAGAGAAATCTTTACTTCACTTTCTACTACCACATAACCCACAGTTCTACAGTACAATATTTCTGTTCACAGCAACTTGATGGTTTTTTAAATTTATTATTGGCAACATGCTGAACTTCATAACCTAAACTGGTTACTAGCCAACTGAGACAGCAATATGAAGGCCCGAAAGGTTGCACTCCTAATCCAAATTCATTTACTTAGTTAGGTACTGTAACATCTTATATTTTTCCTAACTGCAGCAGCTTCAATGTACAGTGCAACAATGATGCAACAAATTTCAGTAGACCCAAAATATTCCTTACGAGCTAAATCATTAAGTCCTGCCAATTGCAGTACTCCATTAATCTATAAAAACGCAACGCAAATATCCTATTCACCACCATCTCTATGACTAAGCAGTCATCAGCCAAAAGTTAACAGCTGCTTTTTCTGCAACTGCATGCTCAGAACAGCACATTACATACTGCAGGCTAACCAGTCCTATCTTTCAAATGTCTGTTACTACCTATCAAACCAATAACAAAAGCTAACACACCTGTCTTGCCAACAGCCATGCAAAACCACCAGTTCAAAGCTTCTTACAGTTTAAGTTGCCATATCATTTTGAAGGCCTTGTGTGGACTCACAACACACGGTGCACACAGAACCTAAAGTAAAATACTGGACCACTAGCCATTAGGGTGTCAAAGATTTTGATTCACAGTAGCACAATAAGTCTAAAATCATTACTCGTAATTACTTTGATTGATTAATTGTAAACTAACCAAACTCCTATATTCTTTCACAAATTATTACAAGTTAATATATAGTTGGTATGAAAAAATATTCCACAAAACTGTGTTACATTTACCTGTTATTAAACACCACCAACCAATGGAAAACATGAATGAACAATTAACGTCAAACTGTAGCCGATACCAAAGACTACCCATGCTGTTCACTTCTGCATAAACTATTTTCTTTTCTGACATCCCCTGAAAACCACTTTCATGCAACTTGCATTGTAAATTATTTTGTGTATGGAAGAACACCCCTACGAACCCCTTCAAGAAGTCATTCTACTAACACACTCATACAACAAAATAAAAAAACTTACAAGCATGTTAGAAGTTTATGGGCATACATCTAACCATTGCAATTATTAGACTTCAAAATTTTAACACTACCTGATGAATTTCCTCAGCTCTTCAATCACTTCCTGTACTTGTAAGGCAACACATATTCTCCTTAGCATTTTGTTTTAAACACCTTCAATTTATTTTCATCTATCAGAGTAGAATGCCAAAATCTGCATCCACAGAAGACTATGGAAGTACAGTGAGATCATGTAAGAGTACACAAGTATCATTCAACTGCTCAAATGGTTGACACACATACTTCGTCATCAACTCTAGCCACACAGATCTGGGACTGCTACTGGCCCCAACAAACCAACAGCCTACATACAATACAGTTTCTCTCCAGTATCACCCAAACAAAGCACTGAACAGCTACCACGATACGAGTTTGTGGGTTATGTGCTAGTCACCTGCCATTGTCTTTTGTGGATACAACATACAATACAGTTTCTCTCCAGTATCACCCAAACAAAGCACTGAACAGCTACCACGATACGAGTTTGTGGGTTATGTGCTAGTCACCTGCCATTGTCTTTTGTGGATACAATGTCAGAGCATGACGACAATTTGCACCGAAGCTATCAAAATCACATCTTCTGTACAAAGCATCTGACAGATTTGCCTGCGGCAGATTTCATCTCTTATGTTCAATAAAAATCCTGCCCTAATTTAATTATGACCACAGCAGTGTTTCTGTTTGGAACTGTAATGTTGTGTAACTTCCCACCTTCATTTTCACATCAGTCTGCTACAGGCTCAAATACACACTCCAAAGCATATGTCTCATGTTACTTCAAAACTACAGGTAACACTACAGCAGTTTGCAAGCATTTGGGACTATACTTAGCCAATCTACAATGTATCAGCTGGCTCCACAATAGCTGTTCAATGATTCGCTGGAGTGATTTGAAGATTATCTGGTATGTGTATACATTCTTGGCGTGTAATGGTTGCTACCAGTTAAAATCTGTGCAATCAGAAGTGATGTAGACATGATCTGTCATTCGCGCATGAGTGGCTGAACCATTTTCAAGTGGCTCAAAAGTGACCATACTGTAATACATATACATATAATACACACTGCAAACTGCAGACAACAATAAATGCACTAATTTTTAAACTGAAATAATTGATAAAAAAATGATGTGTCATTGGGACCAATTCAAAA
>Ga0131853_10011751_pt1 | contig 16036 bp, 12 predicted proteins | sample TergutLab28metaG_FD_92764 | JGI IMG/M metagenome (GOLD analysis project Ga0131853, IMG submission 92764) | Labiotermes labralis P1 segment gut microbial communities from Petit-Saut dam, French Guiana - Lab288 P1 (version 2) (version 2) | ecosystem: Host-associated > Arthropoda: Insects >...
AGCCATATGTGTACACTGACGGCATCACTGGGTTTGTGATAAGGAAACCATGTGACTATAAATGGGATTTTGCTTAGAAGAACACTTGTCCCGTCTTGGTTGAGAGCAGAGGAGAAGAAGGTACTTTGGGTTCATTTCTCAATAAATACAGCTATAATGCAGGAGGTGTAGCATAACTAACAAAAACCTTCTTTAAATTAGAAGCTTTCCTTATTACCCGACCAGATTGTGCTTCACTGCGTGGCTTAAATAATGTAACTGAGTGCTTCTGTTTTACAGTAAGTGTCATTACTAAAATTTTTTATTAAGATTCCGTAAAACAAAGCTTCATTAGAAGACCCAGAGCGCACAGATCAGTGAATTACAATTTGTAGCTACAAGTAAAAATATAATGGGTAGTTGAGTGTAAAAATTAGCACACAGCCTTCATTTTCAGTAATTTTCGGACGAGCTTAACATGTGTCTATTGGGCACGTGATAAATGTCACTTTAATTTTCTTTTCCTGTAGCACACAAAAAAATACGTTTTTTTAACAAAAAGAAAATAATATGAGTAGTATAAGTTACTAGTGATGTTTTACGAAATCGACCATTTCTCGCCTTAAAAATAAAATATGTTTTGAATTCCTGTGATGTTATTTTAATTATGTTCGCCAAAGTTACTGCAGAGTTATTCTTTACCTTCTGTACAAAACAGCTTGTTACAGAGAAGTCTAAACAAATTAAATTCCTGTACAAGATGAAGAATATTACCAATATCGAAGGTGAAATTCAGCGACCTAATTTTCATTCTCAGCAATTTATGCATATGTATTTAAAAGAGTTAGAACACATTAAAATTAATATTCTGTAAATTTTTATGTCAGGAAGAAATCAAATTTATTTGCTGTCTGCGAAATTAATTTTCCAAAACGCCAACTCTATAACGCAATTCATTAAGAGTTGTTTAGTTGCTGAGAAATATGGAAGCTTTCTATGAACGTTCCTTGAAATGTCTGATCAGCATTATGCCCTTCTTCAGGCTCCTGGATAGTAGCAAATCCTCCTCCAACAATCTCAGGTCTCTCACACCGACACAACATCAATTCTATCTTAAAGAAATCACATTTGTTCAGTATTTCACAAAACAAACAAATGTGGTTTGTTTAATAGTAAACACAATGAAGTGGCTTCCACAAGCATAATTCTGATTTCCTAGCTCTGCACAACTTCAGACACTCTTTCATACTCTGAATATATTCACGTATCTCTTCCTGTCTTGGAGGAATTTCGTATTTATTTCAAGTTTCTGAGCAAAATCAAGCCCGTAGTCAACACTTTGTGCATCGTCAGATTTCTTCTCCGCTCTGTTCTTAACAACTTCAGATGGGTCTTTCACTCCCTGACGATATTCAGAGTGCTCATCTGCTCTCTGAATGCCTTTAGATTGCCCTCAAGTTGTGCTACTAACTCCAGCTCCCACTTTCAGGCTCTGAGTGATTACACATCCTACGTCAAATAAATGTAGTACCTTTTCAAACATCTCATTAGCATCAGGAACCTCGTACCATGGACAGAGCGTAATTCTGTGTTTGTACAATTCACGCAGAAGTGATCCCGCATTTCTTGTCTGCGGGTGCCCTTCAAAGTTTTTTTTTTTTTTTTTTTTTAAGGGTGTCCTCAAGAGCTACATGGGAAATAAGGGTATCTGACGAAGAAGAAACAATGTGACTAATTAACACTTACAATTTTGAATTGATTGGTTAACATTAGGTGCAAGGCCTTATGGTCCCGATGCACTTAGCCTTATAGACGGGCCCTTTATGCCCCATAATCCCATATCAACTCAGGAGATCCCTGTTCCTTTACTAAAGTTCCAGATAGCCCCCATTCTTAAAATCTTAATGTCCTCTGGGTCCATGCAAGGAACCCAAATATAATCTTCTTTTCTCTCAAAAATCGCGGCAAACGAACGCCCTCCAGGTTCTCCAACAGGGCCCCTATGGACAGAGATACTCTTTTACAGGTAATTTTGCATTTCTCTCGAAAACTTCATAAAATTCCTCTCAATAATAAGGCCATAAGAAAGAAGCGCCCCTCCATGTTCCCCAAAAGCGGGACCCCTATGGAAGCAGACGCCCATTTCCGAGCCTTAATTGACATATCTTTCGGGGCCCCAGTAAAGGAACCCTCCCTCAAGGTTCCCTTCGTGGAATCCTTCACAGAGAGATGCCCCGTTCCTAGAGCCCTCCTTCATTCATCTTTCAAAGTCCCCGGTATATGAGCCCCCTCTCCTGATCCCAGGTTCCTCTCGGCTGGAAAGGGGCCCCGTGGAGAGAAATTCCCATACACGGAGCCCTTCTTAACATACCTTCCAGGGTCCCTGTGAAGAAGCTCCCCGACCTCTAGGCCCCCTCCACGGAACCCCTTCAGAGAACGAAGCTCCATCCCTAGAGCCCCCTTCATGCATCTCTCAAAGTCTCCGGTAGACGAGCTCTCCTCCAGGTTCCCCAAACGGGGCCCCTATGGAAAGAGATGCCCGTCTCCAGAGCTTTTCTATCTAACCTTCAGGGTCCCCAGCATGGGAGCCCTCCCTCCAGGTTCCCTTCACAGATCCCGCACAGAGAGGGATGCCCCACCTTCAGAGCCCCTTTCAACCGTATCTTAAAAAGTCCCTAGAAGATGAGCCCACTCCAGGTTGCCCACCTGAGCCCCCATGAAGAGATATGCCCGTCCCCAGAGCCTTCCTTTCATAACCTTCAGGGCCCCCAGCAAAAGAGCCCCCTTCCAGGCCCCCGTAAGAGCTCCTATAGAGACAGATGCTTCATAACCAGAGCCCTCCTTCAGCGAATTCTCAAAGTTCCCGGTAGACAAACCCCCCTCATCAGGTCCCCCCCCCTTCCAGATTCCCCAGCGGGGTCCCTACGGAAAGATGCCGTCACCGAGCCTTCTTCTACATAACCTTCAGGGTCCCCAGTAAAGGAGCCCCCCTCCAGGTTCCCTTCACAGAGCGCCCATAGAGAGAGATTACCCGTCTCCAGGGTCCCTTTAAACGACCTCTCAAGAGTTCCCGATGAACGGACACCCCATGATTTTTAACAGGGCCCCTGTGGGGAAAGGTGCCCGTCTTCGGAGTCTTCTCAAGTCTCCAGCAAACGAGCCCCCTGCAAATTCACCAGCGGGGACACCATGGAGAGTGATGTCCGTCCTTTGAGCCCTCCTCCTCATATCCTTCCGGATCCCCAGAAAAGGAGCCCCCATCTAGGTTCCCCCAACAGAGCTCCTGCAGAGAGAGACGTCCCCCTCCGGTGCCCTCCAACTATCTCTTAAAATTCCTAGTAAACGGCCTCCCCCAGATTCCCCAAAAGCCCCCTACGGGGAGACACAGCCCTATCCAGAGGTTTCTTCTGCATGTTCCTTAGTAATTTACCTTTCCGTCAAAGTTCTCGGTAAATGAGCCCCCCCTCCCCCTCCATGCTTCCCAACAGGATCCCTATGGCGAGAGATGCTTTATCTCCAGAGCCAATATCCGTCAGAGTCCCCAGTTAAGTAACCCTCCCACGAAAAGCGGGGAAAACATACAGTCGCCATTCATGCGGGCGAAAAGTCTACATACAATGCGTTGCGGCCTGGTTCCCCAAGAGGATCGTTTACGACACTGCTATTTACGACACTGCTATTTCTACCCCAGTGCCATGCAGCCTTCAACACGATAAACTCCACCTTGGTTTGGGGGGCCAGAGTCCCTTTAGCCAGAGTGTACCGTAGTAACCCTCATCAGGTTATCCCTCCACACCTGTAACCGCCTCCCACGTGACCCAGTGTAAAGTAGAGTATGAATTCACACGACCCTGAGGTACGGACGAGGGTTTGAAACTATGGGTGCCTAGAAATACGCGAAGTTGTATAAATATAAATGGGAATTAAAACTTTCCTAAATGGAGTTTTAACATTAATTACATTCGTATTCTTTCGATAATTTCTGACCTAATCTATAAATTTGTAAATGTATACAACAAAGAATTTTAGTGTCTGCAACTCAAAATGCTGATTTTGTAAAAATCGATATATACAGGATGGGGCAAAATACCCTCCTTACTTTCAGTAGGGCACTGTGAAGGGATGGGAGGCCGTACAAGGGTGAGATTGGGCCCGAAAGGTGCAGGTAGTTGGGAAGTTCCCGTTACAACACTCCGAAGTCGTAAAGATGGTGTGGTCCAACGAGCAGCGCGCATTTGCCTTCGAAACCTATTTTTCGCAAAGTCACTCTAGCGTAGCGGTGCAGCGTGCGTTCCGTACTCGCTACCAAATCCCCCCTCGGGACCCAGTACCGGACCGAAAATCCATTCTGTTGTGGGTTGAGAACTTCAAGAAAACGGGAAGTGTGTCTGAAAAAGGATGAGGACGACCACGGACCTCTCGAACACCAGAGAACATCGCGGCTGTCAGACGGTCCGTTTTGCAGTCTCCCAGGCGCTCTGCACGCAAACACCACACAAACAACGGCTATTACTTGCAAGATATTCTATTTAAGACTATGTGATTTAAAACTTTCCATGCTGTAGTCTCGGAATCCAAAAATAAAATTTTTGTATCTCGAATAGTTGTTTTGTTATTCACCTTCAAATTTAGGGAGAATATTTTGCCCCATCCTGCATATATATATATATATATATATTTATATTTTCATTCTCTAATTCAGCTATTATTAATTAGATATGTAAAGCGTTCCTGGAAGTGGGCTCAACACACTTAAATTTCCCACTACGCGATCAGTCTCTATTTGCCCAATAGCAGAATGACTCACTCTTTAAAAGTTGGATTAGTTAGAGCATATTGTTATGTAGGACAGTCTTATGTCTGACCCCTTCCTCTCTGAACTTCATTCTGAAATAAATATACTGAGATAAGGAAACAAATAATGAACTTTGTGTTTACAATTCGAATGAAACTAACCGAGATTTGAATTTCTCAGGTTGGTCTTGCTGAAAACTTAAGCTTTCTGGAATGTTACGCCGTGTCGACTAATAAGAAACTACCCACGTTTCTCTCCACTAGAACCAGTAAATCACATGCGATGAGAGTATACTTTTTGACAGGTTAATGTTCAGCTTTAGGATTCTGAAATAGATTACTCTCACTGCCTATGCTTAAGGTAGTTGCTGGTTCTAGAGCCAGCAGCAGTACCAAATATTTACCACATTCGTAGCCTGACTTTGAAGGCCCCCCTTTTTTGTGCCTGAATCTCTTTGTTAAAATTTTTCAAATAACTGTCACATCCAAACTTTATTATTCAGTTCTTCAATACATCAGCCCCTATTTTCCAAGAATAATTTTATGTTATTCAATGAATTAAATCATTGTTTTAAAACAGAACCCCGGCTTCACCACCATACATTGTTACGTTACATTGTTTTTACTATTTCTAATAATACTACAAATTCTCTATTATTAAGGGAACTTCCTGATTGAAATTCACAGTTCCTGTAACAACTTGCATTATGTGATTAATTTTCAATCTGTTTTGCATACCATATTTCTTAAAAGAATACGGCAGACACTAAGTCATTCACCCAGATTCTTTCTTTTTGTTTTTTTTTTTAATTTTTCTGTAACGTCACTCTTTCTCTCAATCATAGCTGCAGCTCCGTTTCCAACAAACACAACCATTTTATCTGTAAGCAATTCTAATTTGTCTAAAAGGCTTCTCCTATTGATCACTTATATAAGCTCCTCGGCTAACCGAAGTCCTCTTTAACATCTGGAATAAAGACAAAAACTGTGCAATATCATTAAACATTTAACGACCAGTTTGGTATTTAAATTCTAGCACATGTTTATGCAGAACGTATTAATTATTACTGGAATAAAAAAAGATAAAATCGTGAATTCAACCGAAAGTTGTGTAAAATAAAAGAGATTATGCAGCATGTCTTATAACGCATTAAATATCCTTGTTGCCCTAATATATGACATGAACTTCTGGGGGTGTTCTGTTACGTGCGTTCGCATGTGCGAAATTAGGAAGCTGAAAGATTAAATTATTAGTGCTGTCGTCAATTGCCGCTGAAGGCACCACAGCATTCTTAATTTCTTCTTGAAGGTCACAACGTTTGTTTTCAGCTAAGTTAGTCCCACCTTTGGCCATTGTATTTGCAGAAAGACAAATACTTTTTAAAAGCTCTGGTTTCTCACTCACATACTCAAGATCCGTAAATGTTTCTTATTTTCGGCTATTAATTGTGGTATAATACAAGTTGAAACACTTGAAACAAGAATGCGTGGACTTCGAGTCACAGGAAATTGGAATAGCGGCGATCCCTGTGGTGAGTGAAGTCATGTGAAATGTTCTGAGAGCTGAAGGTGTAGAGAACACTTTAAATCCGGAGGGATGGACCATTTGCTGTTCACTTGTTTTCATGGAAATGGATAGGGATTTTTTTTCGCCATGTCTATTTGTTACATTGGGGTAAAAATTGAATTAACATTTGGTAAACAAATTATTCAAATGAAGTTTACAATTATATATCACTCCAAGGGATAGCTGAGGTGGAGAAAAGGCCGGCACTGTACAATTGATTGATTAATTAGCATTTTGGTTCGAGGCCCAACGGTCCCGATGTAACTAGGCCTTATATAAGGAGCCCTTTGTGCCCCATAATGTTATCAACTCAGGGGAGGCCTATTCCTTGCTAAAATTCCAGATGGTCCCCCGACTTAACTTTTAATGTCCTCTGGGTCCACGGAAGACGAACCCATATATGCACTCTCTTTTTCTCTCAAACGTCCCAGTAAACGAACCCCTCCAGGTTCCCCAGCAAGGGCCTATGGAGAGAGCTGCCTGCTTACATGGCCTTTTTACATATCTCTGAAATTTCTTATGAAAATTCCCCTAAATAGAAAAATTATCCCTTCTCTCAAAGGCCCTAGGAAAGTGTCCCTCCATTTTCCCCAAAAGTGGGGCCCCTGTGGAAACAGACGTCCATTTCCAGAGCATTACTTAGCATATTTTCGGGGTCACCAGTAAAGGAATCCCGTCCTCTCCCCTCACAGAGCTCCCTCAGAGAGAAATGTCCCATTCCTACCGCCTTCCTTCATTCATCTTTCAAAGTCCGCGGTATACGAGCCCCCTTCCAGGTTCTCCAGCGGGCCCCCTATGGAGATGACCGTCTCCAGTGCCTTTTCTACATTATCTTCCAGGGTCCCCAGTAATTAAGTCCCCCCACCAGGCTCCCCTCACAGAGCTACCTCAGAGAAGCTGCACCCCTAGAGTCCCCTTCATCCATCTCCCAAAGTCTCTGATAAACAAGCCCCCTTCCAGGTTCCCCAGCGGGGCCCCTATGGAGAGAGATTCCCGTCTCCAGAGCCTTTTGTACATAACCTTCAGGGTCATCAGGTAAGGAGCCCCCTCCAAGTTCCCCTCACAGAGCGCCCATAGGGAGGAATGCTCCGTTTCCAGGGCCCTACTTCAACTATTTCTCAGAGTTCCCGGTGAACGGACACGCCCCCCATACGTCCCAATGGGGCCCCTATGGAGAGAGGTGCCCGTCCCCACAGCCTTCTTCTACACACAAGTCCCCGGTAGACTAGCCCCCTGCCAGGATCCCCAACGGAGAGACATTCCCGTCTCCTGAGCCCTCCTCCCCATACCCGTTCCTGTAACATTATCTCCATTGCCAATGGCCTTAACCTTTATCCGGCTAATGCACCGAATCCTTTTAAATCCGCAGCTTACTAACGCACCGATATGGTTCTTTGTAGCAGAATTTTCTTGCTGTGTACCACGACCCCGCTGCAAAGAGGAACGTCATTTAGTGCCTCATATATCGCTCTGTTCCTGATTATGGTAGCCAAAACAGAGGCAATTTATGTGTATGGTCGCAGGATATATTATTACTCTATATGATAAAATGCCAATCGTATATGGTTTCTCTACTGCCTGTGTTACTTTTCAGTTCAGTTTCTTCCCTATTCGAGAAGGACAGTTTGAAAAGTAAGATAAACAGAATGCATAAATTCGCCCACACACATAAGTATATAAGTATTTCCTGGCTTCCCTGTTAGGTCATGGTTTTCCCATAACTTACACTGGAAGTAAGAAGCCTCGTTGGCAACTCCACTGGGCTTACAATTCCAACTGCAGTTTGATATATATAAATAAACAGACTGGTCCGTAAATAGTAGAGCCATAAACCAGCTGAAATAGTATGGCTTTTCAATGTGTTACCACTTGTTCCAACTTCGTAATAATAACCCGGACTGAATATTCCTTTTACAAGTCAACAGTCCGCGATGTCTGTGCATAAGACAGCCGTGTATTGTCCACATACCGGATATCTGAACTGGTTTGGGACAGCGTGAGTGAAGAAACACGGACATCGGGGGACAGCATCATTCATTTAGGCGATAGAATTTTATGCATGTTTAGGCAGTCGCTGAAATATCTCTGTTTTAGTTACTCTTTCCTTGATGGAGTAAGGAAATATCATATAAAGATTTTCGATTCCCCTTCATGAAAACATAAAGGAAACGATAACCCATGCCGGTAAACTGGAACATCACTCAACAAACATTGGTCTTTCTCGGTTCGTGATGGTGGCGCGTGTTAATAGCGGGTGATGTGCATATAAAGTCAGTGGGGTGTTGAGGAAGTATGATATGTATGTGTATGTGTGTGTGTGTGTGTGTGTGTGCGTGCAGTGAGATGATGTTTCTGACACTATGAAGCCAGGGCACAACTCCACAAAACCTGAAGCTGGAATTCCATATGCGAACTTGGAGCCCGAAACCGAAAAGTATGTATAATAAATTGAAAACTATATATATTTATTTTTAATTTTCTACTGAATCTTTTTTGAACTGAAATGTCCCTGATTTATTCTCAACTCATTGAAGATTATTGCATCATGATTTAAAGGGCCGTTGCGGAGAAAATTCCTTACCCGAAGAACGAAGACTGAATGAAATGTCCATAAGATAATGAATCATCGGCCACTCGAGTTGGCACTCATGGAGATAAGGAAAGGGGTCAATATAAATTTTACCAAACCAGAATGGTTTATTTTTATGTACATCGTTATCACTCTTATTCCTTTCTTCAGCTGACATTTTCCCCTCTCTTCCCAAACCTGTCGGATTGGGGTAAAAATTTACCCGTTCTTAACCCTTTAGAGTCCAACGGTTATTTTTCCAGCACCATCTATAAAATTAAAAAATTCTACATCCTGACCCCAAAACGAGTTTGTGTTTTTGTACGGATCTCAGAACAGGCAGGGATTATTTCAAAACACGACATTAACTGGTCTGTGTTTATTTTCCAGACAGAAGGTGTTTACTGCGCGGTACGAGACCAGTGGAGGGGGAAAATCTTCCCTCCTGTTTGAATGTCATTTGTATGCAAAATTTTTGAGTGGGGGGGGGGGGACTTTCCTACTTTTATGCTAAGGTCGGTTTTGTTCCCAATAGTATGGCAGAGTACGATCTGTCAGCACGTCGTGACTAATGGGTAGACACGCGAACATTGCAAGAAGCGCTGGGAAGTTAATTTAGTTGATTAAAGGAGAGATGCTTTTGTAATAGAAAACTGTGCATTGGTGTTACCGGGTTTCCGCGTCAGACATTGTGTGTCAGATCAAAGGAATTTGAGCTCATTAAATGTGTAATGAGTTTGTTTGCTGGAGTTTAAGCAAGCGGGTCGGTGAAGCTGATCACTTACAATCACATAGTGCCCACATCAAGAATTTGTGGAGCTTTCCCTCCAATCCCCCTATATCTTCACGTCTTGCATTGGGACAAGTTTACCTTTCCCTAGCAACTGCTTCCAATAAACCATACTTATGAAGACTCCTACCATCTGAAATATATAATCTGGACCCGTCACCAAATACCATCTGGTGATGAAATAAAAAAAAAAAAAGAGATGGTCTGGGCTTGGGGCACGAATAGGGGAAAAGATGTTCATACAGGGCTTTGGAGGGAAAATTGGACGGAAAAAGCGCACTTGCCAGACCTAGGCGTAGAATGGGGGACAATATGAGTGAATATTTAGAGAAACAAGTTGTGGATTCATGGACTGAACTAATATGGCTCAGGATAGGGACGAGTGGCTGGCTGTTGTGGACATGTTTACTAACCTTCGGGTTCCATAAAATGCGAGTAATTTCTTGACGAGCTAAAGAATTGTTCACTTCTCTCGAAGAACTGTGCTCCATGGAGGTTAATTACTTTGTTAATTAGTTAGTGAGAGTTCTTGTCCCTTTGCCTTTTCCTAGACTGTTTCAGTCTGTCCGTCCAAGTGTGTGGCTCTGTTTCGCTTTTCCTAAACATCTCTTACGTTGGGGAGTTGTCATCCCCACGTCCCGCTATGAAACTAATTATCACCCCCTTTCGTTTGTTCGAGACTGCTAAATTTTAAGTGGTAGAAGTGAAGCTTGTTACGCATTCGATCTATTCCAAGGTCTAAGCGTTTTTTTTAAGTGAGTACTGTAGAGTCTATTTCGTCATTATCTCATCAGCTGTTCTGTCCAAGTGGTTTATCCAGTTTTGACTGAGTTTTGTATTTGTTTAACATTATTACATTTTCATCTCCAGTATCTTTATTCTTAACACGGTCCCATCTAGTGCAACATTTAATTATTCTTAAAGCATCTCAGCTCTAGTGATTTTATATCTGTTAATGTATCTTGCCTTTAATTACCCCAGATTCATCTCCATGCTGCAAAGAGATCAGGACTTTTTTTTTTACACATTTCTAGCGCGGTGTGTTTTCCTTTTATACTACGTCTCTCCGTTGGACCCACCTAAAGCGTCATACTCCTTCCGTTTGGTGTAACGTCCTTATATACTGCCTGCTTGCGTTACTTCCTGGCTATGTACTATAAGAGCTATAATGTATATTGATATCGTCATGGAACGCCCGAGTTGGAGTTTTGAGAATAGGAGAATTATTCTGTTTAGACTATAAACTGCGCACTATCTTAGTGTCATATTTGTGCTGTTCACAGACCAAGAGATAAAGAATGCGACGGAAGGTGTCTTGGTTGAATGCCGTGTTGCTACTACCCATCCTGAAATCATTCGCATATTGCCCTCATTCACTGCACGCTCCTCGCAGTGTTGGATGTTTCCAGTTTGTGTGTAGCAGTAGAATAGTCTGTCGCTAATGCCAGTCCCCCCGCACCGCGTCAGACACACCCATACTCCGAGGGAATCACTCACTGTCTGTGGTCTGTAACAAAATTTGGTTTATCTTTATATTATCTCTGGCGACGTCAGGCAAAAATTAGTCTAGGAGACAGACAAAATTGTTTAATTAATTATTAGAATGTTTATGGGGTTTGTTTATATTTAGTGTGTTTTTTTATTTTACTCAGTCGTTCCGAAGCCCCAGCATAGGAAAGGCCATGGCCCGTAAATTAGGTCATAGTACCATAGAAAGAAAATGTTTCCTGTTTTGGTAGAGGCTTTGTATTATTTTCAGTCTGTGAAATGCTCTGGGCAACTTCTCAAAAGCTTGGTATAATTTAATCCTAACTTCTGGAGCAGAATATTTTCATTACATACAGAGACCAAGTGGATTTATAAATTTTCTTGCCTCCATTTTAGATGCTTTCGCATAACGACTGAACGCCAAATAAATATGGGTTGTCCGTCCTTATTAATATAAAAACTAGATATAAGTTTAACGGGTTTTGATGAAACTTTTTATTGGACAGTTTTAAGAAAATTGGCGAATTGGTTCTATCTTCATTTGCAAGTAAATCGGACAGTTTAAAGACCGCTTGATAAGGACGCCCCCCGCTCCCAAAGCGTTTCTGCGTCAAGTGTTGTGTTGGCATCCCTGATCTATGTGGGGCCCACAAGCAAGTCAGGAATAGAAACTGGAGATTGTGACCCGGATGGTTTGTGCTTTCTCGTGTCCTAGAAACAGAAAATATCGCGATTGATAGGACGTACAAAAGTGAACATATCCCATATTATCTGTACGTTTTCTAACGTAGTTAAATTCTATCACTTATTACAGATAAAAATCGTGTGACATAATAGGGTGGCTGTTGTAATATTGACGCGCTATCGGACAAATAACGCGCAAATGGTTCAGGGGGGTTGTAATTATAAGCAGTTTCTGACTCACGCTCACACTCAAGGCGCACTGTGTAAAGTACATATCCCTGTAAGATCTACATGATGTAAAACATTTGGTCTTCCATGTAAAATAATTTGGAGTTCTCTGTTGTTTATTTCGTAGATACAAATTTTAAGGATCACAGAATAAGGGTATAAATTTTATGTCCTTTATTTAGATTTCTTGTACATACCGCAGTAGTTTTTAGGCGCATTCGCAAAATTTCGAAATGCGACTATACAACTTAGTCATGTCTGTCCGTCTGTCTGTCCGCGTGGAATAGCTCGGCTCGGTACCGACCAATCAGATTACACGGTCCCATAACCCGGAAGACTACAGTTTTGAATCTTAACATTCTGAATTTTCCATGCATTGTGTCATCGTTGCAAACCAACTACATTCATGTATGAGGCAATAAATATACATTATTTTACATTATATTTTGATCTAAACAGAAACATGTCGGAGGAAATATAATATAAAGTAATAGATATATTGGCTAATGAATGTATTTAGTTGGTTAATGATGATTTTGAAGTTTACTATTCTTTTAGTGCCGGTATCAATGGCGGAACGACGGCGAAGGGTGGATGTGGTATAGCATGGGGCTGCTTTACCGATATCGTGGTACATAGTTCAATGAGTTGCCACCAAGGGCGTGCTTTACCAACGGCCACTGAGCCACACCGGCTACATACGGACGTCGATGTCGCTCGTGGCGCTGTAATATTACGTTTCCAAGGAGTTTATAAACCTGAAAAGTATTAGTCTGTGATACAGGTGGTGTGACAAATTGTCAGTGATATGTGCGTATGTTGTACGAGGACGAGGAAAGTGGGCACACGTAAGTGACTTGGTAATTTGGGTTAGACACGAGATAAGTATTGGAGATCTTCATATAATATATGAATTAGACGATGTACCACCTTTGTTACAGATGCGTGTTAACTGATAACATATTGGGATTTTGGTGTCGAGGTGTTTCATGAAAACTTGCTTGGTGTGTGTACTATTAAATAATAAATTTGATAAAACGAATTAAGACCAAAACATTTTCAGCAAAATCAGACATGTTTTGCAAACACGTTGTCTTGATTTATATTGAAATAAATGTGCTATAGAACCTTTTGAACCCGCTGTTCTTGCTAGTACGAGATATGTATGTAGTCAATTGCAAATACTCAAGTATTTGCCCTTGTACTTCATCAGCACGCCTGGACATATGGGAATGGAGGTACAGATCCACACACTGATTTGCTAGGAACATCAGCACCAAGAAATATATAGGTACTCAAACTTTGCACCATATATGCAGTGTCGGTCGACCGTGAGGAAAAGATATGGTTTCATTTGTGGTGTCTTGTGTGTGACCTTCTTGAAGAGAGAATGGCCTTCATATGTGCACCAAACCTGGATGGCTGCCTTCCAAGTACATCCAGTGTCACAAATTGAAGACCTTGTAACCAGTAAAGCTTTTTGGGTGACATGTTTAGAGCTGTGCTCATACTGTTTCTGTGTATGCAGGACCAAGATGTTATGTGAAGTATGTATAGTAGTTTGTTGAGACATTCTTTGCTTTTTAATAGGTTTGATGTGATGTAGAATCATGGTGGTGGGGCCAGGTGATCACGGACTGCAAGCAGATATTATCTTTGTTATTGAAGGAACAGCAATTAATGGAGCTTATTTAAATGACCTGAAATCAAATTATGTTATACCAACACTAGAGTAAGTATGCCAGTGACTTTTGAATCCTCTTAAGAACTTTTGCTGCAGGCCAAACAAATTTATCTTTCAGTGGAACCGTTGTCTGTATCGTAATGGAAATGGTCCCTCTTGTTGTTAGCACAGGTGCATTATTTTTATTTTATGTGACAACTTGCACCACTTTTCACACAGAGTGTTCAGTGTGATGGCAGGCAGCAAAGCACTTGCCTCAATGCAGTTGTCATGACTTGGGGTCATCTGGTTTTGGTTCATTGTATTGCAGTTGTTTTAGGGTTTTACTTGCCATGTTTAAAGAAGGTGGTGGAAATTGTTCCCTTGAGCTCACAGTTATGTGTCCCTCTTCATGAAGATGTCATTTATTGTATGTCAAAATTTTGTAAGTAAGCAAGCTGATGAGAAGTGAAGAGAGACAGTCATCACATGAAATGCTTGTGTGTAATATTGTTCATGAAGAGATGAACAAGATTTGAGTGTATGCAAAGGATAACATTTTGGGTGCATTTATTGGTGCAGTATGCTATTTGAAATAGCTCACACAGTAAACTGAAAGTGAAAAGTACAAAACAAAAAAAATAAGGGGAGACATGATGGAGAGAAACATCACAATGCATGTCACTGACATCAACACACTGTACAAGACAGGCTGATAATAGTAATGCATGCAGGACAGGTTGTAGCTTTGGTACACATGATACCATGATGAAACTGAACTAATGCAATAAAGTAGTGGGTGTATGCAATATATATAAGGATAAAACTGTTGAGAATTATATGCAGTTTAATAGGGAACAGTGGTTATAAAGATGGTATTATTACAGAACATATTAACAACCAATGGGATATACCATAGGATTGAATATAGAAGAGATGGATGTGCAAAAGCAAAAAAGAAAACCTGTGTGTATCATGTATTTTGCTAACTTATGTAACACTAATGTCAGAAATTACATAGGTGGCAGTAATAGCGTAATTTTGCATATCATGATGAAGTATACATAAAATGTTGTAAAAAGTAACATTATAGATTTAATAGATTGTGTATTTAAATTTTTCAAGAATTGTAAAATTGTAGACTGGAACTTTTCAAATTTCTAATGCTTTATTGTGAATGTCATGATGTCTCAGAGTGTGGTTGAATAGCTGAACATATCGTGTGTGTAAATGTACTGGAGTTGTTCGTGTTTTAGAAAGGGCTTAAAGTATTATTATAGCGTCTGTGTTAAATGAGTCTTAACACATTGAGGACGGGGCATTTAAATTGTTAAAATGCCCGTTCCTGGGGTTTAAACAACTTAAATCAACTTTTGTACTGTGTTTCTTTAAAAATTTATAACAAATTCGCTGCCTATTTTTATGAACTGAAATTTTCAGGAAATACTCACCAAAGACCGTAGTAGTGCTGGAGGGTGTGATATCTCTGAAAACATTCCCCCTTGTGGAGTGGCACTAAGCAGAACTTGCAGATGTACCGAGTTGCACTCCTTTTTTTGTGGGCAGCACAAACATGGCACCTCCTAGCAGGATATTTTCTTTTACCCCATTCACTTCCAACAATTTTCTCTAGCACATGTTTCCGCATATCACCGGAAAGTCTCCCAGGGGGGTCCTCATGAGGCATACGAGGGGTTTGGGATGATGTTCCTGTGCGTGCTGCGTCTGAGTCTGTCTCCACCTTATCTGTAGCCCAGTCTTTTGCCACTTGTAGCAGAAATTCTTTGTATCTCATTTGTGATGTAGGATTTAGTTTTTGATAGATTAAAAAAGAATTGAAAAGTGTACAATTTATAAGCCAAAATGCAACTTTCTTTGGCCAATTCACTGTTTTTCTCAAGAGAGAATAATAAGACAAGTACTGATCTGCCCTATCAGCAGCCTTCATGAACATATTATACTGAAAAATACAAATAGGTTTTTTCTTTACTTCTTCATTTCTCTGTGGAACATCAACCATTGTTGAATCGTGAATTGTGGAAATCATGTTGACAACACACGTATCCCTCCAGGATTGAGGAAGAATTTCACCCTTTCTCCTGAATGTGGTTTCGCCATGTTTCATTGATTGTGATTCTTTTTCATTTCTGGAGGAAGACCCCTGTTCACTCTGATTGTTCCACATACTCTAACTTGTCTTGAAAAGAGAGTTTCAGCAATTGTCACATGATTGTAATAGTTGTCTTGGTAGACATGGTAATTTTGATCAAGATA
>Ga0131853_10011753_pt1 | contig 16034 bp, 10 predicted proteins | sample TergutLab28metaG_FD_92764 | JGI IMG/M metagenome (GOLD analysis project Ga0131853, IMG submission 92764) | Labiotermes labralis P1 segment gut microbial communities from Petit-Saut dam, French Guiana - Lab288 P1 (version 2) (version 2) | ecosystem: Host-associated > Arthropoda: Insects >...
GTCCCCGCCCCGATGCCGCCGGCCTGGCCGAGGCTGCGGGCCAGCGAGGGCGTCCCGGACAGGTTGGTGTACGTGTGGACCTGGCGCAGCGGGCCGTTGTCGCCGACCAGCAGGTTCCCGCTCACGTCGATCGCCAGCGAGGTGGGGATCCAGGCGGACGACGGGCCGCTGATGGTCCCGCCCAGCTGCGTACCGGTGTTGGAGAAATGCAGGATCTGCGCCGGACGCGACGCGTCGACGTGCCAGAAGTGCCCGTCGTTGGTGTCGCGGGTGACGTTCGCGACGACCCAGATGTCGCCGTTCGCGGCGATCGTCACCGAGCCGGGCTGGTTGACGCTCCAGCTGCGGACCAGGGCGCCGGTGGTCGCGTCGAAGATCTTGACCTGGTTGGCCGACCGGTCGGTGGCCACCACCTGGGTCGCCGAGGCCGCGGCGGCGGCCGGCGGGCTGCCGACGGCGAAGGTCAGCGAGGTGGCGGTGCCGTCCCGGTTGTAGCGGGTCAGGCCGTTGCCGACGCTGAGGTAGACGTAGGAGTCGTTGACCGCCACCGCGTCGCCGTTGGCGCCGCGGCAGTTGCCGATCATGTGGCCGTCCTTGTAGATACCGGCGTAGTTGCCGGCCTCGTCCCAGAAGCTGACGGTGTAGACGGTCCCGTCCGACGCGACGGCGATGTTGAAGACGAAGTCCTGCACCCACTCGGTGGCACCGGAGAAGGTGTTCCCGGTCCAGGAGGTGACGACGTTCGTCAGGGGCGTGGTCGGGGTGACCATCGGCGTCATCGCCGCGGGAGCCGCCGCGCCGGCCGTGGCGGCGGACGTGCCCTGGGTGCCCGACGCCGCGCGGGCCGCCGCGGTGCCGGCCGCCGGGATCGCCAGGGCGGTGCCGGCGACGAACGCCGCGTTGCGGCCGTGGGTGAGCAGCCGGCGGCGGCTCATGGAGCGGTCGGGGGACGTGGACTCGGGCGTGGAGGACGACTGTGCGGGTTCCTGCTCGCTCATATCAGGGGTCCTTCGTCATGGGCCGGCCGCTGAGGGCCTGCCGAGCCGAGCGAGTGTCCGTTCACTTGACGGCGGTAAAGCTAGAACCGGTCCTGAGCCGCGTCAATGCCTGGCACCACTTTCGCTGTGACGGCTGGGACGTGGGGGGTGCTCATCAACGGTCACGTGAGCGATCACCGCCCTGGGTGGGCGGTGCCCGGCGAGGGCAGCCCGGACCGCGGGGCCGCGCCGCTCGTGGCGGGGCCCCGTGGTGGACCGGTGAGATGCGGCGCCGTTCAGTCGGTGAAGTAGTCGGGGTACTGCTCCCGCAGCGTGGGGGCGTAGCGGCGCACCCGGCCGATGTGCGCGCGGAGGATCCGCTGCCCGCCCGCGACGTCGCCGGCCTCCAGCGCGTCGACGATCGCCGCGTGCTCCTCGATCAGGTCCCCCACGCTCCCGATGTCCGGCTGGGCGAGCCGGCGCAACCGGTCGAGCTGGACCTTCATCGGCTGCATGACGGTCCATGCGCCGTGGTAGCCGCTGATCACGAAGATCTGCTCGTGCAGGGCCTCGTCGGCGTCGAAGAAGCCGGCGAGGTCCTCGTCGGCCCGGTAGCGGTCCTGATCGGCCAGCAGCGCCCGGCACGCGTCCACGCCGCGGTCGGCCTTGCCGCACGCGACGGCGAAGGCGGAGACCTCCAGGCTCTCCCGAACGAACCGCGCCTCCTCGACGTCACGGAGGCTGATCCGGCCCACGGTGGTGCCGACCTGCGGGATGACGGAGACCAGCCCGCTGTCCACCAGGCGCGCGATCGCCTCGCGCAGCGGCGTCCTGCTCACCTGGAGCCTGGCGGACAGCTCGGTCTCGGACAGCGAGGCCCCCGGCGGGATCCGCAGGGTCCGGATCGCCGACATCAGCTCGTCGTGGACCCGGTCGGACGTGCGGACGCGACCGCGGGTGATGGGCCGGAGCGATCCGGCATCACGCTGGGTGCCCGCTGGGGTGCTGCTCACCGATCATTCCCTTGCATAGGCGCATGCCGGACTTCCGGCAGGGCCAGGATAGGTGCCACCGTGCGCGACCGGCCGCGGACGAGGGGGCGCGGGAGGGGATGCGTCCCCGCCCGCGCCCCGCCGCCGCGCGGATCGGCCGTCAGCCGTGCTCACCGCGGGTGGTCATCGTCCACTTGTCGAAGTCGTACACGACCGCCTGGTCGTCGACCCTGGCGACGAACCGCGAGCCCTGCTGGTCCTGCTGGAGCCACGGCGTGTCGAACAGCTTGAACCCGTCGTAGTCGATGGGCTTCCCGTTCACCAGGTGGGTCGCACCGGGCGCCTGCGTCGGGTCGTCGAAGGTGATGTCCAGGTCGTCACCGCTCAGGCTGTGGTAGACCAGCCGCGGGTTCGCGTCGTCGACGTGGCTGGTGTCCAGCCGGGTCTTGGTGGTCAGCGCCGTCGCGAACGCGTCGAGGCTGGCGTACTTGGAGGTGTCCCCGGTCTCCAGCACCCACCCGTTGCGGTCGGCCTGGCTGCGCAGGATGTCGTAGCTGTAGCTGGGGGTCGTCGTCGGGTGGATCTGCGTGGTGGTCTTCACCTTGTTCGACGGGTCGTTGGGGGTCTGGTGGTACCAGGTCGCCGGCTTCGCCATCTGGAACGCGAAGTACATGGTGCCGGTGTCCACGACCGTCCAGCCGTCCACCTGGCGGCGTTCCTTGATCGAGCCGGTGTCGGGGAACATCGCGTTGACGTAGTTCTCGGTCTGGTCGCCGTCGGACTTGAAGACGCCCACGGCCGTCGGGCCGTCCTGCATCACCCGGTGCTCGGCCGGCTGGTCGTAGTTGCCGACCGGGGCGTTGCCCTGGTCGACCGACACCCGGAACAGCGGGTTCGCCGCGTCCGACTGCCAGCGCAGGTCCAGCGGCTGGTCCTCGATCCAGTTGTCGACCCTGCGGTACTGCACCTCGGTGCCCAGACCCCAGGTCGGCCGCACGTAGGTGGTGCGGTAGACGTCCATGGCGTTGCCGCTGGAGTTCTGCATGTTCGTCTTGAACGAGGTGTAGGACTTGTCGGTCATCTGGCCGATCTTCACCGCCAGGGCCGGCGGCGTGTAGGTCGTGCCGGACCAGGCGAGCAGGCCGACGTACTCCAGGTCGGGGCGGTACGCCGAGGGCGCCGTGTTGTCCGACTCGCCCACACCCTGCTGCGCGCGGTGCTCACCGAAGTACGTCCAGGCGAGCGAGGTGTGGTCCGCGGGCCGCCACGTCGGGTCGTTGACGGACGACAGGTCGCCCTTGGCGCGGCTCTCGGACGAGATCATGTAGCCGTTGTCCCAGTCGTTGGCCCACTCGAACCACATGACGTCCATGGCCATCTTGACCTCGTTGCGCAACTGCGGGTCGTTCGACCACTGGTAGAGCGCGTTGAGGCCGAAGTACGTCATGATCGTGTACTCGGGGCTCTCGTACTCGGCCCAGCCGCCGTGGACCGCCTTCTGCACCATCTCCTCGATGTTGGCCTTGCTCGCGGCCATCAGCGCCGCGCCGGACGTGCCGTTGGTGTCGGCCACGTCGGGGAGGTACTGGCCGACCAGGTAGCCGGTGACGTAGGTGCTCATCCGCAGGTTCTCGGTCTGCGGCAGCTTCTTGTAGCTGTACTGGCCGAAGTAGTGGCGCACGTCCTGGAGCATCGCGGGGTCGAACTGGTCGCCGGCCATGAGGTAGGCGTACATCCGCGACAGCCACTTGTACTGCTCGTAGTCGTAGCCCTGGTAGAGCTTGTCGAGCTTGCCGAGGTTCGTCGCGACGTCCTGGTGGTCCACCAGCTGCGCGGTGTACTCGGCGATGTTGATCGGGCCCTCCTCCTCCTTCATCGCCTTGGTCTTGTCCCACAGCCACTGCGACCGCGTCTGCTGGGTGCCGGGGAAGGGCGCGGGGTCGGACGGCACGTAGGGGGCCGTCGAGACGTGCAGCGGGGTGCTCATCGGGCTGACGTTGCCGAACGCGTCCTTGGCCCGCACCGTGAAGTCGTAGGCGGTGCCCGGCACCAGCCCGGTGACCACGGCCTGGGTGGTGGAGCCGCTGACGGACTGGACCAGGTAGCCGTCGCGGTAGACGTCGTAGCCGGTCACGCCGGTGTCGTCGGTGGACGGGCTCCACACCAGCGGCACGCTGTCCTGGGACGGCTTGCCGGCCGTCAGGTTCGCGGGCGCGGTCGGCGGGGTGGTGTCGTTGATCGAACCGGCGTCGTACACCCCGAGGTTGTCGACGGTGATCGCCTCGTCGGTGCCGCCGGTGTCGACGCGCACCTGGAAGCCGAGCTCGACGGACGTCACGAGCCGCTTGCCGCCGTTGGGCACGACGGTGAAGCGGTACTGGGGGATGTCGCTGTCGTCGACCGGCTGGAGCGCGCCGGAGGTGTTCTTGTACGCGGCGGTGCCGGTGAGGCTCACCGACGGGACGGGGAACCGCGGCACCATGACGTTGTCGAAGTTGCCGAACTGGATCTGCGCGTAGATGTCCTTGGCGACCGGCTTGTCGCTGGCCGCGCTGCGCTTGAGGTCGAACTTCAGCACGAACTGCTCGGCGGGGCTGCCCACCGGCTGGCTGTAGACGGCGTTGATCCGGTCCTTGAGCGAGCCGGTGGAGAAGCGGTGGTAGAAGTAGCTGGCGAGGGCGGCCCCCTGGGAGGCGTCCCGCAGTTCGAGGGCGTTGTCGCCGCCCACGTCCACGATCTGCTGGGAACCGCCGGTGGTGGTGCTGCCCAGGGTCAGGGGGCTGGTGCCGCTGTCCATCGTGGTGTCCATGTCCGCCGCGAGCAGGTTGACGGGCGTGTCGTCGGCGGCGACGGCACCCTGGGACGGTGCCGCGAGAAGCACGGTGACGCACAGCGACGCCACGGCTCCGTACAGGACTCTCATCGAGCATCCTTTCGTTGACACTGACTGACTACTTGACGGCCCCTGCGACCAGGCCCTTGCTCCAGAACGACTGCAGCGACACGAACATGGCGACGACCGGCACGACCGACAGCATCGCCCCGGTGACGACGGTGGCGTAGCCGATGGGGTAGCCCTGCATTTCGCGCCAGCCGACGAGACCCACGGTCACGGGCTGCAGCCTGCTGTTGGCGAGCATGAGCGAGGGGAGAAGGAAGTTGGTCCAGATCGCCACGAACTGGAACAGGAAGACGGTGACCATGGCGGGAGCCATGATCCTCATCCCCATGGCGAAGATGCGCAGTTCACCCGCGCCGTCGATGCGTCCGGCCTCGATCAGCGCGTCCGGTATCGAGGACGCGGCGTAGATCCGGCTGAGGTACACGCCGAACGGGCTGACGATGCTCGGGATGAACACCGACCAGAAGGTGTTGACCACCCCGGTGTGGCTGAACAGCAGGTACAGCGGGACGGCGAGCACCGGCGCGGGCAGCAGCACCGCGGCGAGCACGGTGCCGAACACCGCCTCGCGGCCGGGGAAGGGGAGCTTGGCCAGCGCGTAGCCGCACATGGCGGCCAGCAGCGTGGAGACGACGCCGCCGCCCACGGCGTACAGCAGCGAGTTGAGCAGCCACCGCGAGTAGATGCCGCCCTGGGCCCGGAACAGCGTCTGCACGTTGTCCCAGAGGGCGAAGTGGTGGCCGAACCAGAAGCCGCTGCCGGAGAACAGCTCCCCGCTGCCCTTGGTGGCGGACACGATCAGCCACCACACCGGGAGCAGGAAGTAGAGCGCGAAGAGCGACATGACGGCCAGCACGAACAGCCGGGACGCCGGGTTCACGGTCGTCAGCGGGCTGCCCTTGGAGCGCCGCCGCGGCGGCGGGGGCGCGGCCTTCGCCGTGGTGGTGGGCGCGGGCGGGTGCATCGTGCTGGTCATGAGTCGGTCCTCTTGGCCGACGCCCGGAAGACGGCGACCGACAGCACGCAGATCAGCGCACCGAGCACCACCGACTGCGTCGCCGCGTAGTTGAAGTTGTTCGAGGACACCGACCGCAGCGTGGCCATGATCGGTGTGTAGGTCGACGACAGGTTCGGTGCCACCGACTTCATGGTGGCCGGCTCGTTGTAGAGCTGGAACGTGCCGATGATCGAGAACACCAGGGTCATCAGCAGCGCCGGGCGGATCTGCGGGACCTTGACGAGCAGCGCGGCCTTCCAGCCGGTGCAGCCGTCCAGCGCGGCGGCCTCCATGGTCTCCTGCGGAACGGCCTGCAGGGCCGCGTACATCAGGATCGTGTTGTAGCCGGTCCAGGCCCAGGTGAGGATGTTCGCGATGGAGAAGGGCAGGGCCGCGTCGCTGACGAAACTGGCGTGGATGCCGGCCGAGTCGAGCAGCCGGGTGACCGGGCTCAGCGACGGCGCGTACAGGAACGACCAGACCAGACCGGCGATCACGCCGGGCAGCCCGTACGGGACGAAGTAGGCGACCCGGAACAGGCGGCCGCCCCTGGCCGCCGCCGAGTCCAGCATCAGGGCGAGCACCAGCGCGATGGCGAGCATCAGCGGCACCTGGATCACGCCGATGAAGGCCACCCGTCCCAGGGAGTCGAGGAAGTCCGTGTCGTGGAACACCTGGACGTAGTTGTCGAAGCCGGCGAAGACCGTCCGCGAACCGGTGAGTCCGAGGCCGGAGCGCTTCACGGCGAAGAAGCTCTGCTCCAGGGAGTATCCGGTGGGGATCAGGTAGACGCAGACGAAGAGCAGGAGGAAGGGCAGGACGAAGGGCGCGGCTCGGCGGAGTTCGCGAAGTCGGCGCCGGCGGTTCGTCACGGCGGACGTCACGGAGGACACGGTCACCTTCTCTGAGGAGGAACGGGTGCGGGGGAGCGGGGGGCCGCGGGACCGCGGCCCCCCGCCGGGGATGATCAACTCACCGAGAAGCCCTGCGACTTCAGGGCGGTGACGGTGCTCTTCTGGGCACCGTCGAGGGCGTCCTGGTAGGTCCCCTTCTTCGTGTGGATCCTGCCGAGACCGTCACCGAGCGACGTCGCCGAGGTCGACATGATCGGACCCCACACCCAGCCGTCGTTCACCTTGGCGGACTCGCTGCGGAACAGCTGGTAGATGCGCTGGCCGCCGTAGTAGGCCTGCGGCGCGTCGAGCGCGGAGTTGGCCAGCCCGGACTTGGACGCGGGCAGGATGGCCGCGGACGCGATCAGGTTCGACACGGAGTCGTTGTTCGTCGACATCCACATCGCGAACTCGGTCGCCTCCTTGGGGTGCGCGCAGTCCTTCATCACGGCCGTGGCCGATCCGCCGGAGTTGCCGACCGCGTCGGAACCGGCCCAGCGCGGCATGGGCGCGACGCCCCACTTGCCGGTGGAACCGGCCGCGTTGTCGCGGATCAGGGACGCCGACCAGACCGGACCGACCTCGGCCCAGACCGTTCCCTTGCTCCACGCGGAGTACAGCGACGCGTCGAAGGCCGGGTACGAGGTGAGCAGCCCCTTGTCGAACAGGCCCTGCCAGTAGTCGCCGACCTTGCGGTTGGCGGGGCTGTCGAAGGACACGGACCAGGAGTCGCCCTTCACCCCGAACCACGGGGCGCCGCCCTGCCAGGCGAAACCGGCGTACAGGTAGGGGTCGGTGGGCAGGTTCATGATCCGCGAGGACGGGTCCGCCGCCTTCACGGCGGCCGCGGCGGCCGCGAACTCGTCCCAGGTCTTCGGCACGGCGATGTGGGCCTTGGTGAACAGGTCGGTGCGGTAGAACATCGCCATCGGGGCGGTGTCCACGGGCACGCCGTAGGCCTTGCCGTCGACGCCGACGTTGTTCCACACCCAGTTCGGGAACTCCGCGCGGTCCTTCTCGACGTACGTGCTGACGTCCTGGAGGACGCCCGCGGCCAGGAAGCTGGAGAAGGTCTCGTACCCGACCTGCGCCAGGCAGGGGGCGTTGCCGGCCTTGGCGGCCGTGAGCATCTTGTCGTAGCCCCCGGCGCCGCCGTTGGTGACGGCCTCGTACTTCACATGGATGTCCGGGTGCGTCTTGTTCCAGAGGGCCACGGACTTGTCGTAGCCGGCGGCCCAGCCCCAGAAGGTGATGTCGGCCGGGCCCTTGGATTCAGCTGTCGGGCTGCTGCTACTGCTGCACCCGCTCAGCATGATGGTGGTGGCAGCGAGGATCGCTGCGGCAGTGAGCCTCGCCCTGCGCTTGATCATGACGTCCCCTCGGTTTGCTCTTACAGCGCGGTGCGCTTGTGCTGCCCGGCCGATGGCGGGGAATACTTGCATACAAGTACGCTGGCATGCAAGGATTCTGACATGAACGCTCCCCGACCAGCGCGCATGCCGGATCAGGCGCCGTACGGACCCGCCGGAGTGCTGTCGCCGATCAGCCGGGACGGCCGGCGGACCCGGACCTCCGATCTCGTCCACGACGAACTGGTGTCCGCCATCCGCACCCTGCACCTGGCGCCCGGCTCCTCCCTGTCCGAGACGGAGATCGCCGAGCGCCTCCACGTCAGCCGGACGCCGGTGCGCGAGGCGATCGCCCGCCTCGCCGACGCCGGCCTCGTCCACGTCGTGCCGCAGGTCGGCACCAGGGTCGGGCTGATCCGCCTGTGGGACGTGGAGGAGGCGCGCTTCGTCCGCGAGAGCCTGGAGGTCTCGGCCTTCGAGGCGGCGTGCGGCAGCTCGTCCCTCGACGTCGGCCGGCTGCGCGCCCTGCTGGACCAGCAGGAGGAGAGCTACCGCGCCGACGACCACGACGCGTTCTTCCTGGCCGACGAGGCCCTGCACGCCGAGGTGTTCGCCCTCAGCGGGTACCTGCGCGCCTGGCAGGCCGTGCAGCGGATGAAGCTCCAACTCGACCGGCTGCGCCGGCTCGCCCAGCCGGACACCGCGAGCATGCGGGACCTGATCGACGAGCACCGGCTGATCGTCGACGCGCTGGAGGCCCGCGACCTCGCGGGCGGGCGCGAGCTGATCAGCCGGCACGCCAGGCGCGCGCTCGAACGCGTCCCGGCGCTGTGCGCGCAGTATCCGGACTACTTCACCGAATGACCGGGCAGACGCCGCCTCGGCGGCGGCCCGGCGGGGTCAGGACGCCCCGCACCACCGTGCGCCCCGCGCACCCCTTTGCATCCCGTGCATCCCGCACGCCCGATGAAGGCCCCGGAAAGGACGATCCCACGTGAGCAGGTTCGCCGGACGGACGATTCTCGTCACAGGTGCCGGTTCCGGCATCGGCCGCGAGATGGCACGGCAGTTCCTCGAAGAGGGAGGAACGGTGTACGCGGCGGACCTCGACCCCGGCGCCGTCCCCGAGGGCAGCACCCCGCTGAAGGTCGACGTCACCGACCCCGACTCCTTCGCCGCGGCGGTGGACCGGGCCGTGTCCGAGACCGGCGCGCTCCACGTGCTCTGCAACAACGCGGGTGCCTCCTCCACCACCGACGTGCTGGACTGCACCCTGGAGGAGTGGGAGCGCACCTTCGCGGTCAACAGCCGCGGCGTCTTCCTCGGCACCAAACTCGCCCTGCCGCACATGCTGGCCCAGGGCGACGGCGCCATCGTCAACACCGCGTCGGTCGCCGGGCTGGTCGGGCTGAAGGACCGCGCGGCCTACTGCGCGAGCAAGGGCGCCGTGATCGCCCTCACCCGCCAGGTCGCCGTGCAGTACGCGGGCACCGGCGTGCGCTGCAACTGCGTGTGCCCCGGCACCGTCGACTCCCCGTGGGTGGGCCGGCTGCTCGCCGCGGCCGACGACCCGGAGCGGGCGCGGGCCGGGCTCGTCGCCCGGCAGCCCATGGGCCGGCTGGGCACCCCGACCGAGGTCGCGGCGGCGGCCCTGTACCTCGCTTCCGATGCCGCCACGTTCATCACCGGCACCGAGTTGGTCATCGACGGCGGCCTGCTCGCCGGCTGACCATCCCCCTACCACCGAACGGATCACCGTGAAGCTCCTGCGGGTCGGCCAGGCATGACCATACGACTCTCCCTCGGCCACATCGACACCTACGACGACCGGGTTGCCACGTTCGCGCACCAACTCGGGCTCTCCGGCGTCCAGTTGCACACACCGGATCTGCTGCCCGGCGAGGACGGGCACTGGAGCCTGTCCGAACTGCGGGCGCTGCGCGACCGCTGCGACGCCGACGGCCTCGCGATCGACGGCCTCGAGAACGTGCCCCTCGCGCACTTCTGGAAGATCCAGCGCGGCCTGCCGGGCCGCGACGAGCAGATCGAGAACTACCGGAAGACCATCCGCAACCTCGCCGCGGTGGGCATCGACCTGCTCGGCTACAACTTCCTCGCCACGTACGTCTGGCGCACCGACATGGCGGCGGCGGGACGCGGCGGCGCGAAGGTGACCACCTTCGACCTGGCGGACGTCTCCCGCGGCAACGCGCTCGCCGGGTACCGGCTGACCCCGGACCACCCCGTCGAGGAGCCCATCACCGCCGACGACATGTGGGCGAACCACCAGTACTTCCTGGACGCCGTGCTGCCGGTGGCGGAGGAGGCCGGGGTACGCCTCGCGCTGCACCCGGACGACCCGCCCGTGGACCAGCCGCTCGGCGGCATCGCCCGGATCTTCACCTCGCCCGCCGCCATCGCCCGCGCCCGCGCCCAGGCGGGCGGCAGCCCCTCCTGGGGGCTGAACCTCTGCCTGGGCACGGTGTCGGAGATGGCCGGCGAGGAGAGCATCAACGAGGTCATCGACCTGCTCGGTCCGCAGGTCTTCTACGTGCACTTCCGGGACGTGCGGGGCACCGTGCCGCGGTTCACCGAGTGCTTCCTCGGCGAGGGCAACTTCGACCCGGCGCGGGTGATCCGCCGCCTGGAGGCCGCCGGGTTCGACGGCTTCCTCATCGACGACCACGTCCCGGCGATGATCGGCGACCTCGACACCTGGGGCGACACGTCCTCCGCGGCGTACTGCAGCCGCGGGCGGGCCCACGCGATCGGGTACCTGCAGGGCGTCCTCAACGGCCTGGGGCTCGACGGCCCCGCCGCCCGCGAGGCCGTACACGTTCCCGGGGCCCGCGGCGCCGGACCCGTCCAGGACCGGCCGGCGGCCGGGGTGCAGGGTTGCTCGTCAGCACAATGAAGTCAGGAGGAGAGCACGTGAGGGATGGGTGGATCCGCTGGCCCGCCAACGTGGCGGGCCGGTTCGGTGGCGAACCGGTCGCCTTCGGGGGCGACTACAACCCCGAGCAGTGGGACGAGAGCGTGTGGCCCGAGGACGCCCGGCTGATGCGCGAGGCCGGCGTCAACCTCGTCACGGTGGGGGTGTTCGCCTGGTCGGCGCTGCAACCGGGCCCGGACCGCTGGGACTTCGGGTGGCTCGACCGCGTGCTGGACCTGCTGCACGCGAACGACATCGCCGTCGACCTCGCCACCGCCACCGCGTCCCCGCCGCCCTGGCTCACCACGCGGTTCCCCGAGGTGCTGCCCGTCGACCGCGACGGGCGCACCATGTCCCAGGGCGGCCGCCAGGCGTGGTCGCCGTCCTCGCAGGTGTTCCGCGAGCACTCCCTCGCCCTGGTCGAGAAGTTGGCGGCCCGCTACGGCGGCCACCCGGCGCTCGCGCTGTGGCACGTCTCCAACGAACTCGGCGGCCACAACTCGCGCTGCTACGGCGAGGCGAGCGCGGTGGCCTTCCGCGGCTGGCTGCGGGAGAGGTACGGAGACTCCCTCGACGCGCTCAACGCCGCCTGGGCGACCCGCGTGTGGAGCCAGAGCTACTCGGCATGGGAGGAGATCCAGCCCCCGCGGCTCACGTTCACCGACTCCAATCCCACGCAGGTGCTGGACTTCGACCGGTTCAGCTCCGACCAGCTGCGCGAGCAACTCCGGGCCGAGAGCGCCGTGTTGCGGCGCCACACGCCGGACGTGCCGATCACCACGAACATGGTGCTGTTCGACGCGGGCAAGAACATGAACTACAGCTCGTGGGCAGGCGACATGGATCTCGTGTCGAGCGACCACTACCTGCGCCCGGCGCCCGACGCCGACGCCGAGTTGTCGTTCTCCGCGGACCGCGCCCGTGGACTGGCCACGGGGTCGCCCTGGCTGCTGATGGAGACGGCCACCGGCGCCACGAGCTGGCGTCCGGTCAACCCGGCCAAGCGCCCGGGGCAGTTGAGGCGCGACGTGTTCGCCCACGTCGCCCGGGGAGCGGACGGCATCTGCTTCTTCCAGTGGCGGGCCGGCCAGGCCGGTCCCGAGCGCTTCCACTCCGCGATGCTCCCGCACGCCGGGGCCGGCAGCCGCAAGTTCCACGAGGTGAAGGCCCTGGGCGCGGACCTGGCGGCCTGCGCCGAGGTGCTCGGCAGCCGGACGGCCGCGGACTGCGCGCTGCTGTTCGGCGAGGAGGCCTGGTGGGCGGCCGACCGCGAGTCCCATCCGCACAACGGGCTCTCCTACGCGGACACCGCCCTGCGCTGGTACCGGAGCCTGCGGGACGCCGGCCTGACCGTCGACGTCGTGCCGCCGTCCGCGGACCTGTCGCGCTACCGGCTGATCGTCGCGCCCATGCTGTACCTGGTCTCCGACGAGGACGCGGGCGCCCTCGCCGCCGCGGCCGAGGCGGGGGCGACCGTGCTGGTGACCTACTTCTCCGGCATCGTCGACCCGCTCGACCGGGTGCGGCTCGGCGGCTACCCCGGGGCGTTCCGCGACCTGCTCGGCGTGCGGGTCGAGGAGTTCGCGCCCCTGCTCGACGCGGAAACCGTGGAGATCAAGGGGGTGACGGGTCCGGGACGGGTGTCGACCTGGCACGAGCAGATCGATCTCACCGACGCGGTCGCCGAGGCCACGTACGCCGGCGGGGACTTCGCCGGACTGCCGGCGGTCACCCGGGCAGCCCGCGGTGCCGGTGAGGCGTGGTACGTCGGCGGGGAGCTGGAGTCCGAGGCCCGTGCCGCGCTGCTGGCGGCGCTGGTCGAGCGCTCCGGTGCCACCGCCGTGCCGCACCGGCCCGGCCTCGACGCCGTGATCCGCAGGGCGGCCGACCGCGACTACCTCTTCCTCATCAACCACGGCGCGGACGACGCCGTCGTCGCCGGATCGGGGACGGACCTGCTGGACGGGTCGGTGCACGAGGACGAGATCGTGGTGCCCGCGGGCGGTGTACGGGTCGTCGCCTCCGCCCGCGGTGCAACGGAAGGGGCGTGAGCGGCCCCGGCCGGTGAGCCGTCGCGGATAGGGTGGTGGCGCCGGACCAGGCGCAGGATCGGTTGAGAAGGCGATGGCGGTGGCGCTCGACGACGAGGGCAGCGGGACGGGGGACGAGGCGCCCCTGCGGTTGTCGGCGCCGGAGAAGGCGCGGCTGCGGGAGATCGCCGAGCAGATCCGGTCCCGCGCCGACTCGCTGGCCGACAAGCTGATCCTCGCCTACCAGGCGGAGATCCCCCAGTACGCCGTCGTCACCGATCCGGTGCTGCTGGCGGACATGAAGGCCGTGTCCCTGACCGGACTGCTGTGCTGGCTGGAGGCGCTCGACGTCGACCGGCCCATCGACGACGACCTGCTCACTCCGGTACTGGAGGCGCGGGGCCGCCGGGCGCTGCAGGGCGTCGGCATGGACGCCATGCTGCGCGCCTACCGGATCGCCACCCGCACGGTCTGGCAGGAGATCCTCGAACTCCCGGTCGACCAGGAGCTGATGGCCCCGCTGTCGAGGCGGATGCTCGAATTCGTGGACCGGTTGACCACCGCGGCCGAGAGCGCCTACGCCGCCGAAACCCCCGAACCCGATCCGCAGCGCGAGGAACGGGGGCACCCGGCGCTGTTCGAGGCCGTCCTCGCCGGGCAGCACCAGCAGTACCGCGAGGCGGGCGCGCTCGCCCGGGACCACTGCGTGGTCCTGGTCGAAACGCCGCGGAGCACCACCAGGCTGTCCCTCGACGAACTGGCCGCAGGGCTCGCCCGCGAGGCCCGGGCGGCGTACTGGACGACCCGGCACCGCAGCGTGGTCGCCGCCTGCCCGGTGGGCCAGGGCGGAGGGCGGGACGAACTCCTGCGCCGCCTGGAGCGCTTCGCGCGCTCCCGGACGTCCGTCGACGGCGTCGCCGTGGGCGGTGTCGCACGGGGAACGGCCGAGACCCGGCAGAGCTATCGCGAGGCGGGCCAGGCGCTGCAGATCGGCACACGGCTCGGCGACACCGCCTCGCACGTCCACGACTTCCAGCAACTCGCGCCGCTGGCCGCGCTGATCGCCGACCGCGGGCAGGCACGCCGTTACGTCCAGGGCTGTCTGGCATCGCTCGGGCGGCTGGCCGAGCGCGGCTGGGTACTCCCCACGCTGGCCTCCTATCTGCGGCACCAGGGCAGGCTCAAGGCGGTCGCCGCGGACCTCGGCGTGCATCACAGCACGGTCAAGTACCGGTTGAACGAGCTGCGCCCGTTCCTGGAGGCCCACGCCCAGGACGGCGACCGGGCCGGCGCCGTCCTGCTGGCCATCCGTGTCCACGACTACCTCGCGGCGGAGCAGGATCCTGTCCTCGGCGGACGAACCGGTGCCGGGAACTCGGTCTCCGAGGACGAGGCGGACACCTCCATCTCTGGTTAGTGTCGCGCTGGTACGACGCTCATTCCCCCCAACCTCCCGACATCACACGGCCGTTCACCGTGATGACCCGCCCCTGCCCGCTGGATCCGCGCATCGGGAAGCACGTTCCCCGACGGCATCCGCGACGGGCGTCTCTTCAGGGGCACCCCCCATGACAACAGAAGGGCAAGTAACCGATGTTCGACGAACATCCGTCGGCTGCCGATGAACGTCAGTCCTCCTTAGGCGGCCACCGGCGTCCGACCGGCCGCGACCGCACCCTGCGCAAGGCCGCACTCATCACCGGCGCCTCCATGCTGAGCCTGCTGCACCTGACCGGCAGCGCGATGGCCGACCCGCCCGGCGCCAACGGCGGTGCCCGCTCCAGTTCCAGCGGGAACGACAGCAGCGGTCAGGCGGGCCAGAGCAGCAACGGAGGCGGCCACCAGGAAGGTGCCATCGGTGCCGGCGGCTCCTACGGAAAGAGCTCCGACGGCGCTCCCGCCACCGCCGGCATGAGCCTCGGTGACGGGAAGACCGGGGCCGGCGGCACCGCGTACGGGAGCGGCGACAACTCGGCGGGAGCCGGGGCCACGAAGGCCGGCCCCAGCGGCGGCATCTCGCTGGGCGGCGCCACCTCGATCGGCGGCAACGCCAACGCCCAGTCCAACGCGGCCTCGGGCAGCAACTCCGCCAGTTCCGAGGCGTCCGGTGGCCAGAGCGCCAACTCCACGAGCGGCTCCACCACCGTGGGGGCCGCGGCCTCGGCGAGCACCGGCGACGGCGGATTCTCCGGCGCCAACGCCAACTCCGGGACGAGCCTGGGCTCGTCGGCGGCGGCTTCCGGGACCACCGGCAACACGAACGCCAGCGCCGCCGCCGGACCGATCGGCGGGAAGTACGGGTCCACCGTCGGGGCGGGCGTCACGGGCAGCTCGGCGAACACCGCGGGCCCTGGCACGTCCGCGGCCGGCAGCAAGGCCGGCGACGCGAGCGCGCAGGCCTCGGCCACCAGCACGTCGGGACCCACCTCCGCCACCTCGACGGCCGTGGGCACCACCCTCGGGGGCGCCGCCTCGGCGACCTCCACCGCGGCCGACGGCGGAACCGCGACCGCGCAGGCGCCGGGCGCGGCACCGGCCAGCATCTCCGCGCAACCGGGCCAGAGCGTCTCGGCGAGTGCCTACAGCGGTGCGATCGCCGGTACGCCGGGCGCCATGCTGGGCTCTCCCTGGGGCGCGACGACCACGAGCACGACCCAGTCCGCTCCCGCGGCCCCTGCGGCCCCTGCTGCCCCTGCGGACCAGTCCGCCCCCGCGGCGGGTCCGGCCGCGGCGGACGACGCTGCTCCGGCAGCGGCGCCGGCCGCTCCCGCTGCCCCGGCGGACCAGTCCGCCCCGGCGGCGGCTCCCGCGGCACCCGCAGCGGCGGACGACTCGGCTCCGGCAGCAGCCCCGGCGGCAGCGGACGACGCCGCTCCCGCGGCGGCTCCGGCGGCCTCGGCCGACCAGTCCGCCCCGGCGGCCGATTCCGCTCCGTCATCCATGTCCGTGGCCGCGGCCTCAC
>Ga0131853_10011757_pt1 | contig 16030 bp, 4 predicted proteins | sample TergutLab28metaG_FD_92764 | JGI IMG/M metagenome (GOLD analysis project Ga0131853, IMG submission 92764) | Labiotermes labralis P1 segment gut microbial communities from Petit-Saut dam, French Guiana - Lab288 P1 (version 2) (version 2) | ecosystem: Host-associated > Arthropoda: Insects >...
AAATTTAATAAATAGAAATTTAATCTAATGACGTTTCTAAATAGCGGTCTTATAGTTAACTCAATTACACTTCCTTTTTGCTTTATGTATACACAATTGTGGTCCTCGGGCGAGTCCTTACGAATTATGTGGCCCTCCTTTGGTTTGTAGTTGGCCAGCCATGGCCCCAGTCATGGTACGGCCAGTTAAGTATCTGATTTATCTGTTTTGGACCAGCCTATGTGTTACCCCATAGCAGAACCATGTAACTGGGGGACAGGGTTTGGTGTCAGGAGAAATACCAAGATAAATGGTGACGCTGGATGCTGTCAAGAAATATATTTATCCTAGAAAGAAATCAAACAAAAAATTTCTGCGTCTACAATCGTGTCTACCTACAAGAATTCTATGATATATATTTTTAGTAAAAATTCAGGAATTTCACAAAAACTTCCCTTACATTTGCAAGTATATTCGGTGTAAGGAAGACACGAGCAACAGAAAGTTGACGTGTAGTCACGTATTGACAGCCATGTGCACAATGCTTGTAAATTGAGTACGGGACACAAACAGGCGGCAGTTGAAACATAGGAAGGCTGTGGGTGACGCTCGATAAAGGCAGCAAATTGCACAGAGCACGGAAATTTGTTTTTGTAGTGAGGTTACAAGCACGAACACACTCAGGGTAATTACGTAGCCCCAGGACGAATAAAACACCTCTAACCCCTGTGTACAACTGTCATGCAATAAACAGTATTTGTTTTCCGTCACTTTATTTTTGTATTCAACATGCTACCGATTACGCTTAATGCCTTTCGGTCTATTTATTGAAAGGGAAATGCAGACCGCACAGTGCAGTGGGAGTTGAAGATGTTATACCAAATTTAAATGTGGACCTTATCTGTGGGCGGTGGAAATGTGCGTATTTAGGTTGCAATGTCGAGGTCTCGAAGATGCTTACTGCCAATCAAGATCTTCGTGACTATGGCTAAGCTTGAGACCAGGAAGGTTCTTTAATACTGAAGTTAGTGATGGAATTTACAGCAGGCCATACTACAGACGTTTCGTAGGTCTTTGTCTACTTTTTGTTCGACTGCAGGTTTTCCTTTATTCTGAATCAATACAAAATTCCACGTGCTACTATATGTCAGCCGCCTAATTTTCCATACTTGGCGATGAAAATGCCCACATTGGGCGTATAATCACCGCGAATTTTGTAATGCATTGTCATTTATGTAAGTGATACGACAAACCACAACTGCAAGACTGAGTTGTGTAAAGCAGTGCAGCTATAGGAAAAGGCGTATGGGATGAGTAGAAGTGTAACTCCATTAATTCTTATCCTAGAACTTACATGGGAGTCAGCTTTGCGCTACAGCCACTTATCTCCTGGGGAAAGTTCTCAGATACACAGTTTATAGGAGGATGGGTGGAACAGAGAGTCCATCTGGAGAAGATTTTGAAAAATTCAGAATTATCTGTTGCCTCTACGGAAATGCAGGCACCACATTTACGGTGGTCTTTGTCTTCGGTTACGAAGGGGTATAAGGAATAATAATACAGAAGTGGAATTTAACCTTTCAAAGGACAGTTCTTACAATACGTTGCACTAACCTTAGTATCAAAGGCCAGCATGGGAACGTGTTAAAACAAAGGATTCCTCATCATGTAACGTACCTGTTGTTTTCTTTCGATTAGAAACAAATTTAAATTTTCTCGACAGACTTTTGTAAAATCTCTCAGGACAAAACTTCACAAAATCAGTCTAGATTGAGCCTAGTTTCTGGACACAGATGGACAGACAGACGAACAACATAACAAAGCTAACACTGTCTTCTCGAAGCTTTGCAAACCTCATTTATTTGTGAACTTGAACCACAGCATAAGTTCCATGATATAAAAATTAAATAAAATTATTACATTTACATTTAAAATAACTAATTAAAAGTAAAGTGACAGCTTCTAGGCATGATAAACTAATTATCAGATTCATAAATATTTAAAAACTTTGAAGTGTGAGATATGCAGATATAAGGCTTACAACGAGCGGCGAAATTCACAGTAAACTTTTACTTATATCAGTGACCTGAACGACTCCATTACATTTTGTTAACGTAAATAAGAATATGGAAAGTTTGCAGATATCGAGCATCGTTAAACCTTGCTTCAAGAACCTGGAACTGAATAAATTGGAATTATGGTAATATACAAGCACTTAGATTTGTAGATTGGGAGTAAATTTTGTGTTTACTACTGCAGAGATGTCAGCAGTCGACGACTTAACAATGCGTTATTCCAGGAATTCAGAAATAATTTTCAAACACATTGCAATGTAAGTTGTTCGAAGTAGGCCTTTGCTGTAAGCATGCGAGCAAAACGTTCTCAGAAATAATGATCCTAGGGAAAAGTGAAATGTCACTTACTGAAGTTCGTACAAAGTCACAGTAAACACCTTCTGTTTCATCGCCTGGTAATAACGACATAATTTAAAACCCCTTTTTTTAAGTGATGTCCACAGGTACATTCACTGAGGTTTAGAAAACTGTAGTGTAATATACATCTTTACAGCCTTGTAGTTACAAATTTATATACCGCTTTGTTTGAGTCTATAACACGGGAATTTCCTCACAAAGTGCATTTATATATATATAATACATATTATATATATATATATAATAAGGGTTTTACAGTACAGGCCAATATGTCCCTATGTAAGAGTCACTCACACACACACACACACACACACACACATATATGCATATATATATATATATGTATATATATAATGAGATTTACAGTACAGGCCATTACGTCCCTATGTAAGAGTCACACACACACACACACACACACACATATATATATATATATATAGTAAGAAGAATTTTACAGTACAGGCCATTATGTCCTTATGTAGCAATCATACACTCACACACACACACACACACACACATATATATATATATATATAGTAAGAGTTTTACAGTACAGGCCAATATGTCCCTATGTAGCATTCACAGATCGGTATTTATAACGGAAAAACACTTTTTCCGTGAGCTACGAAATAAAGGTTTATAATAAATATTACTTTTCCTTGTCAGAGGGGACGACACAAGGTTACGGTGACTATCAGCAGTAGTCACAGTCACTGCTTGAGTAGATCAGATCTTGAGCCATAGAATGTCAGATTGTGCGTTGCGCAACAACCTGGAATTGGCAGTGGTCTTCAAGGGGTTACATCTGCTTTGTGTGAATTTATGCCAATTACATAAGCAAACTGTAAATGGAATATTTCACATCTAAAAAGACACTTCGTGAACTTCAAGAAGCTGATAGTGCCAAAGGCTTAAGTAAGTCTAAAACAAAGTGCAGTCAAACCTAGATATAAGGCCATCCTCACGTTACGCTCATGAAATTCAGCGAACAGAAATTTCCTGCTGTGCATTACCTCCATTTACTGCCATCTTGGTTATACCGCCACCCTCAATATGCCGTAGCAAGATGTGGTAAACCAAGGCCCTCCTTCGGGGTTGGAGAGTGACTTACTTACTTACATAATGGAACAGAGTCCTTCTTGAGGAACTAACCGATTCTCAGCTAGTCAAGAATTTCTCCGCATTTTACGGAACCCTATGGTTCATTACCATATTTACAAGTGACCGCCACCTGTCCCTGTCCTGAGCCTGATCAATCCAGTCTTTTCCTCTCATCCTACTTTCTGAAGAGCCATTTTAATATTATCATCCCATTTACATAACTCTCTAAATACTTTTCCTCCACCCATACGTGCTACGTGCTTTGCCTATCTCATTCTTCTAGATTTGATTTAGGTCAAGGTTACAGTTTCAAAACTGTTATTTTCTGGTGATAAAGCCTTACAAAATTCTAACCCTCTATCAAAGAAATCGTACAACATTCTTATTTATGCACCGCAAATTTGCACCTTTGAATGGGCCACGGGTCACCAAGAGGAACATGCCGAATTATAGTGTGAAACCGAGCAATAAGTAGAAACAACACAACAAAATTAATAAAATTAGCTCTAAAGAAAACTGTTGTGATTACCTCACAAGTAGTTCATAGATTCAAAAATGCTTTCTTGATTTAATTTTAAAAAAAGCGAGTACTTAAAAGGAAACGTGTCGAGGGGACCAGCAACGATTGTAGTCCGTGTTTAGCGAAGCTTTCGTCTTTTAAAGGCGTTTTGTATACAGAGTAATTTGAAATTAGGTCATGTCTTTTTCCTTTTCGCTACCTTTGATGTATTCTGACTTTACGACACAACATTTTATATCCTCTTAACTCAACGTAAATTCTCAGTATAGTTCTTAATGTTTCAGCTGAATTTTCTGCTTCACATCGCACCAATATCTTACCTTAATTATATACTGTGCTATATAAATGTCACATTTACACGGTCTACTTTAACACCGCAACTGATGTTTACACAAAATGTGCGACAGGCAGCCAAGGCTTGGAGCAAAAGCAGCTTTGTTATTTCCAGTACACAAATGGGTAAACTTAATTAAATTACATATTTTTTAACGGTATTCGAAAGATGCTGTAACACGAGGGAAACTTTGTGTGTAGGAATATGGAAGACTCGTGGGGTGTGCTTAATATTTTTATACAAAAAAGCAGACATTTAAATTACTTCCTTATATATTTAAATGTACTGAACAAACAAATTTCCTGCAAACTTAAAGCCGATTTATTCATACTGGGAACATTACCTTTTATTAATTTACATGCAGAAATGAAAGATTCGGTTCGAAACAATGCATCTGCTATATCACAAGATTACAAAGAAAAATGAAGTTGCAATAGAAGTATTTATCGTGGAATTTACAGAACGGGAAACAGTTTTAATTACACCTAATTAATAGGGTGGGTAATTACAGTCAATAACACAACGATGTATATCTAATTGATGTTTATTAAAAGAAGATAAAAACTACACGTTTCGGCTACTCTTGGCCATCATCAGGTTTTTCATCCGAAAGAATTGTATGCTGCAAGAGTGTTTATATAAGGTCTTATACATGTAAACACTCTTACAGCATACAGTTCTTTCGGATGAAAAACCTGATGATGGTCAATGTTGGCCGAAACATGTAGTTTTTATCATCTTCTAATAAATATCAATTAGATATATATTGTTGTGTTATTGACTGTAATTGCCCTACCTATTAACTACTACACACAACGGGGATGGCACATTTCAGATTTTTAATTACGCCTACTTACCAAGTTGCACAGACAGTTATGTTTCAATATAAACGCAAAGTTTGAAAAATTGAAGAAATTTCATTTTATTTAAAATTCTTCTGTAACTGCATTAAACAAAATGGAGACCATGTTGGATCTTTATGCGTTCCCTTACCCCACAAATCGCACAGCAAATACGTAGTAGGTTCATGCCTAGATCAACACAAGAGTAAAGATACTAAAGCATTTTTTGTATTTTTCTATAATTCTGTCATCACAACAAAATTTCCAGACTTCACAAAATATCTGACTGAGCTACTGATCGGGAAGTGTAGAAGATGACGTCAGAACACACATAAATGTAAGGGCTCATGTAGTTCCTCTTCAAAAACGAAAGTAAAAGTACTTTTCTGCAAAATGCTCCCAAGGATCCCATTTCTGAAAAAAACATTGGTTCTTGGAAATTTCTCAGATTTCGCCCTTTTTTCCTCTTAGAAGAAACATATAGATGACGAAGACATTGAAGTACTGGCGAAATGAAACTGACAGTGGATAGTCGAAGTACTCGGAAGAAGACCTGTCTCAGTGCTACTTTGCACACAACAATTTTCACAAACAAAACCTGGGATCGATTCTGAGCCTCCAAGGTGAGAGGCCGGCGTCTAACCGTCAGATTCATGTCACATCGTCAAGACGACGAGAATTTTCTTGCTCTCAACAGGACAACAGTCTGATGGGGCCTAGCACACCAAGTATGTTATGAATGGTTCTTTACATTCTTTCTGTTTTAGTCCATCCAGACTTCTACTCATGTATAGGGGGAAGTGAAGGGGAGGAGCTTGTATGCTGGAAGTGTAGCGGCAGGTGCTTGAACCTGAACAGTCACCTCGATCTACAGAAGAGATTTAACAAGGCAGGCAATGTACGTGTGACGTAACATTTGGGAGCGTTCGTGCAACAATTGTTGCTGTGGAAAAGCAATGAATATTACACAACCTGAGTGTGTGTATTTGTAGCCTTAGGTAACCACCATGCAATGCGCATGAGCTATATTCTCGTAAGTGGCCTGCCCCGCTCTACATTATTTTTCCGCCTTTTCTCATTAACGGTATGATTTTCGAAAAGTTTACTGAAAACAGTACGTGCATTTTGATTTTCTCTACAAGTGGTGTCTGAAACACTTCTCATACTAAGAAGAAATGAGCGAGATGTGATACAAATGTCTATTGGTCTTCGTGTAAAGTACCCGTTATTCTTCTCCGATTTTAATGAAATTTGAATTTTCTCAACATATTTTCGAAAAATCTTCTAATATCAAATTTTATGAAAATTCTTTCAGTGGGAGCCGAGTTGTTCCATGCGGACGGACAGATATGACGAAGCTGAAAGCCGTGTTTCGCAATCTTACGAAGGCGCCTAAAAACACTTTTTCCGTTAATTTCATACATCTGGGAATAAAATAAAAGTATTTTGCACAGTACAATTTGGAAATAGGATATTTTAACAAAACACCAGAGTCGCGACAGGGTAGCAGTTATAGCAAGCCGTTAAGGGTTTGGTGTCGGGAGTTCGAAATAGGTTGGAAGAAAAGTCTTAGCCTCCGGCTTCCGTACAGGAATCGTTCCCTCTGAAAATATTTCTAGACAGGCGACGCAGCTGTAATTTTGAAATAGCTAGCATCTTCCAGCATTAGTTTCCAGTTCTTGTAAAGAATGTAGATTGTTCACAAAAAAATATAACTTTCACTGTCCCCCACAAATAATAACAGCTCAAATTTGAATGTGGAATTCTAGGAGGCCACAAACCGCGATTTATAAAACTTTCGCCGAGTACCTCCTCTAGAACAGTCACTGAGAATATGCTGCGTGCGCCACGGCTGGAGGTAAATATATATATACATTTATTTATTTATTTATTTATTCCTATATCTATATATATATTTATTCCTATATTAAATCCTTAAAAAATGTGACAGAATGAAAGATACGTAGTGATTAGATTTTTTTTTTCGAAAACAGGACCGTATATTTTTACGCGCACTCAATGCACACCAGACTTCGAGTTTAAGGTCATCCCTAGGGAAATAATAAACTTTACAGGGATTTTTGCATCACCAATACCTGTCATTCAGGCATTTGACATTCCCATTTAATGGAAACCATCCCACCTTGAAAAATTATGGTAAATGAACATATCTGTTCAACACGCGCAGAGGTCAACTACCCTCTATATAACACATATTTAGGTTTATTTAGAATTTCTGTAACATGTATCACACAAATCCCATCATATCATCCTCCTTGACTTGATGGCTCTAAAACCTGGCTTATGAATAAGGACATGTTAATAAATCCAATTCAAGAGACGAATTTTTTTTAGAGCCCTGGAACACCAAATGCTACTTTCAAACGTATTTTAGGCGACATAATATTAAAAAGAAATAGGCCCTGAGGCCCACCCAGCCGCCTATAAAATGGGTACCGTTTCTTTCCCGGGAGTAAAGTGCGACTAGGGAGTGCTGCTGACCACTCACCCCCTTCTAGTGCCGTGGTCATGGAAGAGCACAGCAATACCTCTAAACACCCTCTGGGCAAAACCGGGCCTGTAACGGGATCGCTTTACTTTTACATTTTTAATAGTAAAAAAATAGGCTAATGCACACCGAACTATGAATGAAAATAATGACAGGACAAAACAGAGGGTCGTTGCTTAGCGTGAGTCACTTTAATTGTCTTGTCGAGAGCAGCAACGCGATGCGAAAATGCTGATGAAATTGCATAAAAGTAATTTCGTATTTTTTTTTTGCATATAACTTATATTTCTCCCGAATGCTTCCAGCCAAAATCGCAAAGAACTTTCGTCATGTTCTTAACAATGTTCGACTTGGAACTGTAAATGGATACGTAAAGGTTGCGTGACTAACTTAGTTGCGTACCGTGCATAAAGGGAAAAATATCTTAGCATACCCTGCGGTCTGTTTCTACTCTACTCTCCAGCCAGCGTCTTCAGACACATGTCAACACACAGGGCGTCGTTACTCACCTGCAAGCACAAGAAAGGATTTGTTAATAGTTAAGAATAACACGTTCCATGCAAAACAAAAACACTAAGAAAAAAACACTACTTTAACTTTTACAGCAACACTATTATCACTAATTTACCCAGTCAACACAAGACAGTATTTCTTGAAAACTAAATTCATAGTTCTACAGCGGATCATGACGTATAACAGAATTAAGTATGCGGATCATTTACCACCTATTAAAAATGACGGAAGGTATCCCGTAGTATTTTAGTGATTAATTAATTAGTAAACCATCAACAAACACAACTATACGTTGTGTAACGGTTAGCTACTTGTTTCGGTCCTACTGGAAAATCATCCGGCTGTATAAAAAATTAAAATTCTGGTAAAGATGAAAGTCACCATGACATGCCTGTCCAAGCACAGGAGGGAAGGTGGAGGTGTAGCTCAAACCCATTCGTAAACGACACTAGAAATAGGTAGGTGGTCAGCGCTGCACTTCAGGCACTTCATCCCAGGAAAAGACCCGGAACTTATTAAACAGGAGGGTAGATGAGCCCCAGGCCAGTCTGGATTGTACGGAAAACTCGTTATTACCGGGATTCGACCCCTGGACCTTTCAGCTCATAGGGAGTCCTTATACCGACTATGCTATCCCGACAGCATAAAATAGGGTAAACATGATAATGTTATTCCTATAATAAAACCAACTACATGCACTAATTTCTCAGCTGACAGTTTGCGAGCTGCTCGCAAGCTGTCAGCAAACCTGTACGACACATACCATTGCTGTGTGTACAGTGAAAAACTCCTGATGATGGACAGAGGAACTGTCCGAAATATGAAGAGTTTTATTCCAAGAATAAATTTGAGAAATTAGTGCATCTAGTTGGTTTTTTATAAGAATTTTTCACGATGCACGGTCACATGAACATCAAAATGATAATGTTAATATTGCAGATGTATTTTTTGTGAGATTTCTTAAATATTTTTACAACCCCTATTTTTATGTAAATGCTCTACTAGTAGCTTACATTGTGGACTTTATGTATTTCAAGAATATAAACTTGATAAATTTTTTTACAATATCAAATATTGTAAAATTGTTTTCCATGCATCTCTTCGGACAATAAAGACCGAGGTTTAAAACATTGAAATTCATATAATTAAATATCGGGTTTTTTCTAAGCCATCTCGATTTTATTTTTGGACGCTTGTGGGTTTCACTTTCCACTTCTTTCACGTCAACCCCCACTTCAACTTAAATATCTAAGTTGCAGTGGGCTTGGCAACAAGAGAAGACGAGGAAAATAATGACCACATTAAATTAACATTTTTCTACAAAAAGTAAATATAAGTAAGAAAATTCCAGGAACAAAACAATAATTTAAAACACATTATATATATATATATATATACACACACACACAATGTTTCAACCCTTGAAAAATCAGAAACGATGTTCCTGTGTAAGTGGAAAATAGAATGAACGAAAGGAAAAGTACACCCTGCTCAAGTCCTGAATTACATTAATTTCAATACTTTAAACCTGAATCATTATTTTCGCAACTAACCCAAGTAAAGAACTTTAAAATATTTAGCTTTTTACAAACTTCGGAACAAGAAATTCTTCAGGTAACACGAATTTCTTAATTGTTTCTGCTAAGAACGCATAGAATCACCTTTATAAAAAAAATAAGCGTGACATCACAACAAGTACATACATGATATTTGCGTGTTCTTATTCTTCTTCGTAAATTTTTTATAAGTAGCTTGATGATCGTCCGGCAGGACTGAAACTTGTGTCTTTTTGCTACACAATGTATGCATAGTTGTGTTTGATGGTGGTTTAATATATAATAAATGATATGTATTCAGGTCAAACCGCACATAAAATATACTGCGTCTCTAACACAAAAACCAGTCCGTTAATGACACTCTAAGTATATAAACTGTGTTATTTATGATCATCCGAAGAAATACATGAACATTATTTGAGTTCAAAAAGCGCTGTTCTTTAACGGTAAAGCAGGCGGTAGGTATAACAAGCACTGGGTTTCAAAGGACTCTGATAATTTATCATTTCATCCATGCGTAAATCTCCCAAGTGAATTCTTCTTTTGAGGTTTTTCCGACTGCCAATTTGTATGCATTTCCGACCATAAAATCCAAGTTACAAAAGTACAAGTGACATAGAGAGAGTACAGTGGACAGTGCATTTTGAGGAAACTGTAAATATTTTACCTTATATTTAAAGATATTAAAGTTATCAACCTAATATTTATGATAAGAATCAATGATATCGGACAATACTAATTGAGGTAACAATCTTGATGTTTGAACTTGAATATGTAATAACTGCAGTTGCCAAATGCCGTCTTTTTAGTCTCTATACAAAGCTTGATATTGGCTTAATTTTAAGCCGAAACATGTAGTTGACTGCCAGATTTCCAATATATAATTCTGTTGGACGGAAACATATTGGCCTCTAATAGACAAAGTACTCAAACGCCATTAACAACAGAAGGTGTATTGCTTCATGTTACCCACTTGTTATGTGTTTTTATTCTTTACACGAAGTCTAAATAATTTTAACAAGTAAAAAGTGAATTTGTTATTGAGCATACTAAGTTTAAATTACGTCATTTGGAACGGACTGCGACAAAATTTAAAATTTATGCTTTATATTAAATATTACATGTCGGAGTAACAATTTTCATATCCTAGAGTGCATCCTTAAAAATTATCTTCTTCTTGGTACTGACAATCCGACATGAAGACCATAAACCCATTCTGCGAAATGTTTATCTGTAAAGCTTTCGAAGGGTAAAAAAATAGGTTCTGGGAAAATGCTGACATAGACAGTAATGGTTCAGTTCAAAGTCCCAGGAACGTACGACTTAATTAATGACGCTTCTCAAATTATTTTATTCGAAATACCCACATGAGGCACAAAAAGGCTTTTGTCAGGCCAGTTTGGGATTAGGTCGGATTTCAGAACGTAGCTCCGAAATATAACGGAACTTATAACAATTGTGCTGACCTCTTTGGGTGTGAACACTGCAATATTATTCTAATTACTGACATTTCCTTCATTTATTTAACAACACCTTCCGACTTGTTTATTTAACGCTAAATGAAACAATAGTTTGTGAATTACATGAAATTACATTAAATCGGTACTAATGTGCAAAGAATCTGTCGTGGCGTATTTAACTGGCAAATTGGTAACTGCTAGTGAGGCTAAAGAAGGTCACAAACTCTCAGCCAGAATAGCTAGCAGCAGGACTGGATACAAACTGCATGTTTAGCAGAAGTGGTAACAAAACTGACGTGACTTTCGGAGTTTTAGTTTTAGTTCTACATAATTTAGCCCTTAGAGACTGCAGTTTTCGAATTGCTGCCGCAAGGCATTATTTTCCAATAATAAGCTAAATTCTGCCCCAGTCCGTGGGGGAATTTCGAATTTACAATTTATTTGCTAGGTAGTTGGCGAAGACAGACGCCGTGATGAAAGCGGCTTGTGGGTCGCTGAGGCATCATCACGAGTGCATTCCAAGAAGACGTTTGTTGTTTAAGTTTTAATGGATTATTTGTAAGAAAGGAGATGTGTTGATGGTGGTGGTGGTGGTGGTAGTAGTGGTGATGATAATGATGATGGTCATAGCCCAAGTTGAGGCAAACTCATTTGTAAATCAATCTGCATTTAAATTTTATAATTAAATTCGGAAACATACTTCTAGTATACAGTTAGCTTCGAGCGATTAACAAACTTGTGTAGTTCACGTAGCCCAGTGCAATTACTGCAAGTGAGAATTTATAGATTAATTACAACTTTACAAAGCAGGCTGACAAACGTATATATTAAACTGTACAACCGTGTGTAACCATGGCCGTAGCAGGATTCGAACCCACAATCCCACAAGCGAGCGGCCTCAGACTCACGCCTTAGACAGGGCGGCCATCGGGATCGGCCAACTAATGTGTTGTAGCAGAATTTATTGTATTTTCTTTCGAGATTCACAACAATCCGTCACAGGACCATATCTAGAGCCACATAAATTCAGAGTTAGTTCTGTTTAGAGAAAGTATATTACACCATTCACTTTCTATATACATACAGAGGCATAAACTTGAACCTGAACACATTAGTCTCAAGGAAGCCTAATCAACAAGCTACAGTTGCCACTTTTCATCCAGTAAACAATTACTGCAAACGACTCTCCTTTATTCTCACACCTCACTGACTTTGGACCAATGCCAGGATGGTTGTCAATGAGAATTTTCATATTTTTCCTCTCTCTCTCTCTTATGTTATATAGTAACTCCTCAACATACGTGTTGGCTTTCTGACTCTGCCACGCAGGCAACCAGCCTCCTACCTCAAACATAAGTAAGCTGCCATAAGCGTTACACTCACAACACTTTACTGTAAGGTCAGAATACAAACTGTACACCTCCCACAGTCATTAGAATCAGTATGTACTTAAGGAGGCTTGAGATTTTAAGGAAAGAAAATATAATTTTCTCGGCAGATATACCAGCATAATTAAATTTGTTCTACAACAATTTATACGTTTCTTCAATATGTATATTTTAACTGTTAGGTTATGTGACAATTAATTACGTACAGTCATTATCAAATGTCTCATACGACTTCAGACGTGATTACATTTGGTGAAACAGAAAGACGTGAGCACTAGTTGCCTTAACCCACCCTGGAATAAGACTCAGATGTTACTGCAGAATAAACACGTGACTTTTGTACAGAATTTATGGCTTTGTTATGATATGATATATTTGTTAAATACAATTAGGTTGACACCCGGTGGCAGTATTACAGTACACATTTACACATAGACAATACATAGAACAATAAAATCGACACAAACAATACACAGAACAACACAATTAACTAACTGAGAAGAGTGCGGGCCGTGTCCCGTCTTTGAAAGTTATACTCTGGCATTTGCTTTCATAATGTTGACAACATTAGAACAAATATGTGTGAAGTGTTGTAATTTGTTCCATCTTCCATGCATTAATCAAATTCAAAGTACATAAATAACAACTAATTGCACTTCAACACACATTATGTATTATATTCACAATGTACTGAAACAGTTGACCAAATTTATACATCTGTACTCTTGTAATATTAACATCACCCTGACGATGGCCGGAATACTGACCGAAACATTTTGGTGAGAAAATAATGAATAAAATACATTATAATATTGCAGTACATTTGTTGGTTATTTATATATTTTGGATTAAATATGAAGTTATTCCTTTCTCCTCCGACCACTTTTGGAAGTAATTAATGTTATTACATTATTTTGGATCTATATTTGTATCATTGAATGACACATAGTCTTTTCAGAAGTAATGTTATTCAGGCATGCGAGGACAGATTGGCATATAAATATTTCTAATTTTGATGTCAGTTAAGACACATATACACGTATCAAAGCAAAAACATTAACCTAATGTACAGGCATAATTAGATTCCAAAATTGGAAACGGGTTTATTTCATAAACGCTAAGATCAGTTATCGTAAATCAAAGTCCAAACTTTGGGTGCCAAGAACCGATTAGAGGAGAACTCTGAAGTACAAAAAATGCATGGAAAAGATTAGAGGGATCAAAGCACAGTATCTACTTAGACTAGACACTCTCGTGCCGATTGCGTAAACTTTGCAGATGATCCAAGAATTGGAAAATCTTTAGGAAGAAGATCACACGAAAAGTGCAAAAAACTGCTCATGATAAAGAAATTTCAAGAGTCTGTTCTCCCGTCTAAAGATTCGTGCCAGATCTGATAGGTCTACAGGCACTGTTCCCATCCTACAATTGAATAAGCCTACAAGCCTGAGTAATGTAGCTGATCTAGGAGCAATCACACTGCGACATATAGAAATGTCCAACCTAATACACAAGCTTTAAATAGCTCGCGGGCTTCGATTAGATTTCAGAGTTGAAGGTAATTATTTCAAAAACCCTGACAGATTATTCGCTGAAGAAACTTCAACCAAGAGCGTGGGTATGTTGACAAGTGTGCACAGAGATGCCCAAGTGCTGGGAGGTAATCATCCGTCACAATGGTGATTGTATTGCGTTTCCGTAAACCTACTCTTAGACTTCTTTTTTTTTGGAATAAAGTGGGAATTATTTTTAAACAGTCAATAATGCTTCTAAACTGTAAGGTTTTCGTACAAATGATAAATTGTAGAAACGATAAAGAAACTGAATCGATATGGCCACTGGAATAAATCACTTGGTGAATTGGCGGGGGGAGGGAAAGTTGGGGGGAGGGTGTCATGGAGGGGGGGGGGGGTACGAACAGGCATGGGAGGAAGTAACAAGGTAGGCAATGTTCTATAACGTAACAATAAGTCGCGTTCGTCTAACGATAGTTAAAGTGGAAAAGTATTACCTACTCCTAGTGTGTGTCTGTAGCTTCAGTTAACAAGCTCGCAATGCGCATGCTCCGTATATATTGTCATCTGTGGCCTGTCTGGCTCTACCATATTTTACCACTTGATTTAGTAATTGAAGAATTTTCTGAAAAAGTTATTGAACGTAAAATGAGTGTTCTGATTTCCTAAACAACGTCTTTTTGTAATACAGTAGAACTCCACCTTTCCTGACGTTGGTTATCCGGATCGGCTTGGCTCTTCGTGTAAAATTGTCGAGAATTCAACAAAACGATCTTGCCTTGAAATTACCGGTTACCGGATCAAGTACAGTACAGTGCTATGGCTTCTAGAACTTCAAATGAGACGCGGTTGAAAACTTTAGACATACTGTAAATAGTAACAGCCGAACTGTAAACTGCCAATGTAGCGTATTTTCAAATAAAAATCCAATTATCCGGATTTTCTGTTTATCCGGATGTTTCACCATGTCAATTAATCCGGATAAATGGGGTTCCACTGCACTTATGATTCTAAGAAGAACTGAGCGGGATACCATAAATGTACATTTTAAGAATTCCCTATTCCTGTCAGATTTTAGTGAATCTTGAATTTTCTCGACAGATTTTCGAAAAATTCTCAAATATCAAATACATGAAAAAAATCCTTCCAATGGTAGCCGAGTTGTTTACTCGCTTATAGGCTGACACACAAAAGGACGGACAGACAGATCTGACAAAGCTAATAGTCTCTTTTCATGATTTCACAAAAGCTCCTAAAAATTGATCTATTCGAAAGTAAACACGTGTCTGAGTGAGGGAACTATTCTAATCTGGCGCGAATTCTCTACTGTCAACATATAACGAAATTTATAAAAATGAATTGCTTATGAACAAGACAGTACCTTGTTTCTATTAACTGACTGTGCTGCAGCTGGGTTGCAGGTCAAATGGAGGCGGTAACAAGTAATCAGCGAAATACAACGTTTATGCATTATGCGTGTTAACACTGTAACTGCATACATCACACTGCAGTGGGTGTTTACTGCCGTTAGCAGATAGTTGGCCTCCTTGTTATTTTATCTTACAAAACAACAATCCTGAATCTAACTGAAGGGAAACAACGTTTATCGCGTAACACATGTGTCAAGCATCCGTAAAGAAGGAATCTTAATAATCTTTAAATTAGCCATACTTCATGGAATTGATCACAAACTTTTAAGTGTGCCCTCCTCAAGGGCAGGAATATTTGTTGTCGCATCTTCAATATCCAGAGTGCAGGCAAAGTAGAGAGTTTCAAGCAGCGAAGTAATCATGTTGAACTCAATGGATGAGTCGCTTCAATCTGCCTAATTGATTGCTTCCATCCACCCAGGCAAACACTTGTGTGTGTGTGTCTGTGTGTG
>Ga0131853_10011758_pt1 | contig 16030 bp, 22 predicted proteins | sample TergutLab28metaG_FD_92764 | JGI IMG/M metagenome (GOLD analysis project Ga0131853, IMG submission 92764) | Labiotermes labralis P1 segment gut microbial communities from Petit-Saut dam, French Guiana - Lab288 P1 (version 2) (version 2) | ecosystem: Host-associated > Arthropoda: Insects >...
GAGTGCTTGCATCTCGTGGTTTTGTGGGGTCGACAGTCGCCTGGGTGTTGCCTATTATATCCGGCAGTGTCTGGAACTTATCAGTGGTAAGTAGGCATTGAGACGTGCTGTAGATGACGCCATTCCCATACAGTGTGTGCGTGCTGGAAGTCCACGCCTTATCTTTCCAGCAGCGCAGTACAACGTGTTGGCGTTCCGGTAGATGATAAATCCACGTTGACGCGTAGCGTTGGAGGATCGGAGTCTTGTGATGTAACAAAAGCCGTCTTTGGCACCAATTTTGGTTGTCTGTTGTGTGTAAATACAAACTCAATTCACAAGTTTTCATTTGTGGACTATATGTTGCTGCATTCGCAAGGCATACTGTAATGCTGCTCTGAGTACAGTGACTTAGTTCTGCTTCTGTATACAAAATGTAGTTGTGTTGAACAGTGTCAATGCCGAAAAATAAAAATTCAGGTAAATATTGAACAAATGTGTCATTAAAAATTCGCGTCGGCAAAGCGAGTATTTTGTACAACACAAAATGGCGGTTTGCTGTTTTTAAAAGTACATTCAAAATTATTTTAATGGTGAGCATCTCCTATAACAGCAACTGTAATAAAATAATAATATAAGTGGATATTCTCTATCCTTGCTCCTGCTATTAGTTCGTAATTTTCTGGTAAGTGAAGTGAAACGTTTTTCAAAATGTTGTGCAAAGTAGTAGGGTTTATCAAATTTACTGGCAATTTTTCCATAATTATAACCTGTATAGCGTCCATCAACTAGTCAAGTTGTTGAGTCAGTTGCATTACAGCCAATTCTAACTGTCGAATCGTCACAAATAAAGCACTTTAACCGTAAATTGTCATATTTAGCCATAGTATGTCTCCAGTAATCTCCCAAAATTTGTCGTGAGACTAATTCATGTAATCCCTGATAATACCAGATAAGTTTGCAATAGCGTCGGCATTCACGCTGGTAATGGTATCTTCATTTCTTTATGTAAGTAACCTGGTTAGCTACAGAATGAACAATATCTTGCTGTCTATATTGTAATTCGTCAAAGTTATTATGCAAAGAAGTTATGTCAGAATCCACAGCGGTACCAAACAAGGCTTTCGACATGGCACCACCGAAATTAATCAAGCCTCAGCGTGGATCTAATTTCGGTAAAATCTGTTTAAAAGTATGCAGTTTAGTTTCCAGAGTCGTCAACAAAGTGTCAATTAATTTCAGTTCAGAATTAAAAGTAAATTATCGCTTTCCTTTCTTCTACTGTTAACAATTCTCCTCTAATAATGGAAAGGGCTTCCTCATACAGTTCCATTTCGACATCTATCGCTATACGCCAAACGTCATTGCTCAATATAATGTCTCTTTCCTTTTAAAATGTAACACTTCTGTTTAGTGGCTGGACAAACGTCTCTGCCACTATCGAGAGGAGTAGGCATCCTGTAACAACGAGAAATTTTAAACTCAGTGGCATCTTCAGTTAACAGGGCCGTACCTACTAATTTGTTACAATTTTTATTTAGGTACATCACTGCATGATACAGTATTATGCAGTCATCTGATCGTTATTCTGACTGTTATCAAGGCTCCATACAACAGTGTTCTGTATCAGTTGGGTGTGGCATTATCTACCGCATGTAAAATATAGCACTAGTCTCAGCTATGTTAGGGTCCTGTGTTTGTGCTCCAGTTCGTGCTCTGGTACGTGGCGGTTCTGGCCTCGCGTCTCGAAGTTCACGCCTCGATTGCGATGTACTAAGGGGTTCGTATTTCGGATCCCTGCGCTCAGAGAGGGGCGTATCAACTCTTTGTTGCGCGGATTCAGGTGTGTCGGGATCTTGACTTGAAGGATTTCTGGGTTTGACTCCTGTTTCCTGTGGTTGTATTTCTAATAGAGGAAAGTAACCAATTCGTATATCTTCTTCGTCTTGGTTTTCTAACTTTGGGAATCTCTTATTTATCCGTTTCTTGAGTCCTTCCGGTTCTTGTTTGGGTTTCCAAATTTCCGGGTCATGAGCCTTCTTTAACCTGTTTACATGTACAATTTGCTTCTTATGATTCATGCTGATTATCTCGTAGTTCAGGTCTGATAATTTGGCAGTAATCTTAAAAGATCCAGTCCAAAATCTGTGGAACTTAAAACACTTTCCGGGCTTCCGGGCAGGGTTGTACAAATAGACTATGTCCTCTAACTGGAAGCTTCTTAGCTTCGCCTTTCGTTCATATAGTCGTTTGTTGTTCAGATGGGACTGTCTGTTCGCTTTCTTCACTGCCTTGTAAGCTAGTTGTAGGCTAGACTTCAAGTTTTCTAATCGGCAATCCTGATTCAAATTTTCTTTTTCTTTTGGAAGTTTAGCTTTCAAATGGTCACTATTTGGCAGAGACTTTTCCCTTCCATGAAGCAAATAGTACGGGCTGAACCTGTCGTCGTGTTGGGTGTCGCACGGTAAGACATTAAGTAAAATGGTACTACTATGTCCCAATTTGTGTTTGCAGAGTCGATGTAATGTGGGAGACCAGAATGAAGCAATCTGTCTAAACGTTCCACCATTCCATTGGAGGAGGGGTAATAACTAGGCGTATATACTTTCCTAATTCCTAATATTCTGCAGGTTTAATTGAAAATGGATGACATGAAAGATCTAACTTGGTCAGTTATTAGTGTAGACCCTGTGCTATGCCGAGTAACAATCTGGGTGGCATATACCCTGGTACAAGTTTCTGCAGGCTGGTCTGGAATTGGAAACGCTTCCACGTATTTTGTGTAGTGGTCTATAAAAGTTAGCAGGTATTTATTTTTCCGTGGCGTTATCAAATAGGGGCCCGTGATATCAAGCGATGTGACCAGAAAAGGGGTTGTAGGCTCCTCCACTTCTCCTAGTGGGGCTACAAATTCTCTGCCCTCCTTCCGTCTCTGACATGGGTCACATTTCCTGACATAGTCTTCCACTGATTTTCGTATACCGGGCCACCAGTAACGGAGAGAAATCAAATCAAATGTTCTCTTCATTCCGGGATGGGTAACATAAACCGGATCGTGGTTTGCTCTTCACACGTCTCTGATTAGGGAGTGCGGTACTACCAGTTGGAGTTTAGATCGGTTCGACGCTTACATAAGAGTCCATCTTTGTCCAAAAAACATTCGCTGTTGCTGGAGGGTTTTCCAGATTTACGCGAACTACAGAAAGAGTCCTTTTTTTTTTTTTGTTCTTCAAGGAATCTTTTTTATCTGGAAGGCCGTCTTCCATTATAGCACCTACATGTCGATTCAAGGCGCCAACATGACTAATTTTAGTGCCAGCTTTGTGTTCAATAACAAAGTCAAATTCAGATAACCTAAGGCTCCACCGCATCAATCAGGAAATACTGTCCGCGAAATTGAATAGGTAGGATAGAGCCGCATGATCAGCTCTTACGAAGAACTGCCCACACTAGAGCTAGCATCTCAGTCTCAGAAGCAGAGTAGGACTCTTCTGCTCTGTTCACTTGCCTACTGGCGTAAGCAGTTGGTCGCTACACACCATTCTGTACCTGATACAAAATAGCGGTGTCTGCTAATTTTGACGCTTCAGTAGTGAGGATAAACGGTAGATCAAAATTGGGGTATGCCAACACGGGCGCTGTACACAATTTATCCTTTATACTTTCAAAAGCTTTTTGCTGACTGAGTCCATATAAATGATTTGTCCCTCTTGGTTAGCTCAGTTACTAGTTTTGCCACAGTGGCAAAGTCCTGTATTAGCCTTCGATAGAATGAAGCTAAGCCCAAATATGAGCGAACATCCTTCACGTTTTTCGGGGTGGAGTAGTTTCTCACAGTCTTTATGTTATCAGGCGAAGCTGAGACTCCCTTTTCGGATAGCACAAACCCTAGGTAATTCACTTCAAGCTGTGCGAACACGCACTTGCCAGGATGTAGCTGCAAGTTAGCCTTGTCAAACCTTTGTAATACATTTTCCAGTCTCTGTGCATGTTCTTGCAGCGACCAGGAAAATATAATTACATCGTCTATGAAAAGCCAGCACTCCGTGCCAACTAGGTCTTTCAAGACAACATCCATCAGCCGTTGAAAGCTCGATCGGCTGTTCGACAAACCAAAGGGCAAGTTGTTGAACTCATAGTGTCCGGATGGAACTGAAAAGCCTGTGCGTTCTTTGTGTTTCTTCTTTATGCTTATCTGCCAAAAACCACTATAGCAGTCAAGGACACTATAATACTTGGAGCCGTGTAGGTTGGAGGTCGTTTCTTCACACACCGGTAGGGGATATGTATCGAACTTAGTCACGGAATTTAAAACTCGGAAATCAACACAAAACCTAGTATTCGGTTTGGCGTCCTCACTCTTTTTAGGAATCAATATGGCGGGAGCCGCCCACGGAGACTTACTGTCTCGAATTACGACATTATCCTGCATTATTTTTACCTCAGTTTTTATTTCATCCCTTTAACGCATAAGGAACTCGGTATTGGGGTTCCCTTATCGGTCGCGTATCTTCTAGCACTATTTGGTAGTCAATTACGTCGGTGCCTTTGAAGTTGTTTGACTTTTCGTCGTGAAATACGTGTGCGTATTTCATTAGCAACGGTCCGATCAGTTGCTTTTCCTCCTCTGATAGGTGATCGAGTTTCCCTAGCAGTACCTTCCGATACAGAAGCTCGTTTCTTTTCTTTCTTTGTCGGTCGTTAACTAGATCAGTTTTCGGCTTGTCATCTGCATTTATTTTGTTTACTAACTCCTTTATAATTTCCTCTGCTACACCGAGTACAGTAGCTTTTTGAATGGTCAGTTCTTCCTTATTAAAATTGGCGACCATGACCAGCGCACGGTTATCTGGCGTCCTAACTGTATCACAACTGTCTCGTGACGTCACTTGGGAGGATCCGTTGGATCTCAGTTCTACTCGCGTCAGTCCTCGGGCCGGAAGTATCCCTTCGATAGGAATTTGCGCTGGTTCTACACAGACCAGCGGGAGTAGATTCGACTTACTGTCAGAATCCAATCGACCTACAATTATCTGTCGGCACCTCGGCCGTATGGTAACACTTTCCGTAGCTCTTACAAACCAACACTTATCTTGTTGTCTAGCTATCTCAGTACGGGGGCTGGCTGAGAGCTGCTTGTCTATGTGCCCTGCCTCCTTAAGTTGAGGGCTGCGTCCTACTTCACCCTTGGGAAACACCGTGAGTGCCACGTGTCCTGTCAACGAAACGCTCTTCACATGGGACACCCCGTCGATGTCGGTAAATAACATTTTACCGCATTCGAAATCTATTTTGGCACCTAACCGATCCATGAAATCGGTGCCCAGTAGACCAGCTGCCTTAGTGGGGAGCGAGCATACTCAGAAGGAGTACGTAAACTCACTTCCCTTCAGCAAGAAAGTAACTGACTGCTGTCCTCTGATATCTAGGACGTCTCCAGTTACTCCATAAGTTTCCAGTGTGGTAACTTGCACGTTACTTCTCGACATGCCGGGCTGCATAATCGATATGTTGGAGCCTGTGTCCAAAGTGCATTCTGGGATCCCAAACGCCTGGGATCCCAGAATGCACTTTAAATATTGTTAACCTTTGATCTGCACCCCAGATGGCCTGAACACGACTCAGAAAGAGTCGAAACATGTCGCCCTGAAACAGCACTTTATGTAACAAAACTGTTGTGTTTTTGACTGATACGTTGTAGTTTATTGGTATTATGTGGGTGGTTTTCTAACCGTGGGGTGTTTATTGCGCGTTGCGGCCTGAAACCTTAAATATAATTTAGTTTAATTTCAGTCTTTAAGGGTCAATCAAGTACCTTTTCAAGACACTAGAACCCAACAGGGAAGAAACAAGATTGAGAAAATTATATAATGAAGAGTTTCGTAACTTGTAACCTTCTCCACACGATGGTGCGATTGGGGGACAAGTGGCACGCAAGGAAAAGAAGACAAATGCATATAGGGTTGCGGTAGGGAAACCTGTAAGACACCGCCTGTATGACTTAAGTGCATATGAAAGGATAAGATTAAAGTTGATCTCAGAGAAACGGGATGACTTGGACTGATTTATTCTTGATGAGGATAGCGTATAACCTGCGGACACTTGTGGGTAGCTTATGCTAATAAACCACGGGAGATGCATGAAACGCGGAGAATATCCTGACTCGGTGAGAAACTAAAAACTCCATCGACGTATGTACTAGTAGACGTCGTGCCTTACTTTTTGGCAATCTCATTCACGTACGGAGTCTGTCAACATACTCCTGCGTAATTTCAGCGAGTAGCATCCACGTATTCGATTGGAAATATCTGACAAAGGAGGAAACCACAGCAAAAATTTATTCACATCCTGCGTCAGACTTAAATTTACTGCTTCTGAAACCGCTAACACTAATCTTCCAAACACTTGTCTCTGTAAAAGTCCGAAATCTCGCCGTCTAGTATACTTTAGGGACTACAGTTTCGAATAAAGACATAACGGACAAATCAGTGCACAATCCAACACTGCAACAAGGCTGGTAAATATAACGTAACACTGGGGCACATTCGTGTAACCACTGTTGCACGGAAAATCAATATGCATTATATATTCAGAGTCTGTGTCTGTAGCCTTAGGTATCCAGCATGCAATTCGCATGCGCCATTTTATATTGCCGTCTCTGGCCTGTCCGACTACAACATTTTTCCACATTATCTCATAAACGGCACGATTTCGGGAAAAGTTTTTGAACATAAAATATGTTTTGATGTCCTATAAACGGAGAAGCTAATAGTCGCTTTTCGCAATTTTGAGAACTTGCCTAATAAACCATGAACAGAGAAAGGAGTTACATGCAACTTTTTTTTTTAATTTTTCTCCGTAACTTACGTTAATTGAAGGCAAAAGCGAACGCTGAAAAGTGGGTACATCCGCCGACGTTTAAACTTGGGCTACGTGCGAACACAACAGCTATCTGATGTATTCACCTACGATCGTAATTTTTCAGAACCTGTGCGTACGTTACAACGCAAGTACCATCATTCCTTGGGACAATCTGCAACAATTACCCCTCCCCCAACTGTAGAAAACGTCCGTTCAGTTATTAATGCAAAACCGCCTTCAAAAGCAATCCCAATGCGTGCGCTTCGTACACTCTGTCACCGAAATCATTCCTCACTTGGTAGTTTCCGCTCGCTTCTCCTTTCCCTTTTGGAGTTCGACTAACGACTCTTTTCTTCACTATCTCCCCCTCCCCCCCCCCACTCTCAACCTTTTCCTCTTTGGCGCCGCGTTTCTTCTTCATCAGCTTTATTTTTGGGAGTGTCTGTTACCAATGACGTTTTTCTTCTCTTGCTTCCCGTGTGGTATGTTTAACTTCGCGGTGGGCCGACTGATAACGGACTAACAGTCCCCTGGTTGAAACCCTCGTTACAGGCAATGCAGATTTGGTACAACTGAATAGCACATTTTTTAATGCTCTGATCCTTACAGATGCTGCCAGCACCACGTTACTCGAAGCAATAAACAGCTGGTCATTTGAACTCCTGCTGATTTCCTGAGAAACACTCTACGCTTTGACCCGGCCCTCTGTGACGAACGCTGTGGGAAAAACACCATTTGCGAATACTTCGGATTTCGGTGGGGAAATGTAATTTGCCGCAATGCCGGAAATTATATTTCATTACTGCACTGAATGAAGTTCTGCGTGATTTGTGGGCGATCAAAGGTGGCGTTTTACTTGAGCGACTTTTAACCCACACCGTCGATTTGTACAACGGACCTTGAATGAACGGTGTATTGACACACCCCAAGGGCGACAGCAATACGAACAGGGATGAAAAGAAGGAATGGCTCCATGTTTCTTGCACACGTGTAGAACTTCAAGGCCGATGTGTGGTGAATGGTCGTCTCTAGACCGAGCAGTACCAGATTCTCAGGAAAAGGACAGGTATATGAAATGAAGAGCTGCATCAACGTAACAACTGCCTATATACCATCCTGAATTTTGCAGCTCCACTGCAACCAATCACTAATGAGAATGTCTATGAATAACTTGCCTGAGACAAGGAACGTTCCTAGAGGGGCACTTGCTAGGGAGTTAGAAACCACAGCGACGGTGATCATTTCCCCTCGTGATCCCCCGTCTTTCATTCCCTCTCCAGCCACAAATTTGTGTTTCCAGAACAGCAGATACCCCCACTTCACCGCGTTACAAATGTGGGAGGGTGTACCACTACACCGAGTCAGCGCAGACAATTTATAAAAAAAATTTTTGTTGTACTGTGCCCTCCCTGACTGATAGGCCCGAATCGTTTAAGAAAGCCGCCAAACCCAATCCGGATTAACATACTTTCTTTCCAAACGGCTGGAAATATGTACTACTTGAGAACTACGCTCTGAATCCAAGAGAAGGATTTCTTGTGGATTCTTGACCCATGAAGATAGGACAGATAGGTTGTCCCGAAACGTCGGTAAAAATAACCACTACTCGCCGCGTAATAACCCAGAACAGCGCAGTTCTTATCTACTTCGTGGCGGAAGCCTTAAATCACGTATGCAGTAGTTTATCGCAATAAAAAAATTACATTTTATTCCTGTAAGGCGAACCGCGGCTTCCCAGTAGACCCACGCGAAGGCAGTCAGGCAAACACGCGCGCGCCACTAACGTGAAAAGCGCGAATTTGAACGGCAGCATATCTGTTTTTCACTAACCCTACCAACACCCCTACACAAACTAGACAGAGAACCCAACACCGCGGCCCAGTGCTTAGCACTCCTACTCGGTATTCGAAAGTTCTTGAGTTCAAATATCGGGCCAGATGCTGTCATTGCCGCTTTCTTCTGTCCCTCCCGCCGATAGAATCTCGAATTAGACAAAGACACTTCCTTCAACATCTTCATGAAAAAAAGAAAAATGATGCCGTTACAGGCCCGGCGTGGCCCAGAGGGTGGGTAAGGGTATAGCTTAACTCTTCCATGATTGCTGGCACTAGAAGGGGTGAGTGGTCAGCAGCACGCCCCGGTCGCACTTTACCGCCGGCAAAGACCCGGTACCCATTTTAGAAGAGGCTGGGTGGGCCCCAGGGCCGGTCTGGACGGGCGGAAAATCTCGTCCCCACCGGGATTCGATACCGGATTGTCCAGTCCGTAGCTCAGTCGCTATACCGACTGAGCTACCCGGCCCACTTAACATCTCCACACCTTATAAAAAACACTACCATTCGACGCGCTACATGAAGCAAGATTCCCGAATGAAATGCAGTGGCGCACTCTGCAACAGTGATATCAAGATATAAGGACGTTGCAGTCTGATAGACACTTACCGACGACACAGAGTAACCTGCTGTCGCCATCATCACGGTAACCTTCGTTATAGAACACATTGTTTCCTTCCATCGGTACGCAATCAGGGTACATCTATCCTCCAGGTGCAGACAGCAGGTTCTTCTGAAACGTCGGTAATTAGAAAACATGCTGCCATATCTCATGCGACGGTTACCTTCCCAACACGGAAGTCTGTCGTGACGTCTTACGGTAAGAATTTACTTTACAACGTCAAACAATTCGAGTGTTGCTTGCACGCAGGGGCCAGTCAAGGTCAAACTGGTGACAACACACGTCTTTGCCTCAACAGATATTGAACGGCAAGGACTGCTGGCGCCTGCACAAGGAACAGATGCAATATTCATTTGGGGAGAGATCTCCACCACACTGCCGTTAGCCACGCTTAGCAGTATTCCTCCTGTGTACCCACGTGTAAGAAATTAACCAAAGAAGGAAAGTTTAAACTTCACATTACTAAAACGACAACGCCACGTATACAACGCAACAATCAGGTCAGTTCGCGTAACCAACTGTTACAGTAGGAAAGCAGTATTACATATTCAAAGTGTGTGTGCGTGTGCGTGTGTGTGTGTGTGCGCGCGCGCAACCTTAGTTACCCACCATGCAAAGCGCATGCTCCACATAACATTCTCATCTGTGGCCTGTCTGGCTCTACCATATTTTTCAACATTATCTCATAAACGGTATAGTTTTCGATGAAAAACTTTATTGAAAGCAAAATACGTGCTTTGGTTTTTTCTACGAGTTTTATCCGAAACATTTCTCATTATAAGAAGAATTCAGCGAGATATTATCATAACTATACATATGTCTTCATGTAAAGTACCCATTATTCTTGTCAAATTTTAATTAAACTTGAATTTCCTCAACACATTTTTTTAAAAAAAGCCAAAAGTACCAAATATCATGAAAATCGGTACAGCTGAAGCAGAGCTGATCCATGCGTAAGGACTATTCATTCAGCGCACTGTTTTCGTAATCAATCTTTTATACCAACGGTCGTCAAACTAGCCCTCAGCGACCCCCAGGGGGTCTCTGAGGCATTACAGGGCGTCTAAGACAGATAGGGGTTCCAAAGGGGGTCGGTGGGGGAATGAGAGTTCATTGAACCTCAGGGATAATGTAAACTAGTGTAAAAAGTTTTTCTACTGAGTGAGGTCATTGTTTACTGAGGGCTAGTTTGACTACCCATGCTTTACAATGTAAAGCATGGGTAGTCAAAGTTGTAAAGTTTACAACTTCCTGTTCTCTAAGCAAGACTGCACTGTGAGCGCAGTGAGACCTGCGAGGCTTCAGAATGCAGGTTGATTGAACTGTCAAAGAGAAGACTTCTTTCTCCAATAACTTGTTTTATTTCGCCAGTGTAATAAGGTGTGAGTGCAAGAGTTGAGTGTGATCAACGGGTGGCCAACCAGTCATCGCCCAGCCGCGTTACAACACACCATTAAGTCCAGTTTTTTCACCTTCTATCGGTGAGCAAGGTAAGTGGGAGGAAAACCAACCAGTATAAATTTCCGATTGCATTATTTCTTTCACAAATGTTAGGAAATTTTGACGTACAGATACACTATATACCAAGTTATTAAAAAAGTCCTGTCGTTTTTCGAAATACATCTTTCTTTGGCTTAGCATCTTATTTTATTGATTCTAATTCAAAGCAATCTCTTCTCATACAAACAAAAATGATTATTCTTCATTCTTCATTCTGGATGAAAAGGAAGCTCGTGAAACAATTGCGGCGGACCCAACTTAGATTTGTTCAGAGGTAGCTTCTAAACTCAGCATATCAAGCCATAGCCTGGAATTACCTACAATGACCTCCAACATTGGGAAAAGTGAAAGTAGCCGGATAAGTGGATCGCTCACAAGCTAGAGGATGCCGGAAAAAAGAAGACTTTTTGCATTAAATGGTAGAATTAAAAAACAGGTATATAAAATAAAAACAATATAATTTCTAACAAATATTTTTGTCACTGGTTTTTAGGGCTATTGCAGAGAGGAAGAAAAAATGCAGACAGTATAGTCAAGATTATCTGAAATTTGGATTCATTGCTTCACCTACAAATGAGTCAATTCCCATGTGCCTACTATGCGAAAAGACTTTTAGCAATGATACCATGAAGCCTTCTAAGACGAAAGACCATCTGGAAAGAATTCATTGTGACAAGAAAAGCAAGAAGGTTGACTATTTCAAAGCACTAAAAGCAAAATTCCGGAGCCGACCACGCTTGGAAACATTTTTCAAGTCTCCTGCAAATGCTGATCTTCAAGGAGGACAGAAAGCCTCATACAACATAGCCCTCAATATTGCAAAGAAAGGAAAGCCTTATTGCATCGGTGAGGAAGTGATTGTACCTGCTCTTGAAGAAGTTATTAGAAATGTGGTGAAGACAAATCCAGATCCTGTATTGAAATCGTTACCATTGAGTGGAAGTACAGTGAAAAGTCGAATTCATGAGATGGCTCACAATGTGGAAAAAACTTTGTTATCGGAGCTGCAGTTTTCACTACAACTGGATGAGGCAACGTTTGGCAGTTCTAATGTACTGATGGCTTATGTAAGGTACATTATTCCGAGTCTCAAGTGTGTTACTGACGAGTTTTTGTTCTCAAAGTATCTAGAAGGCGATTCTAAAGTCAAGACTATTTCCAGATGCATGGAAGAGTATTTGCAAGAACAGAACATTAGTTTCGAGAATATCACTGCCGTGGCAACTGCTGGTGCGCCGCCATGTTCGGTAGATACAGAGGGTTCACTACCTTGCTCAAACAAAAGGTTCCACATGTGGTAACAGTTCATTGTGTTCTACATAGAAATCATCTTGTAGCTAAGAAGCTTAGTGGTGAGCTGCACGAAGCATTGATGATTTGTATCAGATCGATCAATAAGATAAAAGCACACCCTCTCAACTCTCGAGTATTCGCAAATTTGTATGAGAAGAATGATGAAGCTGCTAATCAGTTACTCATGCATACAGAGGTGAGGTGGTTGTCGAGAGGTGATAGCTTGCAAAGGCTTGTTGACATCTTTGAATTTACAGTGGGGTTTCTGGGAGAAGTTGCTCCATTGCTGTGTCATGAACTAAAGAAATGTAAAAAGAATTTGTTTTATCTGGCGGACATTTATTCTAAATTCAATGAGATCCAAAAACGTTTGTAGGGCAGGGATGTTACAATCATTCAAGCACGGACAATCATTATAGGTTTTCAGGTGAAGCTTGGATTGTTCAAAAATTTATTGGATCGCAGAGATTATAAATAGTTTTCGAATTTGAAACATTTCTCCACGAGCTTGATGGAAGACCACAGCATTTCAGACGATGATATCGAGATCTTCACCAGCCACCTGGGCAATCTGCAAGATGATTTCGGTTCAAAGACCTTGAGAACATTACCATACCGGAATGGATTATCACACCCTTCGACGTGAAATTTGAAAACCTAAGTGTTGAACCAGAATGTGAATATGAACTCGCCGAATTGAGCGTGGACATTGCAGTGACAGCCGTGTTCGAGAGCAGAAGTCTGAGTGACATCTGGCACAACGTGAACACCAGGGATAAGTACCCAAAATTCGCAGCGGCGGCTGAGCCATTCCTTCTGGCATTTTCCAGCTCATATATGGTGGAAGCTGGCTTCAGTCACGTCAATGCGATCCTCAGTAAGCAACACAACCGCTTGAACCTCGAGATACGGGGCGATTTAAGACTGAAGCTTACCAACATCCAGCCAGATGTGAACGCTTTGGTTCGTGCACACCAAGCACATTCTTCACATTGATTACCTTAAGTTGAGGTGTCATGCAACGAATTATTTTTTAGCTATAAATATCCTGATGCTTCTTGCAAATTTTCTTATAGAGGCAGGTAATTTGTTTCCTTTTTTTAGATTATTATAGTAGTAGAGATTAATAATTTTGCATCGATATTACAAAATATTAATAAAAGTTGCATTTGTGTTTTAATTGTTGATATCAATATGGGTTAATGCGGAATGAAGGTATTTTCAAGGGGGTCACTGGGGAGTGAAGGTATGGTCAAGGTGGTCGCTGCTTAAAAAAGTTTGACGACCCCTGATTTATACCAACACAGCGCCTACAGTACGATCCCTACACAACACACATCACAAGGATTTGATTTTCCTAGTTCGAACGTGTCAAGCCTAGGCGTCTGTATACACACGAGCGAACGTACTGTAACAACTTTAATTGTGACCTGAACGCATCAACATCGTGAAACCAAAAGTAAGTGCCCTGTTTTATGGCCGCTGCTTGATACATTTCACAAATGTAGCATTTTCATACTGTACATAAGAGAACAGGGCACCATTATTCTTCCTTACTTACCTTAGAGCTCCCTGCAGCTGGCGATTTAATCGCCGTAATACGTAGGTGTGCACAAGGTTTAATTTCTATTGTGGTTGGTAAAAATAATTACCCCAATTTCAATTAATGAGGTTACTTTCTTTAGCCCCTCCAGCAAATTCTAAAGTATCACCTCCAACTGAATGCTTTCAAAATGGCACGTCACTGGACCCTAACTTTACCAGAGAAACAACACTCGCCACACGAATGCAACTAACCGCATTTAACGGGCAGGACACTTTTTGTATACGTGCTGCAGATACTTTGTCGAAGGCAAACCTTCTCCCCTCCTCTTACCAGCGAATTCTTGATACATAAGATCTGCCGATTCACGGCCTTTACAAAACAAGCAATTCAATTAGTCAGCACCGCTACTTTCCACAGCCTTTCCTATCCAATATTCGCTGACCACTCTAATTAATAAACTCCAAGGAGGACAGTCCATTTTGAGAAGAAAACAGGTCCTCAGCTAGTCAAGAAATTCCCCGCACTTTATGGAACCCGAAGGTTCATTACCGCATTCACAACAGCCCAAAACCTATCCCTATCCTCAGCCAGAGCAATCCAGTACATGCCCCCACATCCCACTTCTTGAAGGTCCATTTTAAAATTATCATCCCATCTAAGCCTGGGTCCTCCAAGTGCTCTCTTTCCCTCAGGTTTCCCCACCAAAACCCTGTATACAACTCTCCTCCCCAACATGTGCTGCATGCCCCGCCCATTTCATTCTTACAGATTTCATCACCCGAATAATATTTGGTGAGCTGTACTTATCACTAAGCTCCTCCTTATGTAGTTTCCTCAACTCCCATGTTACGTCGCCCCTCTTAGGCCAAAATATTCTCCTCAGAGCACTATTCTCAAACGCCCTCAGCCTAGTTCCTCCTTCAATGTGAGTGACCAAGTTTCACACCCATACAAAACAAGAGGCAAAACCACATTTCTGTATTTCTTAATTGCTGCGATATTCAGCGTCGTTAAGTAAACCACAAGCAAAAAATGTAAAACACAGCAATCAGTGTGGTTTAAGGGGTTAAGCGTTTCTCAGCCCCTCGTCTTTCTGGTTTACCCTTCATTTTCAAACTGTTAACGCTTTCCAGATACGCAACTGCGCACTTCTCCCCGAAATACAACAAACCGATGACGAATGCAAGGCGGACTGACGGCGAACACCCCACCCCCACACGAGGCACGCGCAAACCCGCGCATACACAAACCTGCATTTTATACGACTTATCTAAGCCTCATTTCACGACATTTAAAAATGATACTAGCGGCGCAAAACGCTACAGAATCGGATCGCCCCGCGATTCTGCTTCACAGTGACCCAACCCAGTGACTTCCCTAAACACATCAAGCGGGGCGTTCGCGTTGCGAAGATACACGGCTTTAAGGGATCCGGACATGACATACTTGAGGTCACTATACAACAGCATTTATTAGCTTTATTTATATTTATTTATTTATTTACATTTTCATATCAGAATTTATATGAGATTATATACACAGATGTAACTAAGGAGGGGGTGGCAAGAGGAGTAAATGCCCCTCCAATATTCTTTCTACCTAAGTACCCTTATTTTGGTTACCGATATTAAAAGATGAAAAATAAAAAAAAAGGTGAATGCGGAAAAGGGCTGTATGCACAGTAACAACTCTTCGTAAATTTCAGTTCCCAACACCCTTGGTCCCTTTTGCTATTAACCAACCTACGCCTATGATTCTACGTGGTACAGCACAAGAAATTAGTAACACCTGTAAGGGAATATATCATTAGACCAACATGACAGACCAGACCACCTACATTTTGCAGAATAGCTTTAAGTAACTTTCATTTATTTGTGTACATCATAACATTCTATTAAAGAACGTGGGCCGGGTAGCTCAGTCGGAATAGCGACTGAGCTACGGGCTGGACGGTCCGGGATCGAATGCCGGGGGGACGAGACCGGCCCGAGGGCCCATCCAGCCTCCTGTAAAATGGGTACCGGGTCTTTCCCGGGGGTAAAGTGCGGCCGGGACGTGCTGCTGACCATGCACCCACTTCTAGTGCAGCGAACATGGAAGCGTTGAGCTATACCTCTACTCACCCTCTGGGCCACACCGGGCCTTTACCTATTAAGGAACACAAATACATACATAATATTGTTCGTCAGTCATACATGTCGCCTAAGGTATGAAAGTAATTCTATTTTCAACGTGTCAGAGTGAATAAATCCGTTGCGTTAGAAGTGTGTCTTGTCCAGTACATAATGAATCCTTCCACTGAATTTGGGCGCCTGAAAGTACGGTGGAGCCAACCCGGGACTCGGTACCTGGCCTCGACTGAACCCCCCACCCCCGCGCCGTAGTACTCGTCATTAC
>Ga0131853_10011759_pt1 | contig 16028 bp, 11 predicted proteins | sample TergutLab28metaG_FD_92764 | JGI IMG/M metagenome (GOLD analysis project Ga0131853, IMG submission 92764) | Labiotermes labralis P1 segment gut microbial communities from Petit-Saut dam, French Guiana - Lab288 P1 (version 2) (version 2) | ecosystem: Host-associated > Arthropoda: Insects >...
AAAACTGGCACTGGTTTGCAACGGCTTCACCTTTATCTTCATCTCCCACCTATCCTACCTTCTCCCTCCTCCTCCTCCACCTCCTCCACCTCCTCCTCCGCCGCCGCCACTGACAACAACGCCTCCAGCAGCACCACCGGCAGCGATTGTTGACCCACCGCCACCACCATTGATAGAGTTTAAACCTGAGCACTATCGCTACTTGATTGGAGATGATAGAGGACTTATACGTCCGGGAGACAATATATCAAGAGCAGAAGTTGCAACAATCTTCTTTAGACTTGTAACCGATGACTATAGAGAGCGCATGTGGGAGCAGACAAATCCGTTTACGGATGTGCATCTAAGTAATTGGCATAACAACGCAATCTCAACCATGACAAATGCAGAGCTTCTGCGCGGTATGCCTGATGGTTCATTCCAGCCTGACCGTGGAATAACAAGAGCAGAGTTTGCTGCCATGATTTCACGTTTCGTGGAGCTATCGCACAGCGGCGAGACTATGTTCCCGGATATAAGTGGGCACTGGGCGCAAGATTACATAAGTCTCGTTGCCGAATTGGGCTGGGTTGTAGGAATGCCGGACGGAAACTTTGAACCCAACCGTGAAATTACCAGAGCCGAAGCTGCAACGGTAATAAACCGCATACTGGTACGTCACCCAGAGACATTAGATGACCTGCTAGAGGACCGACGCTCGTGGCCGGACAAGCAAAATACAAACGCTTGGTATTATATCGAACTTGCAGAGGCGACAAATTCAAATGCACACGAGATGAAAGAAGATGGCGTTCACAAAACATGGATAGAGCTCATTCCTTGCCCTAATTGGGTAGCACTGGAAAGACCACACTCTACTCCGAGAGCACATAGAAGTTAGTAATTGAAAAATTTACAAGGCGGTGCAGGTTACATACCTGCACTGCTTAATAATATACTCTTGGTAAACGCTGATTAAATCGTGCGCCTCGTCTTTGCGGGTCTTTTTCCGCCAATCAGAAAATGGTTTACAGACACTTCCCTTGGAAATATTGTTAAATAATTAAAAAGAATTTAGTTAAAACTGTAGAATTAAGAGCCGTTTCATGATATAATATGTTACTTTTTGTTATCGCTTAGTTTCTATTTCTTGTTGAGGGTGAGATTGTTGCTTGAAATACTGTCGCCTGCGGGATCATCTGAGGGCGTAATAGCGGCTGTGCAAAACGGAGCGGACGCCATATACTTAGGCTTCGGTGAATATAACGCACGCAAAAACGCTAAGAATTTCACAACCGAGGAGTTCGAACGCGCACTTGAATATTGCCGTGTCCGAGGCGTAAAAACATACCTGACCCTAAACACTTTAGTGTCCGATAGGGAATTGTCGCTGGTCGCGGAGAGTGCGAAAATAGCGTGTAGATTTGGAATTGACGCTATAATAGTTCAGGACTTGGGCGTTATGAAAGCCTTAAAACAGGCAGTTCCTGATGTTCCGCTACACGCGAGCACCCAATTGGGTGTTTACAACCTCGAGGGTGCAAAAATGGCTGCGGCTATGGGTTTTAAGCGAGTTGTGATGGCTCGTGAGCTTTCCTTAAAAAAATTAGCATATATCTGTGAGAATGCACCTATAGAAATCGAGATTTTTGCACATGGTGCACTCTGTATGTGTTATTCGGGTCAGTGTTATATGAGTGCCGTCATCGGGCGGCGAAGCGGCAACCGAGGACTTTGCGCCCAGCCCTGTAGGCTTAGTTACAATGTCGCGGGTAATACAATGGAATATCCGCTCAGTCTAAAGGATAACTGCCTTGTTAAGTATATATCAGATATCGAATCCATCGGCGTAAAAAGCCTGAAAATAGAAGGGCGCATGAAACGCCCGGAATACGCGGCAATAGTAACAAGTATTTATTCGAAAGCCGCTCACAAAGGAAAAGCACCGACCGAGGATGATATGAAAGCGCTTGAAAAAGCATTTTCACGTCAAGGATTCACGGATGGCTATTTCACCGACAGGCGTGACTCAGGTATGTTCGGTGTACGCGAAGAGGAAAAAAGGTCAGAGACCACTATGTTTGCCACAACTCGCAAAAACTATTTAAACGGCGAGTTTCAGCGTGTTCCGGTGCGATTTGTCGGAACCGTTATTAGCGGAAAAAGATTAAAGATCGCTGCCGCAGACGACAGGAAAAATACGGCAGTCGTTTATGGACCGGTTCCTGAGATGGCTTTTCATAAAGAAATTACATTGGCAACGCTACAAACCCAACTGCATAAAACCGGTGGAACTCCGTTTCTCTGCGTGGGAGTAAAGGGGAAAGTAGACCCTAATTTATCGCTTCCGGTTTCCGCTTTCAATGAAATACGCCGGAATTTGCTCGCAGAACTAATGGAGCAACGCAAGCCGACGACGCCCCGCTTGGAAGGCGATTTTGCCCCGGGAAAGCATTATCAAGGCTATGGCGGAGCACCGATTCTGACGGTTTCGGTGACGAATGCAAACCAGCTCTCGGAGGAACTTGAGGAGCTTGCACCAAAAATAGTTTACCTTCCGGTCATGGAGTTTGATTTTGAGTCGCCGCTCCTCCACAAATTCCTTGATAACGAAGATATAAATGTAGTTGCCACACTGCCACGGATAGTTCATGACAATGAAAGAAAAAAGGTTTCAGACACCTTAGCGCGGGCAGCTACGCTCGGAGTCACGGAGGCACTTGTGGGTAATATCGGGCAGATCCTTTTTGCCAAAAGTCATGGGATGGATGTGAGGGGAGATTTCGGGCTAAATGTATTTAACTCAGAATCACTTTATGCACTGCGAAATCTTGGGCTGATATCAGCAACGCTATCATTTGAGCTACGCTTAGCCGAGATACGTGACATGTCAAAACCGATAGATACAGAGATCATATCTTACGGCAGACTGCCGCTCATGATAACGGAAAACTGTATTGTGATGAACAGCACCGGCGCGTGTACATGCGACAGTTTTACAGGTCTTGTTGACCGGCAGGGCGCACTATTCCCGGTCGTATCGGAGTTTGGTTGCCGAAATGTTTTACTTAATTCAAAAAAGCTTTTTATGGCAGATAAACGCAATATAACAGCCTCTCTGGGGCTTTGGGCTGAGCGCCTGAGTTTCACAACAGAAAACGCGCTTGAATGCGTTGCGGTTTTGAAGCATTATATGGGTCAAGGTGATTATGTACCTTCCGGGCATACTCGCGGGTTATATTTCAGAGGAGTAGAATAAGTGAAGATAGTACTGGCTTCCGGGTCGCCACGCAGGTATGAATTACTCAAAATGATAGGCATAGAAAACTTCGAGGTCATAGCGGATACCGCAAATGAAGTCTTGCCACCGGGACTCTCTCCCGAGCAGACCGTAAATAAGGTCGCGCTTGCCAAAGCAAAAAATGTTTCAAAGCTGTGTGGGGACGACGATTTGATCATTGCCGCCGATACTGAAGTATATTTGGACGGTGTGCCTTTTGGAAAGCCAGTAAATGAAGACGATGCTGTTGATATGCTAAAAAGATTGTCAGGACGTTGTCATAAAGTATATACAGGCATAGCTCTGATATATGCAGGTACAGTTACCACAGGCGCTGAAGTAACAACTGTCTGTTTTCGCGATATATCTGATGATGAAATCATAAATTATGTAAAGACAGGTGAGCCGATGGACAAAGCCGGTGCCTACGGCGCACAGGGGCGCGGTGCGGTTTTTATTGAGAGGTTGGATGGCGATTTTTTCAATGTAATGGGTCTGCCGATCTGTCGGCTGACATTAATGCTTAAGCGTATAGGGGTGGTTATATGAAGGCACTTTTTAACAGACAATCTATTCTCATTGCAGCAACTGCTATATTAATAGCTATTATATCATTTATTTCTGTCAATGCGTTTAGCAGCGCAGGTCCGGTGACCGGAGTTGCAAATGCCATATCGAGACCCATCAGAGCGGCTTCAGCAACAGTCACAGGCACTTTTGAAAGGATTTACGCCTCGATTTACAGATACGATGCCTTGATGGCAAGATATGAGAGAAATCTAGCACTGCTCACCGAATTTGACCGAAATGAGCGCGAAGCTGACCTGCTTGCCGAGGAAAATAGATTACTTCGTGCGCAGCTTGAATTTCGCGATCGTAACCCCGATTATGACTCTGATATGGCAGAGTTTATAAGTTGGAGCGGTTCGAACTGGTCTCATTCCTTTACAATAAATCGCGGAAGCAACAACTCCATTATAGCGCGTGGCAATTCTGTTGTAACGGAATATGGCGCACTGATAGGGCGAGTGACAGAGGTTGGAGCATTATCATCAACAGTCGTGACAATTCTGGATACTACGTTTTCAGCCGGAGCTTATGTAGGTGACGGAGATGGCTTGGCAACGATAAGGGGGGACTTCAACCTTATGCGTGCGGGGCTCATGATGCTCGACCATCTTGATGACGACCAGATCGTCAGACCGGGGGACCGAGTCGTAACATCAGGCAGGGCCGGGATATTTCCGCGAGGATTAATGGTTGGAGAGGTCGTGGATGTACACATGCATGACACAGGCATCGGAAGATTTGCGACTGTCAGACCAACCAGAGCAATGGAGGCTCTGTCAGAGGTTTTCTTCATTACTTACTTTGAGCCCGTCGAATAGGGCAGCAATGGTGAACAAGGAGCGTCTGTATGAGTAAACGGAAGACAAAGCTTATCTCTATCGGACTTCACGCTTTACTAATAACAGTTGTATATGTGTTTCAGAGCATGATATTTCCGTATATCCGGATCGGCGGATTGATCCCTGTATTGCTGCCATTGGTCAGCACAGGAGTTGCGGTTTTTGAAGGTCGCCGTGCCGGAGGGATCACCGGGCTGGTTTCAGGGATATTATGCGACATATCGTTTAATCAACCCGCAGGAGCTTTTACAGTGCTTCTGACCATCTCCGGTCTTGTTATCGGAGTATTAGCTGATACAACCATCACCCGAGGATTTGTGGCTTTTGTTTTTTCCAGTGCCGCCGTGCTTGTGATTTGCTCGTTTGTCCAGATGTTCCCTCTTATGTACTTCGGAAACATACCACCGCATCAGCTTCTGCCAACAGCGCTTTGGGAACTCATTTACTCACTTATATTTACGTTCCCGATATGGTTTTTCGTCAGAGCGCTGGGCAAGAGGGCGCAACGAGTTTCACCATCGGGAAGACCGCTGTAGGGGCGAACTGTGTTTGCTCACCAGACACCGAAAGGATAATCTATATGCAAAGAATGTTTAAGCCGTCAAGAATAGCCGCTGTATTTGTTTTATTTGCGGTAATGCTTGCAATATATGTAGCTGATTTATACAGGCTGCAAATATATGAGACGAGAGCGCTTGCCGCAGCGGGCACTATACAGCAAAATGTAACAACTCGCAGAGTCAATTTACCGGCAGCCCGCGGAAGTATTTATGATCGCAACGGCATACGCCTTGCATCCGGCAGGCCCTCGTTTAATATTACACTTGACAGATCAGCAATGCTGGCAACGGGTCACGAGGAGATGAATAGAGCCATACTTGATCTTGTGTATGCAACGATTGTGCATGGATATTCACATATAGACAACTTTCCGATAACACGCGGAGCGCCATTTGAGTTCGTATCAAATATGACTGCGGAACAGGAGCGGTTGCTTGGCGCGTTTATAGAATTTTACAGGCTGGATGAAGATATCACAGCTTCCGAGCTGCTCGCGAGGATGCGCCGAAATTATCAAATCGACTATACGATTGGCATTTTAGATGCAAGGCTTATTATAGGGGTACGCTGGGAACTCGAAATGAGGGCGATCGTCGGACACCTCGCTCCGTATATTTTCGCCCGGGATGTCAGCACAGATTTTGTTTCTTTTATTGCTGAGCGCGGTCATATAGGTGTTCATGCCGAAGGCACATTCATAAGGGAGTATCACACAACTTATGCCGCACACCTTATTGGATATATAAGGAGAATGTCGCCGGAGCAATTTGAAAGACTCAGGGAGTATGGATACCCCATGGATGCGTTGGTAGGTCAAATTGGGGCGGAGTTTGCTTTCGAGACAGACCTGCGTGGTATTGATGGCAGAAAGAGAGTTCGGACTACCGAGGATGGTACCGTTGTGGATGTTATAATAGACGCGGAACCTCAGCCCGGCAGTCATGTTTATTTAACTATAGACATTGACCTTCAGATAGCGGTTGAACATGCATTGCGGACACAAATCGAGCTGATCAATTCTAATCGCCTAGCGGAAGCTATTTTTACAGGTGAAGTTGAAGATATCGAAGATATAATGATTCCGGGCGGGGCGGTGGTTGTTACCAATGTGAGGACAGGGGAGCTTTTGGCTGCTGCTTCATATCCCACATTTAATCCGATCACACTGTCGCAGGACTTTGCGATGCTTAATTTAGATCCTAGGCGACCTATGTTCAACCGGGCTACGCATGGCAGATTTGTACCCGGCTCCACTTTCAAAATGGTTACGGGATTTGCAGGGCTGCGTTATGGAGTAGTTACCGAACATACCGGAATAAATTGTGTCGGCAGATTCACCCGACTATGGAATCCGGATCCACAAAGAAGCTTTGTGGCAAACTGCTGGATTTTTAATGTTGTTGGCGTTGGACACCATACATTGGGCATGGTTCCAGCCCTTGAAGTTTCATGCAACTACTATTTCATGGAAATATCGCACAGACTTCCGGGCGGTTGGCTTGAGTCCTCAAACATAATAGCAAGAACGGCACGTGAGTTTGGGCTTGGAGTAAGTACCGGAATAGAGCTGCCGGAAAACACCGGTCGCCTTGATTCTTCCGAATGGAGAATTGAGCAGCATGCGCAGGGACTCAGAGCCGATCCAACATGGCACTCTGCAACCACGGTTGTTACCGCATTCGGGCAGGGCGAGAATCGATTCACACCTTTACAGCTCGCCAGCTACACAGCAACTATTGCCAATGGAGGCACACTGTTTGAGCAATCTATATTAAGCAGGATTGTTAGCTCTGACTATTTAGAGCAAGAACACCGATTCGAACCAACAGTTCGAAGTGTGATTGAGGAAACAGAATATATTGAGCTTATCCGAGAGGGAATGTTGCAAGCTTCAATAGGTCGTCAGGGTACGGCGCAGTCAGTTTTCCGCAATTATCCAATAAGGGTCGGTTCAAAGACAGGTACGGCGCAGTTTGATGATCGCGATGTTAATGATGGTGTATTCGTGGCTTATGCGCCGCATAATAATCCTGAGATTGCTGTTGCGATAGTTATTGAAAAAGGTGGTTCAGGCTCTACGGTTATGGATATAGCCCGAATGATTTTTGATTATTATTTTAGTTCCGGAAGCGCTATTGTAACAGTGCCTTATGGCTCGTTGATTCCATAGTTGGCTACTGCTTCACGCAGCTATGTGTGCGCTTGCGCTTCAAGTCTGAGATGAACAGCAACCATAATTGCATCCGGTATTGCGAGGGTATATTTCCCTCGCTTGATAAACGAAGAAAAAGGAAATTTTAATGCGAAATAACATTTTCATAAAAGGCGCGAGGGAAAACAACCTTAAAAACATAGACATCGAAATACCAAGAGACAAATTGGTTGTGATGACCGGAATATCCGGTAGCGGAAAATCTTCGCTGGCTTTTGACACAATATATGCCGAAGGGCAACGTCGTTATGTTGAATCACTATCGGCATATGCCCGCCAATTCCTCGGACAGATGGAAAAGCCGGATGTTGACTATATAGAGGGATTGTCGCCCGCTATTTCCATAGACCAAAAAACAACAAGCCGCAACCCGCGATCGACCGTAGGAACTGTTACAGAGATATATGACTACTTGCGTCTGCTATGGGCGCGTGTCGGCGTGCCTCATTGCCATAAATGCGGCAAAGAAATAAAGCAGCAATCTGTCGATCAGATCGTTGACAGCGTTATCTCGTTACCCGAGGCGACAAGGATACAGATCATGGCACCTGTAATCCGTGCTCGCAAAGGTGAGTATCAAAAGATTTTCGAAGATGCGCGTAAGAGCGGATATGTTCGCGTAAGAGTTGATGGCAGCGTTTATGACCTCACAGAGGAGATTAAGCTCGACAAAAACAAGAAACATAACATTGAAATTGTAGTTGACCGGCTTGTAATAAAGGAAGATATAGCACATCGCCTGACTGATTCTGTCGAAACCGCGCTCGCGCTTGCCGGTGGCTTGCTAATCATAGATATTGTAGGCGAGGATAGAGAGCTTCTTTTTTCCCAAAATTACGCCTGTGAAGATTGCGGAGTGTCAATGGAAGAGCTCACCCCGAGGCTGTTCTCATTTAACAACCCCTACGGAGCTTGCCCGAAATGCACAGGACTTGGTACGCAGTTGCGCGTTGATCCTTCGTTGATTATTCCAAATGCGAGCTTGTCGATAGATGAAGGGGCTATATCCGCCTCCGGTTGGGGTAATGTCAAGAACGACGGCATTTCTAAAATGTATTTTGATGCCCTTGCAAAGAAGTATAATTTCAGGCTTTCTACGCCTGTGAAGAACCTGCCGGAGGAGATATTAAACATTATTCTCTACGGAACAAAAGGAGAAAAACTCCAGCTTTATTATGACCAACCTCGTGGAAAAGGCATTCTAACCCAGCCATTTGAAGGGATTGTTAACAATATCGAGCGCCGGTATAAAGAGACGCAGAGCATGTCGATGCGTTGGGAGCTGGAAAATTACATGGCAGAACATCCCTGTCCGGACTGCGAGGGGCATAGGCTCAAAAAAGAGGTTCTGGCTGTTACAGTCGGAGATATAAACATCGCAACACTCACAGAGATGTCCATTGCTCGTGCGTTAGAGTTCATCGATGGGCTTGTTTTGTCCGAGAAAGATGAAATGATTGCGAACCGAATCATCAAAGAAATCCGTGAAAGACTTGGATTTCTGACTAGCGTCGGTCTTGACTATCTCACGCTCAGTCGCCAGGCGGGTTCACTATCCGGCGGTGAAAGCCAGAGAATCAGACTTGCGACCCAAATCGGATCGTCTTTGATGGGCGTGCTATATATTCTTGACGAGCCATCCATAGGGCTGCATCAAAGAGATAACATAAAGCTTCTCAAGATGCTCAAGCGACTGCGCGATTTAGGCAACACACTGTTGGTTGTTGAGCATGATGAAGAAACGATCTTTGAAGCTGACTATATAGTAGATGTTGGACCGGGTGCGGGTGTACACGGCGGGGAAATCGTATGCGCAGGAACGGCGGATGAAATTATGGCTTGCGAGAACTCGGCAACCGGTTTATATATGAGCAAAAAAAAGGTGATTCCTGTTCCCAAGACTAGGAGAGCAGGGAATGGAAAGTCGCTTGTTGTCCGTGGGGCTTGTGAGAATAATCTTAAAAACCTAGATGTTTCAATTCCGCTTGGCGTTATGACCTGCATTACTGGGGTGTCCGGCAGCGGAAAGTCGTCGCTTATCAATGAAGTGGTTTACAAGGCATTGGCAGCCGGATTAAATGGCGCTAAAGCCCGACCCGGAAAATATGATTCTATTGAGGGGATGGAATTCCTCGACAAGGTAATAGATATCGACCAGTCGCCTATAGGACGTACCCCACGCTCAAACCCTGCGACTTATACAGGGGTTTTCAACGAAATCAGAGAGCTATTCGCCTCGACGCAGGATGCTCGCACGAGGGGATATAAGCCCGGTCGTTTTTCATTCAATGTGCGCGGAGGGCGCTGTGAGTCGTGTTCCGGCGATGGTCTTTTAAAGATCGAGATGCATTTTTTGCCTGATATCTACGTGCCTTGCGATGTTTGCAAGGGTAAAAGGTATAATCGCGAAACCCTTGAGGTAAAATATAAAGGCAAGAACATTCATGAGGTGTTGGAAATGACGGTTGATGAAGCGCTACATTTCTTTGAAAATCTGCCCAAGATAAAACAGAAATTGATAACGCTTGTTGATGTTGGGCTTGATTATATAAAGCTTGGGCAGCCGTCAACGACATTGTCAGGTGGTGAAGCTCAGCGAGTCAAGCTTGCAACGGAACTGAGCAAGCGTTCAACCGGAAACACATTCTACGTCCTTGATGAACCAACCACGGGGCTCCACACTGCCGATGTACATAGGCTAATTGAGGTGCTCAACAGGCTCACCGATGCCGGGAATACAGTTGTTGTTATTGAGCACAATCTTGATGTGATAAAAACTGCCGACCACATTATCGACCTTGGACCCGAGGGCGGCGATGCAGGAGGGCTGGTGCTATTTGAAGGCACTCCGGAAGGTGCTGCAGAGTGTGAGATCAGTTATACCGGGCAGTATCTCAGCGCAGTGCTGACGCTGTAGCTTAGTCGTTCATGCCCCGCTCCCTTCGTCACTCATGCCCCGCTCCACCAACAGCAATCTCTAAGATTGAAATATTAAACTAAATTGTTTTAGGTAAACGCTGATTAAATCGCGCTTACTTAGATATGGAAAAAACGAGTATCATTTGATGACATTTGAAGCAGGACAATATGATATAGCCGTTATCGGCGCGGGACATGCGGGGATTGAAGCCTCGCTTGCTGCCGCACGACTTGGCATGAGGACTATCTGCTTCACAATCAATCTCGACTCAGTTGGTAACATGCCATGTAACCCAAATATTGGCGGCACAGGCAAAGGACATTTAGTACGCGAGCTTGATGCCCTTGGAGGCGAAATGGCGCGATGTGCGGACAAAGCATGTATTCAGTTCAGAATGCTAAACCGCAGCAAAGGTCCTGCCGTTCACTCACTCAGGGCGCAAGCCGACAGGCGTGAATATCAGAAAATAATGAAGCATGCTCTTGAGCTTCAGGATAACTTGTCGCTCAGACAGGCTGAAATAGTGGATATAGGAATAGAAAATGGTGCCGCAGCTTATGTCCAAACGCAGACAGGTGCGATATTTCGCTGCCGTGCTATTATAGTCTGCACAGGAACATATTTAGCGGGACGCACTATAGTCGGCGAAGCAGTTCAGGACGGAGGACCTGATGGAATGTTTGCCGCAACTGTTCTCGGTGAACGTCTGCGCGAACTGGGACTTTCACTCAGGCGATTTAAGACAGGTACTCCAGCCCGCGTCAATGCAAGAGACATTGACTATTCCAAAATGGTTATCCAACCGGGCGATGAGCCACCCGAACCACTTTCCTTTGAGACAACTGAACCGGTGGTAAATCGTATAGCTTGTTGGCTTACATATTCAAATGAAGAGACACATAATATTGTGCGCGAGAATTTGCAAAGAAGCCCGATGTATTCGGGCGTGATCGACGGCGTTGGCGCAAGATATTGTCCATCATTTGAGGATAAAGTCGTACGCTTTGCCGACAAAGATCGCCACCAGATATTTGTCGAACCTATGGGACTCGACACCGAAGAAATTTATCTTCAAGGTTTTTCATCTTCAATGCCGGAAGAAGTTCAGATAAAAATGATCAGGTCTGTTCCGGGGCTAGAAAATGTCGAAATCATGAGACCAGCATATGCTATTGAATATGATTGTATTGATCCGCTTGAGCTGCTGCCCACGCTGGAAACCAAGAAAATCGCCGGTCTATACGGAGCCGGACAGTTCTGTGGGTCGTCAGGTTACGAGGAAGCGGCTGTTCAAGGGTATATTGCTGGGGTCAATGCAGTGCTGAAAATCAAAGGTGAAGAACCACTGATCATCCGGCGCAGTGATGGTTATATCGGAACATTGATTGATGATTTAGTGACCAAAGGCACGAATGAACCATACAGGATGATGACCTCCCGGACGGAATACAGACTCTTACACCGCCAAGATAATGCCGATATAAGGCTTGCGCATTTTGGTCATCGTGCCGGACTTGTATCTGATGAGCGTTATGAGCGCATTTTGGAGAAATATAGGCTTGCGGCACAGGAAATACAGCGGCTGGAAACGACTTTTTTGCCGCCATCGGATGAACTGAATAAGCTTCTGGTAGCTCACGGAATGCCGGAAGCTAAGACAGGTGTGAGTCTTGCATCCTTGCTGCGCCGACCAAAATTTTCATATAGCGATATCGCACCGCTTGATAAGGACGCTCCGCAGCTGTCCGCGGCAACACGTGAACAAGCTGAAATTTCGATCCGCTATGAAGGATATATCAAGCGTCAGGAGCGTCAACTCGAAGAGCTAACAAGAATGGAAAATCATCTGATTCCGGAAGATATTGATTATGATGAGCTACAAGGGCTCCGAATAGAAGCGCGGCAAAAACTCAGCACCATAAGACCTAGAAGTCTCGGTCAGGCAACAAGAATATCCGGAGTCTCCCCGGCTGATGCTGCCGCACTGATGATATACTTGAAGCGATAAGCGGTGATTCCAGCGGGTATTTAGACAAATACAGATGGATATGGTATATTGTATTCCAACTTGAAAAGAAGGAGAACCGCATAATTTGAATATCGGAAACATAGTTGTTGATTCAAAACTTGCACTCGCACCGATGGCGGGGGTATCTGACCTTGCCTTTCGTGTTATATGCCGCGAGATGGGCGCAGGGCTTGTTTATACAGAGATGGTAAGCGCAAAGGCGCTTGTATATAAAGATAAAAAAACCGGGAGTCTACTTCGTATTGAGGACAGCGAACATCCTATTGGTGCGCAAATATTCGGCAGCGACCCGGCTTGCATGGGTGATGGTGCCGCGCTTGCGCTTGAGATTTCCGGTGCAGATTTTATTGACATCAATTCCGGTTGCCCTGTAGGCAAAATAGTAAAAAGTGGCGATGGAAGCGCACTCATGCGCGATCCTGACAAAGCAATGAAGGTAATTGAGGCAGTTGTTAAATCCGTCACCTGCCCTGTCACAATAAAATTTCGCAAAGGCTGGGACAAAGGTCATGTAAATGCGGTTGAGTATGCAAAAATGGCAGAAGCCGCCGGTGTGTCCGCAATCGGCGTCCACGGGCGCACACGAGTTCAAATGTATTCGGGTAAAGCAGACTGGGATATAATCCGCGAGGTTAAAAACGCCGTGTCTGTTCCTGTTCTGGCAAATGGCGATGTCTACACAGCGCAGGACGCAGAGCGAATATTGAACTACACCGGAGCGGATATGGCAATGGTTGCTCGCGGGTCATTTGGGAATCCGTGGATTTTTGAGCAGGCTAAAGCACATCTAGCGGGGGAAGAAATTCCTCCCCGACCCCCGATAAAAGAACGCGCCAAAGTGGCTATGCGGCAGTTTGAGCTTGCTGCACAACATAAAGGCGAACATATTGCTTGTCTTGAAGCAAGAAAACATTATGCATGGTACTTGCGCGGTGTCGCCCATTCGGGTTATTATAAAGAACAAATAACCAAGGCGTCGACTTTAGAGGATTTGCGTAAAATCACCGAGGGTATTGGACGCGAGTTAAGGGATTAGAAATGACTATTGAAGAAGAACTTAGCGTAATTAAAAAAGTTCTTGATGGCGACCCAAATGCTTTTGAAGAACTCGTTCTTGCAAACCAGAAAAATGTATACAACCTTGCACTTAAAATGACAAAGAGCGAGGATGATGCGCTGGATATTTCGCAAGAAGCATTCCTCAAAGCATATCGCCAGCTTGGCATATTTCGCGCAGAGAGCCGCTTTTCTGTGTGGCTGTATAGGATGACATATAACCTGTGCATTGATCTTTTGCGAAAAAAACCGAAAGCGCAGGTCGTTTCAATAAGTGCATACCAAGATGACAGCGGCGAAGCAACAGATATTGAGATACCTGATTTGCGGGAACTTCCTGACGAGAGCATTATGCGTAAGGAGCTGCGAGAGGAAATTGCCGAAAGCATCGAAGTGCTCGGTCAGAAGCATCGGGAGATTTTTGTCATGCGCGAAGTCAATGGCATGAGTTATATCGAGATCGCTGATACGCTGGGAATAAGTGAAGGCACGGTCAAGTCTCGTCTTGCTCGCGCACGATTAAGCCTTGCGAATATTCTTTTGGAAAAGGGAACTTTTCCCGATTCTTATCGTCATAATCAGTGAGAGGAGGTGGAGTAACATGAACAACTGTATTGACTATATAGAGCTTATCAGCGCAAGTGTTGACAGTGAGTTGACTGATGCTGAGCGCACACGATTGGAAGAGCATTTATCCACATGCGAAAACTGCTCCGCCATCCTTGCGTTATTCAGGGAAATGTCCATCGCCGCTGACGAATCAAGTGTTGAGACGCCTGCGTCGATGTGTGCAGATGTTATGGAAAAGATTTTGAGTGAGGGAAATATTGCATCTGCGGATATGGCACAAAGCACGAGTAACCAGAAACGAAACAATATCAGACGGTTAGCACTGACAAGATATTTACCGGCGGCTGCATGTTTGGCACTTATACTGTTTATTGCTCCATGGTTTATGAACAACTTCCGTGGGCAGTATGATACACAAGTTGCGCCTACTGCGCAGCTGCAAGTTTCCTCTGACTATGCCGCACCGGAAATGTTTGCAGCCGCAATGCCTGACGCTGCCCCAGATGGCGATGTTGCTCCCGATGTTTTCGGTGATCCTGGCATTGGACGGAATATGGAAGTCGCAAGCGGCGGCACCGAAGCAGCCCCATCCCTCGCTGCACCTGCACCCGTTGCATTGCCCGAGGCTTTGCCAGAGATTGCTATGGAAGCTGAAACGGACCAAGAGCACTTTTCAAGAGCCGGTGATGTTGAGGATTACGGTTCTGATGATGATGGCGCGGGGGCTGGAGACATGGTGTCGGAAGAGGATGAAAGCGTGACTGCGTGGGGCATCCCGCCTTCAGAGTCAAATATGGAAGTCATAAATATTCTTGATGATCTAGTCAGCGCTTCTTATGTTTGGATCGAGATAACAGGTGGGGAGCTTCCAGAAAGTCTTTTGACATACGAGTCTGAGCAGCTTGGCGATTGGACTGTATGGGATGTGTCATATAGGATTCCGCGTGACGTGGCGAGAACGCTCATTGCCGAGATTGAGGGGCGCGAGGGTGTGTCAGTAACATTTGTTGACAGTGACAGTGAGTATGCTTTAGTATTGTTTGCGCATGAGTGATAATTGCTATGACATATTTCTCGCTCTTATGTTCTGCGAGGTGAAAAAGTTATGATGTTTGAAGAAATCCAAGAAATATTAAGAGAACTCAACGCCATATCGATTTCTGTTCGCTTGGCGCTTGCAATGATTCTGGGCGGCATAATAGGTCTTGAGCGTGGGATCAAAAAACGCCCGGCAGGCATGCGAACATATATGCTGGTCTGTATAGGGGCGACATTGGTTATGATCACGAATCAATATCTTACATATCTTTTCCCATATTCCGACCCTGCGAGAATGGGCGCACAAGTTATTAGTGGCATCGGCTTTTTAGGTGTTGGCACGATAATAATCACACGTGACAGGCAGGTTCGTGGACTAACCACAGCAGCCGGGCTATGGGCAAGCGCATGTATGGGGCTTGCGATTGGCATCGGATTTTACTCCGGGGCGCTGATAGGCATGGTCTTTATCTTTATCGTGACGACGATAATGCATCGTCTTGATATAGAGCTTATAAGAAGATCGCGGGCGATGGATATGTACATTGAACTTACTGATACATCCCATATTTATAAGATTTTGGATCATATGAGGGAAAATGATATAAAGGTAACGCACATGGAGGTAATGCGCCCCAAGATTGACAACTGTAATGAAAGCAGCAGAGATAAAGCAGGATTATTGCTTTCGTTATATCTTCCGGGACGCAAGATCCACTTCGATGTTTTATCTGCAATAAGCGAGATAGACTGTGTTGTTTTTGTGGAAGAGGTGTAGCGAAAAAGGTTTTTGATTGGTGATTGTCTGACCGACTACGGCAGTTGCCGGGGTCACACTTGCTCCGGTTCCACCGTTTGATAGGATGATGGGGTGAGCAACCTGCTCCACCGGAGGTTTGCCCAAGATTTCTCGAATTTCATTGAGCTGATCCATTCTATGCAAACTGTTGCGAGAGGTGAAGCCATAAAAATAT
>Ga0131853_10011760_pt1 | contig 16027 bp, 12 predicted proteins | sample TergutLab28metaG_FD_92764 | JGI IMG/M metagenome (GOLD analysis project Ga0131853, IMG submission 92764) | Labiotermes labralis P1 segment gut microbial communities from Petit-Saut dam, French Guiana - Lab288 P1 (version 2) (version 2) | ecosystem: Host-associated > Arthropoda: Insects >...
ATATATATATATATATGCATAGAGAAATGGTATCCAGCCTGTAGCAAAAGGTAAATGGTAAAATTCACCCTAGAACACACCATGAAGATCCAGAGAGAGAGTAGAAGTAAAACTACAAGGGGGGGTGGGTGGTCAGTATCATGCCATGGCCACTTTACTCCTGGGAAAAAGACCTAGTACCCATTATACAGGGGGCTGGGTAGGCCCCAGGGCTGGTCTGTCCAGTTGGAGAAAGTCTCACATCCACCAGGTTTTGATCCCCAGATCACCCACCCCGTAGTGAGATGCTAAGTGACTGCACTATCCCATACCACATTTAGCCTGCACTGACAAAGGTACAGGCTGGATGATCTAGGGTTCATTTCTCTACAAGAGATGTTCTCTTCTTGAAAATGTCAGAGCAAGCTTCGGGGTCCACTCGGTCTCTAATTCAGTGGGTACTGGGGATTCTTACTTGTGCCACTTACTTCCATCTAGTGTCAAATTTAAGAATGAGTGGATCAGTACCTGCACTCCCTCTACATACTCTCATGCCGTACTCAGGACAAATTTATCTCTCTCTCTCTCTCTCTCCTTTCTTTCTTTCTTCTTCTTCTTCTTCTTTTTTTTCCCCCTTAATAAAGAGGGTAAACACTTGGAGGGGAGGTAAAATGGATTATCAGTGATTCAGGTTTAAAAAGAGGAACCTCTTTGCAAAGTTTTCATTCATTTAGCATTCTGTCTTTGATCCCAAGCCTGTACACATGATGTTAAATTTTGTCTGCATAATATTCAAATTTAATGCTTCTTAAAGAAACCTGATGTAACTGTTGTACTGTTTAGTGTTGATCTTGAGGTTTTGTTCCTTGGCACCATGGGAAGCAATTTCTTTCTAGCAGCTGACAGGACCAGAACCGTTGAACAGTGACATGACCACCTTGTGACATGTTTCAGGGAACGGCCAATTCTGCAGACAATGAAGAATTGCGCAAGCGAACACTGCAGGCCGGACATGATGTGGCTGTACAATACCGCGAGCTGCTGCAGACTGTCCTGCACATTCTGAGTCGTCCAGGTGGTGCAGCTGATGCCAAACAAAGCTTGCCACCTATCTCTCGTCGCATAGCTCAGTGTGTCACCGAATTAGTGACTTCTGCTGAATTGCTTAAAGGTACAGAATGCTGGGATGTGATGCAGAGTCACTGGGTAATCAGTTTTAACGTTCTGAATGCACAAGGAGGCGTTCCAGACCATTGAAGATGAAGGCACTGTGTTTCTTTGAGATGTTAGAAGCTGAGTACCTAGAGATGTAACATCGTATCCCAAAACAGATTCCTCAGCCACATAACTGTGACAACCTCAGAACTCACATATATACAGAATGGTTACAGATTTGTGGTACCATATTGCATATTGTCATTATACATGAGGACATAATTTAAGCTTTTTAAGTACCAACTGACCACCTAGTATTGTGACTAGATGTCAGGCTGGACAACAGAGGGATCAGGATTCAGTTCCTGGCAAGGGCAGAAATTTTCAATTTACTGCATCCAGAACTGTTGTGGGGGCCAGCCAGTCTCCTGTCTAATGGGTCTTGGCAGCCCTTTCCCTTGGGGTTAAAGCACCTGGAGCTGTATCATCTTTGTAAGATATTTAATTGCGGCCCACATTACCTTTCACCTCACCTCACGAACCAAAATCCTTACAACCCCAAATATTCGTGCTACGTGTTGGGTTTATTTGTTCCCCTTTTTCACTGCATCCCCATTCGATGGGACCAGTTGATTTAAATGCTCTGTTGACTGTATGTTAGGTGCAGGAGGGCCTATTTAATTATGCTTAAGAGATGGTTACAGCATGTTTAGATATCTTAGTCATCTCTTGATCTGGTTTTTGTGGTATTCATTGTCAGTATTCATGTGCGTCTGTCCTTACACGTAACTAATGACAGCAGCAGTAGTGGTGTGCATGTGGTTCAGGTATACGAGATTTGCAGAATACAGTGGTGTGATGTGTTTGATGTCAGAGGTTTGGGGCTGTTTCTGTTGTACAAGTATTTTACAGTTTGTAGCCTGTTTCTTTTAGTTCCTGTTTTGACCACTAGGGATTAGTGGAAAAAAGCTGTGTCGGTTTAGCTTATCCGTAGCAGCCACCTCTTGTGAACTACATTTTTCTGTATTATTATAGAGCAGCAAATAGGCATCATGTTTTGTCTCACACTCAGGAAAACAGCTACAGAAGCACACAAAATCCTTAAACCTGTTTAAGGAATTGAAGCTCTGTGTCATACATCTTTGGAGGTTGAAAATGATGCAAGGAGTGGGTGGCCATCAGATGCTTAATATCGGGAGTTTCATACGTTCGTGAACTGATGACCACAGATTCACACATTAACAAGGATATGATTTGTCATTTTGTTCTTCAAGTTTTGGGAAACAGGAAGATTTTGTGTGTGTGTGTGTTTTCACAGCGTTCCACAGATGAACAAAAGATGCACAGATTTGCAATTCATGAAAACTTCATCCAGGCCTGTCAGAGCCATCCACATTCTCTCATTTGCATTGTTACTGGAGTTGAGTGTTGGGTACTTCAGTATGATCATGAAGCAAAATACAAGGGCTGTCTGTAATGTATCCAGCCATTTTGAATATCTTGAGAACCGGTCACATGGCCATAATGTAACTCGGCAGCCAGTCAGAGGAGACGTTACTGCGCATCCGTGAACAGTCACTCTCCCGTGTGGCTAGTCAGTCAGCAGTGAGATACCATTGACTGAGCTTGTGTACTGTGTGACCGTCACATTCACAGTGACCAAGAGAGCTGATCACCTTCATCACAACAATGCGCCTGCCTATTCTACAGCTCCTCGTGAAGGGTTTTTTGGCAAAGCATCACATCACCCAGGTCTGTTAGCCCCCCTGCAGCCCAGATTTGGCTGCCTGCGACTTCTGGATTCTTCCAAAGCTAAAATCGCCATTGAAAGTGAGGAGATTTGTAAATGTGACGGTCACACAGTACACAAGTTCAGTCAACCGCGTCTCACTGCCGACTGACTAGCCCCCACAGGAGAGTGACTGTTCACAGATGCACATTAAGGTGTCCTCCGACTGGCTGCCAAGTTATATCATGCCATGTGACCGGTTCTCAGGATATTCAAAATGGCCGGAGACTTCCCGGATAGCCCTCATATCAGAGCATGGAACAGAGAACAACATTGTCGCTGAAGCCAAGAAAGGTTTGCTTGCAAATTGGAAGGTCACTTTCGTGGATCAACCGATGGTGTGCTTGCAGGGAAAATGGCAAACATTGAATTCTCTGTGCTGATGATAGAAAGAGTATTGAAGTGGGTTTGAAGAGTCAGTCCTCAATATTGAAAGGCTGTTGGTTCCTTTTGCTCGATAATACCCCTGCACATTCTGCTGTTGTAGTGAAGTGCTATCTGGCAGATTGTACCTAGGTGGAGATATCCACCCATCTAATTCACCTGATGTCATGTAAGCTACTTCTTGCTATTCCCTAGGAATGGAAACCACCCTCAAACAGTACTAATGTACACGTAGCCCTTCTTTTAATGCCCTTTACCATTACACACCACTTCATAATTTAGCCACTCTCATTTTCAGTGCATGCCCTTTGTCTGGATGTGCTGTGTTACGCTACACCCTGTGTGTTTCATTGTTATCATACAGGATTATCATATTTCATTGTTACATCCTTTTTTTTATTTATCCCTACTTTTTCAGGGACACGGCTGAGCCGTAAAACAGGCCTGACGTACACGCGTGGGTACCTGGCATGAATTTCTGATTTATGGTTCGAATCTTTTAATACGTGAAGGAAGTCTTTAAAAAAGTAATGCTTGTTCAGTTGGAAGTCCTGATCTATTGTAAAATCTTGCAATTTCGTTCTGGGCAGATATTACTACAGCCATGCGCTGCATAACGACATTTCGGTCAATGACGGACCACATATACGACGGTGGTCCCATAAAATCCTGGTAGTATAAGATAATACTTACCACTGTGTTACAATTGCTACAGTATTCAGTGCAGTAACATGTTGTACAGGTTTGTAGCCTAGGAGCAATAAGCTATATATATATATATAGACTGTGTGTGTGGTAGGCTGTACTATCTAGGTTTGTGTTAAGTACACTCTGTGACGTTCATTCAATGACAAAATCGCATAATGACGCATACCTCAGAACGTATACCCATCATTAAGCGACACACGTCTGTATTTATGATTAATAATTTAAAACCAAAGCTTGAAACTTATTAGTTTAGCAAGTGACATTATATTGCTTGTAGGAACAGACTGGGTGGACCCTGATGACCCGACCGTTATAGCGGAGAATGAATTGCTGGGTGCTGCAGCGTCTATCGATGCTGCCGCGAAAAAGTTGGCAAGCCTGCGCCCTAGGAGATCTGTTCAGGTGAGCTGTGTGAAGTTAGCACTTGAATCCATCAGGACAACATGTGGGAAATACTGGCCCCTGTGAGATATGTTTGATATTCTTGGTTGTTTATGTCAATATCACCCAGGAATCAAACATATTATTACAGTGACCAGGAATTGCTACAGGCACACGCCGAGGTATGTACGTTGGGTGGGATGCTTCAAGATTTATTATCATCACCATCATCATCTCCTTTCGCAGGGTATTTATACTTGTATTCCTGAGACAAACTATGCCCATAGGGAATACAGTGTTGCAGCTATTCTGTTGTTACTATTCATGGTGCTTATATCGTTAGTTTCATTGTTGAATCTATTGTAATTTTACATTAGTACTTTCCGAAGTATGTGTGTGCAGTGCCCAATATGGCTGTTTTCTGTAGTTCCTTGACTTCAAGTTTGCTTGGTATTTTGCTTACTTATTATTATTATTATTACTACTACTACTACTACTACTACTACTACTACTAACTGCAATTGAGTGTCACTTGGTGGTAGTTGTCATTACACTAGTAAAGACAAAACAAATAAGAATAAATATACATAAACAGAACAATACAAAAGCACAGTACAGACAATACAAAACACAGTAAATACAAGTACACATATCACCAAAACACCCACACATTACAAAACAAGTTAAAACAACCACAGCACAAGATATACCCAAATGAAATAGTCACAATATAAACAAATACCTTCAGTATAAGATCACCCTAATGTACATTGTACTTTTATCCCCAAGAACTTCACCATAACTCACTTCACTTCATTTCAAAATAAAATCGCTTCACATGTCACATCATTTCAATCCACATCACTACACTTCACATCACTTCACTTATTTACACTAAATCCCCACTTGAATGCCCTTGCTTGTAACTACATTCTTAACCCTCTTTCTAAATGTGTTTAGTTTGCAGGAGAAAGCAGTGGTAAGCCTGCAAGTGATTTGTTCCAGCTTTTAATGGTCCTATTTACAAAGGAATATTTACCAACATCTTTTCTTTGTTTCCTAGTCCCAATTTTCTGGTTATGATCATCCCTACTCAGGTAGTACAGTTTTAGAAGTCTGTCCAGATCTGACCAACAGCTGAGGTGCAGAAATTTGCATCGTGACTGCAAAAATGTTTCATCTCAGCTGTATCAAACACATTAAATGCTTATTCTTCTGCTGTGGAGTTTCTTGCAGCAGAAATTTATTGATGCATACAACATAAACATTTAAGAAAATTTTTCTCTCCATAATTTGCAGCATGATCTGCCATTAGACATAAATGTCCCAGCTGTAACCGGAAAGGTTGAGATGGATACACGTATTTTCAGAATGGAAGTTCTGTAGTTCTTAAGGATGTTGCCTGACATTTGTTGAGTCAAGCAATATATGTGTGCATCATATGTACTTAGATTCTTAGGGCCATACTATGTTACAAGGGTGTACAGTTTCTGCACACATTTAGGTGCTTCAACTGGCATGCAGCACTCCATATTTGATGGAAGTCTTGCTATAAAAATTCAGTTGCTTTCCAAGTTACATTTCTACACTTCATAGTGCTTTGTATCAGTTACACTTTTTTATTGCTTCGTATTGTTTACACTTCTGCCCTGAAGTCTTAGGAATACTGTTTTCCCAACATAGCAACGCAGTGTGACTTGGTGTTCAAAATATTTTTGTGTTGTAATGGGATTATTTTTTTTGGGACTCAGAACATTGTATACAATGAAAGTACATGTTGCTTATCTCCAGTGTGTTGTTTCATGTCCTGTTTGTCCATACATCTGCCTCAAACTTTTTATAATTTAAAAATAAATAGCATTCTATAAAGTATACTTCAAAAGGTGAAAGTAAAGAACATCCTATAACCTGCCATAAAGGCACAGAGGGAGGACACACATATAACTCTGTTCTTTCTTTAACCTCTGTGCTAGATGGGGGTGTGTGGGTAATGCCACACCCTCAGCACCTTAAACCCCAGGATTGACCCAGTACCCATAGTGTAGGAGGCTGGGTGGGCCCCAGGGCCAGTCTGTATGGGTGAAGAAAATCTTGACCCCTGCAGGATTCAATCCCCTGACCATCCAGCCTGCACCAAGTGCTATACCAACTGTGCTACCCTGGCCCTATGTATGTTTTACACTGATACTTAAAACTTGACATCAAAAAATGTGCCCCTACAATGAGAAACAAAATCACATAGCAGCATTGGGCTTGAAATTTTTTAGAAGTACTTACCCCCCCCCCCCCTGAAAAAATTCCTGTTACTCATTTTTTTTAGAGGCGGAGTTGACCCCAAAACCATAGTGCGGCCAGAAAGATTATGCCAATAAAAAATTCCATTGATACCATTGGGAATCGAACCTGCGATCTTCCAGCTTGTAGCACAGTGCATCAACCAACTGTGCCACTGTGTACCCCCTGTAGCAGTTCACAATTACAGTGACCTATGATGATGCACATATATATGAATAATTTAGAGGAACATAAATACCATCTGTAATAGACATGTGTATGTGTTTGCATGCTTATGTTAAGGTGGTAAGGAACCTTTGTATTCCAAAAATATGTAGTATTTCTTGATGATATGTTTCAAGGATGACTGTGCTACAGTTTATATATAGTCAACCCCCAATGTAGTGCCATTCTCACCTAGCACACATTAATGTCCGTTAACAGACATTCATTATACAGTATTTAGACTTAGCACCTACCGTTACATACTGCTACCCTGGACTTCATTTATTAATTCATCACATAGTTTGTCTTGTGACAGTTCCTAAATTCATCACGTCACATGGGACAGCCCCCTGTTTCTTCTAAAGTACGTTCTCAGTTGAGGGTGACCTAGTGCTTACTCTTTCAAGTTCCAGTATCTTTTTATCTGAAGGTCATCCAGTCACTGCTTACATCTTCTACCTCGTCCTCCCATCCCTTCTGTCTCCCCTCAACATGACATCACAAACTGTGGTGAACAAACAGTGGTGCTGTATCAGGGTTTGACAGTATGTATGCATTTACTCTAATGTACAGTAATGGATTTAAATGAACAGGAATATTAAATCATGTGTACAGGATGTAGAGAGAGGAATATCACAAGTCATGATATGAGGCACTGAGGACTGATGGCCAAGTTGCCTGAGACATTGGTGGATCAATTTCACTTCATGAAACTGTCAAGCATTGTGGTCGTACCGTGCCGTGTTGTCACTGTAGCAAGTATTTGTTGTACATACTGCTGAGAGAGGTGTGTTAATTGTTTAAATGTGTTACTAAAATTGGCATATTCTATTTGGCCAGGGTAGCAGTGTGATTGGAAGTCTGGCCTGTCTGTATTCGAAACTTACAAGTTGTATCTCTGTTGCTAGGAGGCTGATGAGAGCCTGAACTTTGATGAAATGATCTTGGAAGCAGCCAAATCGATTGCAGCTGCAAACTCTGCACTTGTCAAGGCTGCATCTGCTGCGCAGCGTGAACTCATTGATCAGGGCAAGGTAAGATGATGGAAGGAAATACAGCGTCAATCATTGTCCAGGGTTGGTTAAGTCCAAAGGCATGTAGTGATATATAGATGAACTTTCCAGGCAGTAGATCTGTATTTGTTCTTTCTGGGTGACAACATATTTGATCTTCATATTGAGGAAAAGTTTTAGTGAGAACACTTGTTTAAATAATTTTGCCATAAGTAGGTTTGGAACACAAAATTGGATAAAAATAACAAAAATTTCCTAATCAAGGAATTCTGGTGTCCACTGGCCCTCCTTAGCCTTGGATGCTGTTGACACATTATTTCCCTCAGATGTTTTAATGATGTTTTTATTATCTCGACAGTGGTTTGTACCTGTGCAGTTCTTCAACTGAACTGTTACATCCATTTTTTTTTTATCAAATTTGGTATGGTGAATAAAAATGTTTTACAGTTTTAGGTGTGATATTTAATGAAATTGTGTTTAACCAGAGTTATTCACTTGCGCACAGGTGAGCCGGCGCCCTCTGACCAGTTCGGATGATGGCCAGTGGTCAGAAGGCCTCATCTCAGCAGCACGTCTGGTAGCTGCTGCGACACATAGTCTCGTAGAGTCTGCTAATTCGCTGGTGCAGGGAGTGGCTTCAGAGGAGAAGCTTATCTCCAGTGCAAAGCAGGTTGCATCTTCCACTGCACAGCTGCTTGTGGCATGCAAGGTTAAGGCTGACCCTGATGCAGACAGCACTAAGCGGCTGCAGGTACACAATATCCTTCATAGGAACGTTAGGCCATCACACATACAGATGTCACAGCTGTGTAAAATAATTCTGTTTTTTATGTTTTTGGCTCACCTTGGACATTGGGATCTTTGTTACTCAGCATCGTAGAAAATGTGGAAAATCTCGCATAAGCCTGTAGCGTATAGGATGCCAGGGGTTGGTTTTTGGACAGGACTTAGGATTAACAGAACGGGAGCTCATTTGTTGCATAAAATGCCTGCCCGTGAGCTGCAATAAATGTTAGTCTACATTGGTGTGAGGTGTAACAGAAGTATACGCACACAATCAGTGTTTTGCCCTTGTCGTGTTTCGAGGTGTTTGGAATGTGTGACATTGACAGTCAGTTTTGTATGCAGAAGTTATGTTAGTCACAGGCCCTTATTTTTGGGTGAATGGTGATGATTAGGATTATACAAAGTTGGGTCTTGATTTGAGAATTGGTGCATTTCATGTTAAATAACTGTTTTGAGGGCCATAGATGAAATTGCCCGACAGTGCGGGACTACAAACTTAAGAGCATATAGCAGTTATAAAACCATGTCACAAGACTGGCTGGTACATCGGCATGTTGTTGCATTTAGTGTACATTTGATTAAATGCTCACTTTACCCACGCTGAAACTGCGTCATCAGAAAATGAACACAAGTTTTTATGATGAAAATGTAAACACAAATATTATGTCTCGATGATCACTGTATAAGTTGCAAAAGATTATGCTATTTCATTTGCTGCATTTTATGGGCAGATGTGAAATTGGGTTGGTCATAAATTGTGAAAAATGAGTTATTGTTATAGTCACATGACTTAAACAGAACAAGAAAGCCCCTACCAGCTGAATGTGAAGCAACAAGTGTCTGTTTTTGCCTACAGTTGCTGAGATAAGTTAGGTCACATCCTGTGAGTTTGCATGCAGCAAAGAAGGTGGAAGTAGTAGTAGTAATAAAGTACTGCAGTGTGAAGCTTGAAGCCTGAGCGGTGGGGATCACCACTGGTTCAAGAGAAGTACCGGGAAGGAAAGGCCTGTGACAAGAGACATACATATTGTATAATAATAATAATAGTGACATAACCTTTTTGTTGACATTTGCCCACTACTTATTGTGGTTTGTACAGTATTAAATACAAATTTTAGAATACATATTATACATTCTATGATTCTGTAATGATGGCGATTCCCATCAGTTCTGCCAAAATGTGTGCTGCATGAGCATGTGTTGTTTAGGCTGCTGGCAATGCTGTGAAGCGTGCTACTGACAATCTGGTGCGAGCAGCACAGCAGGCAATCCAACAGGAGGAGGAACGTAGTTTGGTGCTGAACCGACGCATGGTTGGGGGCATCGCACAGGAGATCAATGCACGTTCTGAGGTGTTGCGCATCGAACGCCAGCTGGAGGAGGCTCGCGGACGTCTGACTGCCATTCGACAAGCCAAATACAAAATGAAGGGCGGTGACACCAGTGCGTCCGACACAGAGCCGGAGGGGTATGGCAGTGGATACGAATCATTTACCACAAGGTATCCTATTGAAACAGTGATAAGGCAGTATTTACAAGGTTTGGTTAGAAGTTCGTTAATTCTCAGAATAAAATCAAATAATTTATTCCATCTGAACACGACGACATATACAGTCATCAACATCCTAGTATGGCTACATGTTTCGGTCCCTTCCTAGATCATCCTTAGGCCAGTAGTCAATGTGAAAGGTACTAACAGTGTGCACTATACATTATGAGATCCCATATATTTACAGAATGTGCATAAACATATGGGATCGCATAATGTATAGTGCACGCCATTACAAACTTTTACATTAAATGTTGGCCTGAGGATGATCTAGGAAGGGGACCAAAACATCTAGCCATGCTAGGACACTGATGATTGTACATGTTGTTGTGTTCTGGGAAAAAAAAATCGTTTTATTTTATTCTGCTTAGAAGGTTTTGCAACATTTACTGTACTTCAGTCAAAATCAACAGGGAATGTCTGCAATTTATTCTGTGGTTGATTTTGAATGTCCCACTTGCTGCTACCTCACAATAGTGTTGCTGAAGTACTCCTTCAGCACAACAATCCACGATCACACACAAGTTTCAAAATGCAGGGAGAAGTCAAAAAACTTGGCTGTTCTTCCCCGACCCAACATACAGCCCAGATCCTGCTCCCTCAGATCACCACCTCTTTAGAGCTCTCAAAGATGCCTTCTGCTCGAAAAGGTTTGGATATGGTGATGAGGTTATTGAAGAAGTGGCTGCAAGTACAGGATTCAAACTGATACAAAAAGGGATAGATGCTCATTTTTCTTACTGGTGCAAGGCTGTTAGAAGATGATGGAGATTATGCAAAAAAAAATGAGATGTGTAGTTGTCTTTTGAGTACGTTCATTATGACAGTAAATTACTTGCAATAAAAAAATTGTGTTGCAAAACTTTTTGGGCAACCTGTGTCAGATTATGGTTTTGTGGCTGGAAGGACTGTAATTGATAACACTATCAGTACACATTGTGGTTCATTGAGAAGCAGGTATAGTCTTGTACATAAATGCAACCATTTGTTTTCAAAGAATTTATTTTTATCAGTATTGTTTTACATGTTCTGTGAAAACAAAAATCTCTCTAAATATGACCCTGATGTAATGTCTGTTACAACATTAAGCTTATTGATATATGTGTGACAAGATTTCATTAGTTTTGTATACGACATTTTCTAAATATAGAAGCAGGGTTTTTGTTCACTTCTCCAGCACTGTACTTTGGTATCTTTGTAGAGTTCTTGAGAAACATACCTTGAATTACTGAAGTACAGTGATTTGTAATGGTTGCAGCCCCCCCCCCCGGCTTTGTCACAATAGCCCACATTGAGCCTAGGTCACATCTTCACCTCTCCTCCAGTTTATAGATCACACACACACATATCTGGTAGAACGCCTCTTATCATGAAATTGCCTCATCACAGAGGCCACTACCCACACGACACACAAACTAAATGAGATTGACACACGTGCCTTCAGTGGGATTCGAACTCATGATCCCAGCGGTTGATAGTACCAATCAGGCACCATAAAAATATGGTCCTTGAACATACTGTGGCAGGTGCAGATGTTTTAAAAAATGTGTGATTTTCAAGTAATTGTGAGTTTACATTTGTGACAGGTATGAGACAAGGTCATATGAGAACAGTCTGACTCCAAAGCGTTCTGGTAATGCCTCACTGGTGCATGTAACCGACACAAGCCCAAATGGCAACGTGCAGGGTCTCTCTTCACCTGAGAAACTGCTGTCCAGTATCACGAAGGTGGAGCGTGCATATAATGACATCCAGGGGATGCTGGATGAGGCTGGTGATGGTTTCAGGAAAGTTTCTCCAAATCTGAGGCCAGTTGCCAAGAAAGCCTTGACACCAGAAGTGTCAACTGGCATCGGACAGACGTACTCAACAGTCACAACAAACAACTATGCAGAATCAATGGTGAACGACTTCGCCTCTACTGGTGGGGACGAGAGCAAAACACTAGAGCAGCGCATGTTGAAACAGCACACCTCGCAACGCACTGTTGAGCAACGCACTGTCACTATGACATCACACTCACAGCTCAAATCATACCGCTTGAATGACAGTTAGGTGTTGCCTTTTGTTTTAACTGAACTTAACATTAGAAGTATCATAGTTGCTTGGAGATACTAAATCAAAAAGTGCACTTGGCAAGTTTTGCAGGAAATAAATGTTGAGTGCCATCTGCTGTTAATCTAGGGTAACATTTATGGTGCTATACATACTAATAGATTTCGATATTTTACATGACGGTTTTATCAAGGCATTTAAAGGGTTATAGTTGCTGTAACATCAAACTGGAATGTTATTTTTTTTTTCTTGCTGCAGTGCATATCATGTAACTGTTCATTAATCATAATAAGTAATTTTTTTATGTACCTCGTAACTTCACATGTTTAAGAAGCAACATATCAGTTTTTACCCTAACTTTATTTTACACTAGTGTAATAGTTTAGTTGTTTGTTATTCAGATCTCCAACACTGCATGTCTTTTTGTCGTGCACAACCCTGTTTAAGTGTTACCAAGTGGTACACTAATGTTGATATTAGCAGTGCCATACGGAATATGTAATAAGTATACCTAGCCCTGAGAATGTGGTAAATGGATATAAAATGTACGGGTGTTAGTGTCGCACCAGGTTTGCTGCTTGTTGTGAGTTCCATAAAATACACCAGTGTAAGTCTTCCCCAGTATGTTCCATATCTTTATGTCAAAAGGAAAGTTTACAGTGAGAAAGGAAGTTTGGTTACCAAGCAGACATTGTTAAAATTCTTCTCAAGCTGTGTGAGCTTTTAGGGGATATCATTGATGTGTGGGATGTTCTAGAAGCTTCAAGTGAACTGAGTGGTTCATCACTTGTCCTAGCGAAAGTGTTCCGTCTGGTCGTGAAGGTAACTGAAGGTGCCAGAATCAAGGTTATAAGTCTTGTGTGTTGGCAAGAACTGACCACACAGGATTGTTTAGTTAACCTGACCCGAACGAGCATGAGAATCAAATGTCTTGCAGATGAGCAGAATTTTATAAAGGAAAAAAGCAAATCATATGTATTTTCAGAATGTTATAAACACATCTGTAACCAGAGGTCACAACTGTAACAGAATAATAATGATCATTATTTCACTGAAAATAAAAACAAAAAAATGTTTGTTGTTCCTGAAGGAAGGTTACGTTGACTCGGGTTACAGATAGTGTTGCCGTGCCTTTAGACAGGATGCTGCACAGAAAGAGGTATATATATTTGTAGCTGAAATTGTTATAACTTTGTAATTACTTACTTTAGATCTTTATTGCATATTTGATAATATATTATTCTAACTAAAATCTGCCACAATTTGTTTACTCATTGATAGGAAGAGTGGTAAAACAAGTCACAGCAGTTGTCCATGCATGGTTATTGCTGTTATCAACTGCATACAAATTTTTTTGTAACATTTTCCTGTCAAAGTTCACTCTTTATCCAAACAGGAGTATTGGAAATGACCAGCGTGGATTTCAGCATAACATTCAGCTGCTTGTCTTACTTTTTTGTTTTCTTCAAATACGGTGGGCAACACAAAAACTAGGAGGAAGTATGATTGGTTCATGAATGATCTTTCTTAAAGGATTCGTACAGTTCACTTAATGGCATCTGTCTGCAGCCATTGTTACTGTTTGTGCTGTCTCAAAGAAGAAAATACAAATGAAAATAGCAGAGAACAAAGACAGGACAGTAAAGGAATAAGGGTTCTTTCCTCTTTTGAAATGTTATGCAGTGTAGGTTGGTAGTTGGTGACAGATGGTTTGGGGTAACTTGTTTTTACCCATCTTCAAGTACTGAGCAATCCAAGAATTCTGGCAACAGGTGGAGACATTATTGCATTTGGGACAGTGGTGTTTGGTCCATAGGGAACATAAAGGAACCAGTCATGTTGCTGGAGCATGCAGGCCTAACAAAGTTAACAAAATGATTGAACCGTTTAGTGAACACATCTGTCTGAATCCAAAAGCTCCTTTTCCATACTTTTACTTGGGAACATGATTAATGGTGGTGGGCCAGGTAGCTCAGTCAGTATAGCAAGTGACTATGGGCTGTGGACAGTCTGGGATCGAATCCCGGTGGGGACGAGATTTTCTGCCCGTCCAGACCGGCCCTGGGGCCCACCCAGCCTCCTGTAGAATGAGTACCGGGTCTTTCCCGGGGTAAAGTGCGGCCGGGGCATGCTGCTGACCACTCACCCCCTTCTAGTGCTGCGGTCATGGAAGAGTAGAGCTATACCTCTACCCACCCTCTGGGCCACACCGGGCCTATAACGGGATCACTTTACTTTCACATGATTAATGGTGGAACATATATTCCAGTGGCATTCATACAGGTGACAACAGTTATTAGATTTCCTCTTTCTGCTGATGTTTTGCCTCATGCTGACAACTTTACCATGCCTGTGTTGCACATCTGTAGTCCCTGTTGCATCAACACCGAATATCCTGTGGGCTTTATGATTAACCTTTCTTAGTTTAGATTCATTGATGTCAAAAAAACGTGCTATGTTTTCTGATGTAAAGCATTTCACCGTAGTTGCAAAAATGCCTTCAGTTCTCATAGATAGTCCTGGTTCCTTTTTAAAAAGGATCGAATCCATTTCTTCCCTAATGTGTGGTTGACTGTGCATCTTAATTCAGTGTGGATAAGAAACCAACTAGATGTCACTTTTGTGTTATCCTTTATTTCTCCTTTACAAGTTGCTCAACATGTTTCGGGCAACCATGTGCCCATCTTCAGGAGCTGACGACTGTGTAGTGTTATCGCCATGTGTCGATGTTGTGCCGTGGCTGCAGGAAGGCTGTCAGAAGCGGTTAGCAGGTAGTGTGTCTCTTGAGGAGTTCATAGCAACAGATTGTTTAAAAAAAAGCTCTTTTTCTACCATCTACAAAGTCTGCAATAAAACAGACATCTACAGGTGTCCCAGGAGGAATGTGCCAGACTTCGGGAGGGTGTTCCTTATGTTAAAGTATACCGATATAACCCAGAACACCTATGTCCAAAGTTGAACGGTTACGGAGATACTGGCCAGAGAAAAGTGTGGTCTTCTTGCGTGTCCACGCAGTGCACCTGTCAGCTGACAATCTTATCCATTTCTGTCCTTGAGTGGTTTCATATTACTGCAAGTCAGCTCCCACTAGCCATTGAACTGCACACGTACTTCCTTCAGTGTGAATGCAGTGCAGGTTACAACTGCGTTGTGAATGGTTGGTAGGCAAGTTGCTAACATGCCTTTTGTGTTTTCCCACATGGAATATTGTGACATGCATTTTGTGTATGGATTTTGCGATGGCAATGCTCGTGCTGCTGTTGAAGAATACCAAAGGCGTTTTCCCGATCGAAGGATTCCGTCTCGAAGTGTATTTATGCGAATTCACCAGACATTGCGTGATACTGGTTCTCTTCCGAGTGTTTCTTTGCAGTCTGAAAGGGAGGTGGTACGATCGATTAACACACGAGAGAACATTCTTCAGATGGCTTAGAGAAGTCCGCGTCTGTCCACCCGTAGAATGGCTCTCGCATCGGCGTATCACGTATGCAGGTGTGGCGAACTTTACATGAGGAAGATTTGTATCCTTAACATGATCAAAGGGTACAACATCTGGAACCAGGCGACCATGCTCAGCGTATGCATTTGTGCCACTGGGTAACAGCTCATCCCGAACTGTTAAGCGTCATTTTATTCAGTGATGAGGCGTCTTTTACCCGGGACGGTGTAAATAATTTACAAAATGTGCATACGTGGTCCCATGATAATCCACATGAGACAAGTGTAACC
>Ga0131853_10011761_pt1 | contig 16025 bp, 5 predicted proteins | sample TergutLab28metaG_FD_92764 | JGI IMG/M metagenome (GOLD analysis project Ga0131853, IMG submission 92764) | Labiotermes labralis P1 segment gut microbial communities from Petit-Saut dam, French Guiana - Lab288 P1 (version 2) (version 2) | ecosystem: Host-associated > Arthropoda: Insects >...
AAACTGGTCATCTATATTGAAGGGGAAAAGGTAAACTTTTTTTGGTTTGCACACGTTCACCTGCCAGGCCATACGGATAAGGTGCTGACTCGCCTCGTTTCCATATACGGTTGGATTCTCATGCTTTTTACCGGTGTCGCCTGTGTGCCAGTGTTCGTTGTTTACGGGATATGTTTTCATTTGGGTTTTCCCTGCAGTAGTTGGTTTCTTTGACTGAGGGGGAGAGACATGTGGATAGGGTGCTGATGCATCTCTTTTCCATATAAGGTTTGTATTTTGCTTACGGCAATGGCCTGCTGTGCACAGATGTTCATTTTATCATGCGAATGTTTTTATTTTGGGTTTTCCCTAAAGTGGCTGTTCTTTGGCAAGGGGGAGAGATATGTAGGAAAGAATGAGCACACAGATTCATTCACTCAGGTGTAGAATCTCAATGAGTAAAGAATCAGCGAAGCAGTCAGTCGCGAGATTTTCAGCGAGTAGAGTTACAGAACAAGCAAGCAGCTTCTATTCCTATATAAATACAATACGTCAGTCGATAACACAACACTTCATTTATATACAAAAATAGTATATTTTGTCAGGGCGACATGTTTCGACCTTATATAGGTCATCCTCAGGCCCTCCAAGAAGACACACTCAAGAACTGTTTATGTTTCATTGCATTGTGGGATCCCAAATGCTTAACAAGTTGTAAGCATTTGGGATCCCACAATGCAAAGGAACATAACTTTTGGATCTGTCTTCTTGTAGGGCCTGAGGATGACCTTATAAGGTCGAAACATGTCACCCTGACAGAATATAATATTTTTGTCTATAAATGAAGTGTTGTGTTATTGAGTGATGTGTTGTATTTATAACACTCTGGGATGGAAAACATTAAAAAAAAAAAGCCTCTACCCCCCTGTATATATGCCCGAGAAGGAACCGTGCTTTTGACAAGCTTCAAAATTATTGTAACCGAGGTCGGGCAAATAACACAGACGGTTACAAACCTTTACAGACCTGCATTTGCACACCTGAATGAAATTAGCAAAACACCCCTAAGTAATTCATTTTATGTACTTAGGCAACAAGGAAATTTACTTCATTTTTAACACGTGCCGCATAACCTGTTTTATTTCCACGAAATGCTGTTTATTTCATAATTTTATCTTTTCTGTTCAAATACGTTTTTCATAAACCATGCGCTGACAGTTGTAAATACCGACGCTGGTAGGATAAAGGTGAACATGAGTCACGTTGGTACTCTTGTTTAAAGATTTTCATGCTGTTAAAAGTTTAAAAGTTTAATTGTGTGTCAGTATCATGATGCAGGTGATTAATTTAAATATTTATATATTTAAATATGTCATTAGTTTTTTATGTCTGTTACATGTATTTTTAGGGTGATATTTCTGTGCGAAAAGTACCCTGATCAAGAGAGTTTATGCTATGACTAGAAGTGTTATTTATCAGAGATCTTGGAGTAATTTCACCCTATAACAGGGCACGAAGGCTCAGAGGGGGAGTAGAGGTATGGCTCTACCCTTTCTTTAACCTTGGTGCTAGTTGGGGGGTGGGTGGTCAATGTCACGCCTCAGCCGCTTTACCCCCGGGAAAGAGACCCGGTACTGGGTGGGTGGGCCCCAGGGCCGGTCTGGACGGGTGTGGAAAATCTCACCGCTACTGGGATTTGATCCCCAGACCGTCCAGCTCATAGCGAGTCGCTATACCAACTGAGCTATCCCACCCCACAGAGGTCTTTGAGTGGGAGGAAGAATGAATTCAGTTTGTAGAAAATTTAGACAAGATGATTTTTTTGCCTGTGTGGAATAACTCCATAACCAGAATAAGCAAGGTGGTTAGAGATCATTAGAGAACAAATTGGGATGTTATGCCACACCCTTAGAAACAAGGGTTAGATTTGTTTATTGGTGCTTCCTAATTCCATTATTTCCAATTTTGTGTGCATGCTTCCTATTAACGTTGTACTGCCATGTATGTAGTTCCCAATGGAGCCATCTCAGGTCAGTCATTGGAAGAGTACATGCAAGGAAATTTTATGTATTTATTTATTTACTTGCTGAGTCTCTACATACATTTACACATATTTTGTTTATTTATTTACTTTTGATCTGTTTATTGGATTGTGTAGCATGAATTCAGTTATTTGTTTACTAGCACTTATTTATTTATTTATTTATTTACTTATTTATTTATTTATTTGTTTATTTATTTGTATTTGCTTGAAGTATTGCCTTATCTGTGCATAATTAAAATCAAAATTTGATGTACAATTATGGCTGTTGTTCTTATGTAGAAAGGTGTACCATTCAAAGGAAATAAATAAGACTTTGGAATTTGTATACAAATAAAATAATATTATGAATATAGTGAATTATTTTTGTCTCTAGCTAAGACTTATGTTCCAGTTGCATTTATTTCAGCTGGGCTGAGTCATATTACAATAATTTTCCACGGAACCATGTCCATGTTGCAGATGTCTTTTCCATGATGCAGAGTTTATCGTAGTAGTCCTTAAATAGTGCGTCCATATTGAAATTTTTGTAATGTAGCTATCGACACACACCATGTATGCTTCAGCTCCAAAGCAATGTGGCTTTTATTTTTTGCTTTTTTTTTGGTCATTCAGAAAATAATGACTGTTTATGACCCATTGCAATTCCTTATGAAAATATTACAGACTACTTCAAGCTTGAATAATTTCAAGTCATACATAAGGCTAGAGTTTTTGGTGTATTACCAGATTTGACATTGACTTCACTGCAGTTATTATATCCCGAAATGTATGAAACTAATTTAAAATTCACCAAGTCAGATTTGGTAGTCGTGTGATGATAGTCTTGACTGAACTGGTAGAGAAATTTGTGGTCAAGTGGTTGGCCCTCATTCTTTTGTATCTGGGAAGTAATGGGTATATGTCTTTCCCTCTAGTCTTGTTAAACTGAATTAAATTTGTTGTGGTTGTCCCCAGACCATTAAGGTCTTTACAAGACTTAACTGTTGCTTCCTTCCACACCCTTCTCAGTTTACAACTCACTCTTCCTTCTGATCCTATGCAATGTTGTTCAAGAAGCACTGTTAAGTAAACCTTGAATTGTTAGTTGACCTGGGATAGATGCAGGCAAATACCTGGGGTTGTGTAAAAGATATTTTGAAATGGTTTGTGGTGTTAATATTATATTTTCCACTGTCAGTGGTTGAAACTATGGCAGTTTCCTTGTGTAGATTAATTAAATTTGTTTTAATTGCTCATGGATTTGTGATATTCAGTATAGATTTATACTAAAGAAAGTAGTTCTGCACATGTCACATGTGTTGCCATTGAATATTCTGTGTTACTCAGTAGTGCTTGATGCTAAAGAAAGTAGATCTGCACATGTGTTGCCATTGAATATTCTGTTACTCAGTACAGCTTGATGCTAAAGAAAGTAGTTCTGCACATGTGTTGCCATTAAATATTCTGTGTTACTCAGTACTGCTGGATGCTAAAGAAAGTAGTTCGGCACATGTGTTGCCATTGAATATTCTGTTACCCAGTACAGCTGGTGTTAAAGAAAGTAGTTCTGCACATGTGTTGCCATTGAATATTCTGTTACCCAGTACAGCTGGTGTTAAAGAAAGTAGTTCTGCACATGTGTTGCCATTGAATATTCTGTTACTCAGTACTGCTTGATGCTAAAGAAAGTAGTTCTGCACATGTGTTGCCATTGAATATTCTGTGTTAACTCAGTACTGCTTGATGCCAAAGAAAGTAGTTCTGCACATGTGTTGCCATTAAATATTCTGTGTTAACTCAGTACTGCTTGATGCCAAAGAAAGTAGTTCTGCACATGTGTTGCCATTGAATCTTCTGTGTTACTCAGTACAGCTTGATGCTAAAGAAAGTAGTTCTGCACATGTGTTATCATTGAATATTCTGTGTTACTCAGTAGATCTTGATGCTAAAGAAAGTAGTTCTTCACATGTGTTGCCATTGAATATTCTGTTACTCAGTACAGCTGGATGCTAAAGAAAGTAGTTCTACAAACATGTCACCAAATTTTCCATATTATTAAGTGTATTCACGCTAGAGAAAGTTGTCATATACATGCGTTGCCACAGGATATTCTGGGTTATTCAGTATAGCTTCATGCCAAAGAAAGTTTTATACGTGCATCTTGCCAGGGAATGCTCTGTGCGTAACTTCAGATTCTCAGAAGTTAAGTAACAGCCTTTTTACCATGACAATTAGAGTGTGAAGAGTATATTCAAAGAACGGTTAATACGGATTTCAACTGAGCAAGTCGGCTAAAACGTAACACTTCACACTTGTGTTCGGAAGGAGCCTAGTTGAATTTTACTTTTCTGACTGATGTTCTTCTAGGTAAATGGCAGGGTAGTTAGTACCTGAGGCATGACATGACTACCTCCTTCCAAATCCCTTCCAATTCGGTGTCCACCAGTAATCCCACCATTTGATGCCATTTAATCTGAGGTGCTGACATTATCAAAGTAACATTATAAATAAATAATACTGATTGATTTTATATAATGGTTATTTAAAATTTTAATTGGCTTTTAATATCTTACAAAAGAAATGAGGCTCGAAGGTAATTTATGCATAAAATTGCTTTAAACAGCGCAGTGGTATGAAATGATTTGTGAGACCAACTTGATGCAACAATTGTGATTTATTAAACAACCATTAGCTCAACATGTTTCGGGGTATCATTATGCCCATCTTCAGGTGCGCAAAGCTGTATATTACTGCATATGGTTTTCAGCACGATCCACACAATAACACACCTCTCCCGCAGCACAGTGGTAATTTCTATTGTATCGTTTTTTTTTCCCTTCTCTTTGGTCCATTGCAGTTACTAGGTGATAAATAGTTACGTGGCTTCTGAAATTTCATGTACCGTCAGGAAGGATGTGACTGACGACCTGTGGAGGAATATACCCATAAATCGAGGGTGTCGAAGACGGTGAACCACTTCATGTTTCACTTTTGCCAGACTCTTGCTTCACACTTTTCAGACCTGTTTGAAGTTCACTGTGTTTATATGCTTGACAATAATTATTTAGTGCATCTGTTAGATGAGTACCGCTTTCAGCTGTCTTGCATCATTCAATTAGATTAGGTATGGGACAGACAGACTACAAAAGATGGAGCTTATTACAGTGCTTCTTAATTTTATCTGATGATTATATTATTCTGACCCTTAGTTTTGAAGTCTGAAATACATTGCTGTTTGATCACATGTCATATTTATGTTTATCTCTTTTTCAGTTGTCTGAAAAAAAATTCTCTGCTATTTTAATGTAATATATTACATATAATCCAGGACCTAAAATTATGGAGGGCATGTGATGTACAGGGCAGCATACAAGCAAAGGATGCCATGATACTATGACAGTGTATAGATGAAGACACCATGACATACAGGTTAGGTTAGGTTAGGCTTGGCACATCTTTCTGGATGAATGATATGACCGTGATGAAACATTTTGTAGGTCAGGATGATAAAACAGTGTAACATAGATGGCCATGATTTTGTGCTGCTTATTTGAATAGAAGTATAAATATGGCAGTTGGTTTAATACACGTGACACAGAATGGTGCACATAATATATTTTGGCAGCTTACAGAATGATGTAAGAAGTAGTTCATGAAACAGGACAAATGTAAGTCACAAAATTTGTTTTCTTAGTTGTAGACGTTCTGAGGAAGAATTGTTTTGAGTCACTGTAGTAAATGCAGTTGTGTAATAAATATTTTTATGAAGTAAAGTGAGAACTCCGTTCGTTACTTAACGATGAAATATATGTATGTTTTTTTTTTGCACTCAGTAAGCTGCTCAAGTTTCTGTGTGAGGGATGTTATGTAATGATGGAATGTTGTTTGTTAGGGTTGTTCTTGGTTGTACAGTCACAAAAAAAAAAAAAACAATATGTATAAGAGAAAGATAGCTCAATTTTTACACTGATATCTTTGTTGGTTGATCAACACAAACACACACAGTATAAATTTTGTTCCCTCTCTCATTAAATGTCTTAATAATTAAGCATTTATTTTTGTTACTTTATTTGTTGTATATGTAATTTAGAGGTGTTCACATTTTGTATTTTTAATATATCATTCTGCATACAGAAAACAGTGTGTTTGGTATTTTCATTGTAGTTCGAAATGAAGCAAAGAATGATGAATTCATTTGTCTCTGTGAGTAACAGGATTTACAGTTTTATCAGACTGTATTAGGTCATTTCTGTTCCAAGAGATGTGTTAGTGAAAAAAAGTGAGAGATTTTAGCAGGTTATGCTAATGTCAAGCTTCTCAGTGCCAGGTGGCCTATCTGTCTGCTGCCGGTACTCTTGCGCGTTATGTAGCAGGACAATGTGTCACCATTTCAAGCGTGTTAAGCTTCTTTCTTATCCATGTTATTTCAGCAGCAATTGCATCATTGAATTACATGAAACTCTTGCATAGTATGTATCTAGATATATCCTTATTTCTACAGGTTATCAGTTGTTTGCATACGTTACCCATACAGCCTGGCACTAAGAGGCTTAAAATTAAGAATCAGTCAAGACATATCCACACCTGAGTATGAGCTTGAAAATTTGAAACTCCAGGTATGGGAGAGTCCAGTAAGGTTTGTTCAATCCCACCTTTACCTCTTAAACTTTAGGGATGAATGATAAGTGACAATAAGGAACGTACCTATCACAACGTATTTTAGTTTCCTGTCACATTTATATTATTCCTTTTTGTAGTTATCCAGTGAGTGCATTTGTGTTAAATGCAGTCATATGTGCCGCCAGTGATAATGTTCATTGTCCAACATACCTAGCTGATTAACATAATGAGGTGTTTATTTCAAAATGACGTTAATTTTGATGTGTTGATTCTTAGCTTTGCTTCTGTTGCTTTTGCACGTCACAGTTTTGTTGCAAGGTATATAGAAAATGTGTGATAAATTTTATTGTAAACATGAAATTGGGTAAATTTGAAGAAAGACCTGCATTTTCACATTGGGATTGAAGGAAGGTCTGAAAGATTAAGTTATATTTTGACTGAAGATTTGTGCAGGTCACCTAGATGTGTCATAATGTTACTTTGTACTTTATGCTAAATGGATGTGCTGGAAATTTTGCCAGTTACTTTCAGGTTGTCAAGAAAGTCCCTTCATTTGCGTAACTCAAACTTTCAGTGTTGTGTGTACAAAAATGTGCCCCTGGACCCTATTCTGGGTCACTTAAATCCACTCTGCACCTTTACACCCTCTTTCACAATAATCCCTTCAATACTGTCGATGGGTCTGTCGTCCTGTTTGTGCTACTTGTGTTGCTCATCTCTTCCTCCCTGATATAATCAACACAAAACTTCTTGATCTTAGGGGTACGCAGTTTGTTTCTTGAACATATTTGGCTTCTGAGCTTCGGTTGTGTTCGGCTGAGCCGTATCTCGTGATTTAGTTACTGTGGCAGCTGCTATCATCAGCGCAGCTCAGACTTGGAAGCCAGAGTAATGAATAACCACACTGATGATGAGTGAAGAGTACGTATTATGAAGCGTTTATATATGCAGTTTCGTGTGCACTTTTATTTCTTTTCCTAAATTGTGATGTTTTTCGTAACACTTTATTTTGAATTAGTCCGGAAGTTTATACCTCTATGAAATTGACAATCATTGAGACCAGCCACATACATTTCTTAACCGCTTAATTTTTTTATTATAATTGCGTGGGAAAAATCTGTCACACCGGTATATTGAAATTATACACAGGAAATACTTTCTGTTTTTCGAAAGAAGTTTATGGATGTGGATGGTATGGTTAAACATGATGTAACTGAGATGCGGTAATGCTCATTTGTGGGTGAATACCACCAGGTGTTGCATCCTTATCAACTTGGCCTTGGCCAGCATGATAAAAAAATTGAAGTGCAAGTGAGACAAATTCTAACAGTTACTGTAGTTACAATGTAATGTGGTAGATGTTTATTGGACGCACAGGTTCCTGTGAAATATTCTTTAACCGTCTACCAGACTTCATGGTGTCACACCCCAGGAGACTATAAGGTGCAGTCACCACTGTGGGAACTTGAAATCTCATGACAGAATCTGCCACTAGCAATTTGAGAATATCAACCAGAGTGATGGCCTGCAGTGAGGATGAATCATGTAGTGTATCATGAGTAGTGTTGTATAGACTTTGTCATGTATGCAGATACTGTGGTGTGGTAGGTACATAATGGATTGCAGGTACTGAGAACAACCGGTCTTTTACTGCTTGAATTATCCTTTTTACAGAATCAGACATTATGAATGCTGCATTTAGATGCTGGAAGTTCCAGAGTTTGTGTGGATTAGGTTAGGTTAGGTTAGGTTGTAACAAGATCATTCCTGAGCCCCTTTTGGTAATGTTACGAATTATCAACATGATACACTGCTAAGTAATGATTTTCAAAGTCTTAAGGAAGCTAATTCATTACTCCATAACCTTGTATAATGTAAAAATTAGATATATTTTTTCAACTGCCCCCAATTATCCAACACCCCAGCTTGGTTTTTGCATTTCGATGTATTGTTCTTCTGTTATTGCAGGAAACAAGGTACTTGCACATTTTTTAGTTTAACATGTAGTTATAGAGAACAGAACTGGGGGGAGAAAGAATTTGCTTGTTATAATTTATTTGTGAGTTGTTGATCTTTTCTCATTACTGTATGGCCAACTTTGTTGGTCACCATTACCTCAAAATAAATGAAAGTTGGGAAGGATGGAATTTTGCATACATTCGGTTTGTGGAATTTTGCATACATTCGGTTTGTGGAATTTTGCATACATTCGATTTGTGGAATTTTGCATACATTCGGTTTGTGGAATTTTGCATACATTCAGCTTGTGGAATTTTGCATACATTCAGTTTGTTTACATACTTTTTCTGTTAAAATTTCTCAGCAGGTGCAGTTGATGATATTTATAGTGATTCGAAACTTTATTTGTGTTGTAACGAATGCTTGTTGTTATTGTTTTGAACCAAAGAAAGAGGGAGAAAGAAATTAATGAGTAAAATCAGATTCCTTGACAGATGACGTGGATTTTTGTTACTGTTTCTGTGGATGTTCTGTATTTTTGAGCCAGTGTTTATGTAGTAATTGAAATATGACTGGAATACAGGGTTATTCAAAATGATTGTCTGTGTTTTAACAACTTGTCATACACAACACACTTGAGATAACAGTATATGTATTTTTTATTTAATAGAACAACACTCCAAGTTTTTGTTACATACCTTACAGGTGCTCTATATGTGCACCGTTTGTGATTCTACAGACATCAACACGATAATTGAGTTCGTTCCGCATGTCAGCAGTGATGGTTTCAATGGCGGTTCTGATTCGTACCTTCATTTCTGGGATACACACGCACCCTGTCTCTTGAAACTGTGCATACCACCTTCGAATGGAATTGTCAGATGGTGGTTGTTTCCCGAATTTGGTGCGGAATTGCGGCTGGACATTTGTACCCCGACAATCATTTTGAATAACCCTGTATTTTGTACATATTTTAATTACAGCATAAAAAATAGTTCTGTTCTTTTCTGTTATTCAAGCAGAAGATTTAAGTTTGTAATGACAACGTTGTCACTCTGTCTATGCAGCACACCTCACTTGTGTATGGAAGACGTGGAGATAAAGTTTCATGCAACCTGAGTTTAGAACAAGATGGAACTGAATGGTCACATGACAGTATACCCAGAGAAACAGCACTTGTTACACATTGCCTTGGAGTCTTGCTGGTCTAGACACGGTGACAAAGAGATCGTTGTCCGACCTTAGCTTACAGTCTGCTGGGGTAGGAGGGCTCTGGTTTCTTTACCATAGGAGTAAAGACAGTAGGAGCATGACACTCTTGTTTTGCCTCTGGTGCTATATGTTAATAATACATAGAGCCACTCCTTGTGCTAAAATACAGGGATAAATTTTTTATTGCAGATTTGCTGTTTGACCTTCCCTGAAAAGTCTGTATGAAGAACTGTATTTGTAAAGAAAGTTGCAAGCCATTTGTAAAATTCATCATCATCATCGTGTATCTTTCATGGAGTTGGACCACTTGTTGACCCGTTCCGGTCTCACATATCCAGAAGTCTCTTCAAATGTCTGTCATGATTCCTTCTGCCAGTTGGGAAGTAATGTTTCATTACCCTGGGTAATCTATTTCGAGGCATTCTATTTACATGTTGTATCCAGCTTCTCTCGTATTCCAGTAATTTGTCCAAAACTGGTGTTATTTTTAACTCCTTTGCAATTTGTTCATTTGTTTTGTAATCTGTCCAAGTATATCCTGCTGCTCTTCTCATGTATTTCATCTCTGCTGCTGTTATTCTTCTGGCGTCCCTTGCTTTAACAGTCCAAGTATATCCTGCTGCTCTTCTCATGTAATTCATCTCTGCTGCTGTTATTCTTCTGGCGTCCCTTGCTTTAATAGTCCATGTTTTGCTGCCATATAACAAACTGGAAAGACCAGTGTATTGTGTAGTTTTATTGTTGTTTTCTTAAGGGTTTTTTTTTGGTGGTCTAAACACATTATTTAAAATATCTGTAATTTTCAAAAAGTTAAAGAAAAGTTCATACAACATTTAAAACACACATGTAACACATTTGTGCGAAGTGTAGGTGGTAAAATTTTTGAGTTAGTGCTGAAGAATAACGTCTTCAGTCATGTTGTATTAAAGTCCGGCATTGCTGGCAGGGTTGTGAATTGTAATGCTATTTGTATTTCTTTTATGTATTTAAATGCTATCCACGTAAGGGTAATGGAGGGTGCAGGTAATTTACTATAGTGCAAAAATGTTTAATGCTTTTTTCCACAAGGTTTATTTGTACCCAGGGCTGGAAACTTGGACATAGTGTATTGTCTTTAACTTTTTGCCATGAATGTTACTGCAGGATGCAGCATAATTAAATGCCTATGTGTGCAGTTAATGTAGTATACAAAACGCGCTAAAATAGCTTGCGTGCTGTTTGTGAGACATGAGGTCCTTGCAGTGGTGACTGTCAGAATTGTGGTTTGGGCATGTAATGCCTTGTAATTCTAAGGATGGAAGCCAGTGTCTCAGAGGAATTTATTGCTTTCATCTTGTGAAGATGGGAGCAGCAGATTCTACGAAGATGCTGTTTCCTGTTTACCGATGAATGTTTTTGGTGATATATGTTTTGGTTTAGTTTAGATTAATTTATTAGTCCAAAATATCATACATATGATTGTGGACTCGTCAGTTTCTAACAATATACAAGAAGTGAGATAAGTCCAATAACAATGAACATAGTATTCTACAAATGATTTTGGAACTGCTTATATATATATATATATATATATATAGTGTAATAAAGCTTAAATTAGACACACAGCTAATGAAGTTACATAGTTAGAAAGCTACAAATTCTTCCACTGAGTAAAAGAAATGCAGAAGAAGAAGTGATTTCAATTCCCTCTTAAAGGTCTTATAACTATCTATTTCTGTGGTTGAAACATAAAACATTTCAGAAGTTGGCTGTACTTCTTACATTACGTAAAACAAAGATACAGTTAATATGAAACATTCTGTCCCCAAGGACAGAGGAAATTTTTGGTTTGTACCTTATAGTGGAAGCAAAACCTTTTTGTTTATGGTTGGAAATATGTTGATGAGAAAGGTTCATTGTGTCCTATTATTTTTCTTAATGTCACAGATTGCATGACAGTATGATATGATTAAAAGAGAAATTGGGGCAAGATGCTAGTATGAATTAGTATTTCACTCAAACAGGAACATTTCAAGGTGTGGTAAAAAAAATACTGATGCAAAAAAAAAAATTGTGTCTTTCAGAAAAAAGGTAGTTGGTTTTAAGAACTTCCAAACATATGCAGTTATGTTATCAGATGGGAAGTTATAATGGAGGAAAAAATATCTCCAGCTGTTGTACTGGAATGTTTAAGATCAGTGATAAAAATCACATATGGAACAGACATGTATGTGGTTGGTGAAGGGACTGGACATGCTAAATTTTGTAGTTGTACTGGAACAGCTGTGTATCTGGCTGTGTTGAGTGACGGAATGCAGCACTTTTGTTTGTGAATGGTATTTGAAAAGGGTGATGCACTGTAAGCTCAGCATAAACATTTTCAGAATCCTTTACCTGGAGTGTGTATTTGTTCTGTAGGTGGCCTGCCTGTACCTTGATGTTAGTAGATTTGATATGATTCCTGACGAATTTGACGTGCAAGTGACCTTGCGTCATGATAAATTCTTATAATAAAACCAACTAGACGCACTAATTTCTCAAATTTATTTTTGGAATAAAACTCTACATGTTTCGGACAGTTCCTCTGTCCATCGTCAGGAGTTTTTCACTGTACACACAGCAATGGTATATGTCATACTGAAAGTTTTACCCATTTGTGAAATTTCAGTATGATATATACCATTGCTGTGTGTACAGTGCTAGATTCCTGATGATGGTCAGAGGAACTGTCCGAAACATGTAGAGTTTTATTCCAAAAATAAATTTGAGAAATTAGTGCATCCAGTTGGTTTTATTATAAGAATGATTCCTGGCATTTGTCTGGTGAATTGAATGACCATTACATAAGTGACTTTGGGCAAGAAATGTGCACCTCATCTACTTGCACACATTTCTTCCTCCTTTGATTTTGCAATGCTGACAGTATATTGTGAGATTTGATGTTATTAGAGGAATTGATATCAAGATAACACTCCACTGGGATATGATGCTGTTCAGTTTGGTGGATAGATACCAAAGTTTTGGAAACAACTGCTGCTTCTGTCTTCGTGATCCCATATACGTAATTTAAAATGGACGTGAAATACCATAATTAATTCAGATTGTGCTAATTGTTGTGGCTTCTATGTTATAGACATGAAGAACCAGTTTATGAACTATGTCCCTATTTCTAGTTTAGCATGATAATGTCCATCCATTTCAAGAACAAGGGGATGTAATAGTAATTGTAATTTTAAAGAAATGTGCGGATAGTGCAGTTATAAATCTCAGAATTATTAACCTTATTGTTGCACCGTGCATATTGTCGAATTATTTAATTAGTATACCAACTGATGCACATACATACAAATTCCACATTAAAACATTAAAATTGCTCCGACATGTTTCGATCCTAAGATCATCATCAGGGAGCTACACTTTCCTTGCTAAAGTCACCATTAAAATTAGTCGCTGATTAATTTCGTTGTATAAACAGGGTGTTGTGGCAGCATGACTTATTGTGTAAGGTTATGTTGTTGAGAGTGCCTGACTGTGGGTGTGCATCCTGTGCTTTGCTGCGTGATACGCACAATAAGTCATGCTGCCACAATACCCTGTTTATGCAACGAAATTAATCAGTGACTAATTTTAATGGTGGCTTTAGCGAGGAAAGTGTAGCTCCCTGATGATGATCTTAGGATCGAAACATGTCGGAGCGATTTTAGTGTTTTAATGTGAATTTTTATGTATGTGTATCAGTTGGTATACTAATTAAATACTCAGAATTATTGTTGAAAACTGTATTTTCAGGTTGTCAAATAAAATTCAGATTTTAATGTTTCATATTATTACATTTTTTTAATATTTACGTTTTTTAATGTTTTCCTTATGTTCAGGAATTTTCATCATCCTGCTAACGTGGATAATAAGGTGAGCTCCTAATAATGCCACAAATGGCAGATGGGTTTTAATTTGGCATTTAAAGGGTTAATGTGCTCTCTGTTATAAAGATTGAAGTAATTCATGATATCCCACATCATTAAAAGCAAATATACTTATTTACCTATTGAGATGAAATATATCAGACTGTGATGTTTGTTGGACCTGCATCATTGTGATAACTGAAGAATAAAAACCAACTAGATGCTACTTAATACAATGTTATATAGTGTATGTCAGCACAATCACTTTATTATATAAGGTAATACAAGGCTACATGTTTCGACTATAACCTAGTCATCTTCAGGCCTATATTAACAATTGTGTTACAAGATGCTATGCATAGCATCTGGTAGGCCTGAAGATGACTAGGTTATAGTCGAAACATGTAGCCCTATATTACCTTATATAATAAAGTGATTGTGCTGACGTACACTGTATAACATTATATTACATTGAGAGCACATCGTGATGCTTCCATTAAAAAATAGATGCTAGTACTTGTTATTTTATTGTACTTCTTATATGCTCAACATGTTTCAGGCACTACTATGCCCATCATCAGGAGCTCACGACTATAGTTATAGCTATAGCCTGCAGCCTGGATACTACTCCAGCCTACCCGCACCTAACTTCCAACCTACAGCATCCTAAAAACGAGATGACCAATGTGGCAATGAACATTATAGTAGTCATCAGGAGCTCGCAACTATAATGTTGATTGCCACATTGGTCATTTCGTTCTTGGTTTGCTGTAGGTTGGAGGTTAGGTGTGGTTAGGCTGGAGTAGTGTCCAGGCTGCAGGCTAAAGCACGATGGGCATAGCAGTGCCCGAAACATATTGAGTCTATAAGAAGTACAATAAAATAATAAGTGGCATCTAGTTGGTTTTTATTCCTCATATATCAGACTGCTTCAAACACAATGTCTGTACTTCAGAAACCTGTCCTCCTTCTTTCATTGGCTAAACACAAAAAGTTATGAAACCTACTCTTGTTAGAATTTCTTGTTTTTGTGTGATGATGAAAAGACAGCAACTTCTAAAAATGCCAGTTTGTTTTAAAAAAATAAAACAACAGATTGTCCAAAGTATGCGTCACCTGAAAAACAAATGTTGATACTTATTGGCACATTTTCTGTACCACTGATAACAAGAAGCTAACCACACAAAGTTGTGTGGTGGGCATGATAATGTAAGCATTGTTTGACATGCTTCCCTTGTGCATAAAAGCAGAGTCTGATAATCCCAAAAAAATTTAAAGCATAGTTACAAGAATACTTACGTGAAAATTCCTTTTATTCCCTGGATGAATATTTTGAACACCAAGTTAAATTTTGACATATGATCTGAATTGACACATGAGGGTTTTGGGACAAATGTTCCTTCTCTTTACTTACATGCCTGTATTATAAATATGTCAGTATATATCCAACCACTATCTGTAATGAAGGAAAATTTCCTGCTTAAAGAGTACCTCTAATTGCTTCTAACTTACCCCACTGTTTTAAATTTTATTTTTACTTTTTCTTTTAATTTTTATTTGTATTCTTATTATATTTTATTATACTAAACAATCTGTATTGTTCTATTTTATTATATTTATCATACTAAATAACCGTGTGATTGTTGTACACACTTGTGTTGGTGTCACCCCTTAATCCCAACAAATATGACTATTTCCATATCCATATGGACTGTGTAATCCTATATGGATTTATGGAAGGAAAATAAATGATATTATATGGTATGATAAGAATATATGAAATCATAATTTTATGAGATAAAAGATCTTTAAGAAATACTGAACTTTTTTTTAGTGTATTATTTTACATTATGATACTTGCAGCATCTTGTTTAAATAAGGCTTGTAGATAGGTTAAGAAGGTTTCTGCTTGTGAGTGGCATTGACTTTGAGGTGTTGGAGACTGTGCACACTTCTCATCACATAACCTGTTACTAGACTGTGCACACTTCTCATCACATAACCTGTTACTAGACTGTACATACTTCTCATCATATAACCTGTTACTAGACTGTGCACACTTCACATCAAATAACCTGTTACTAGACCGTGCACACTTCTCATCACATAACCTGTTACTAGACTGTGCACACTTCTTATCACATAACCTGTTACTAGACTGTGCATACTTCTCATCACATAACCTGTTACTAGACTGTGCATACTTCTCATCACATAACCTGTTACTGGACTGTGCACACTTCTCATCACATAACCTGTTACTAGACTGTGCACACTTCTTATCACATAACCTGTTACTAGACTGTGCACACTTCTCATCACATAACCTGTTACTAGACTGTGCATACTTC
>Ga0131853_10011763_pt1 | contig 16024 bp, 9 predicted proteins | sample TergutLab28metaG_FD_92764 | JGI IMG/M metagenome (GOLD analysis project Ga0131853, IMG submission 92764) | Labiotermes labralis P1 segment gut microbial communities from Petit-Saut dam, French Guiana - Lab288 P1 (version 2) (version 2) | ecosystem: Host-associated > Arthropoda: Insects >...
ACACACACACCACACACCCACACACACACACACACACACACCACACACACACCACACACACACACACACACACACACAACACACACACACACCACACACACACACACACCACACAACCACACACACACCCCCCACACACACACACACACACACACACACACCACAAACACACACACACCATAAACCACACACACACACAAACCACACACACACACCACACACACACACATACACACACACACCACACACACTCACACACATACCACACACACACACACACCACACACACACACACCACACACACACACACATACACACACACACCACACACACACAATTACCATTTGGTACTAACATGTAAATATATACATATATAGTGCATATTATTAACAAACGGTAATTTATTCACAGAATTTACTGCAAATAATCTGTTAAATTAAAGTTTTCTAATTACTGATTACCACGGAATGCCAGTAAATTTGTCATTTAGCCGAAAATCGTTCAAAATGAGTACCTTTTGTTTTGTTTCATATGTAACAAAAATTAAAGTAATTTACAATTACGGTGAAGGTGAAGAGTAAAATTGTTTTCTGTGACATCATCACCTGAGATGAGACATCAAACAGCTTGCTACATTCTCGTAGACAAACACACCACCACACAATTTGATAGCGCAGTGCGGTGTACTTCCCAACAAATTTTAAAACTAAACAGGCACCCCCGTAAGAACCTTAAACTACGCAAAAGGATTATGACACTTTTTTAAAATCCTACATCTACTGTGTGAACGAAAATCTGAAAGATGTTATCAATGTAGAGTTCTTTCAGGATACCGTGATATCTTGTGGGATCTAACGAAGCGAGCTGGACACCTCAGGTTGTCTAGTAGGTCAGCTTCAGATTACCTAGCATGAATACAGCGGCTGATGTTTGAGAGGGAATCTGATGCGTACAGGCCAGTTGAAATGTGATGCTACACGCGTAGAAACAAGATTTCGTCTTTCGGCGAAACGGACGAGTCCATTTAAATCGGCGGGGGCGTCAGTTCAGTCGACTACTGGCAGCCAAGGTGTGCGCATCAACTTTTAATGTTGGTAGTAATGTTGGATACAGACAGGTGGCGGACGTTTGTGAGTGCGGTAATGAACCTTCGGGTTCCGTGAAATGCGGGGAATTTCTTAACTAGCTGCAAACCGGTTAGCTTCTCAAGAAGGACTCTGTAACATGGAGTAAGTAAGTAAGTAAGTAATGCTGGATACACCATGTTCCGAGGTAGTGTGAAGGGTACTGTCTACCCACTCTATTCGCCAGTTTCCCCTTCACTTCCTCTCCCGTGCGTCACCGTGTGCCATCACATTTCAACTGGAGTCTACCAAACAAAGCGATAAAGTATTACGGGGCACTGGGTCTAGGAGAGGATACAGTCGACATCTCGACATCGAGACACTCTTACAGGACTACTGTTAAACCCTTAATGCTCAGTGCTTGCTGCACGTACTGTACAAACAGCTTAAACGATAAAACATCCTGCTGTTTGCAAAGGAGTCTCTCTGCATCGCACAACAAACAGCAATTATGTACACCTATACATACAGCATTAAAGGACTGGCCTTTCTGATTGAGAATTCTGAGTATTTACTGTGACATAGGAGTTGAATTTTTGCATATCCCATAGGTTAACTGCAAGTTTCGGCCTTTAGTCGCTGGCTGTTCATCGTGAACGTTCCGGATTCATTCTGGGGGAGTTCACGTGAGATTTTTGGTGGACATAGTGGCACTGGGAGGAGTTTCTGTAGGAGTACTTTGGTTTTCTCCTGTCTATGTCATTCCACCATTGCTCCATTCCCATCTTTAAGTCATAAGTACTCTTAAGGGAAAGGCAGGCAGGCTAGGGCTGTGAACGTTGCAACAATTCAAAGTGCATTCAGATGGTGGACGGGATCATTGAGCAGAAAAGTAGTTTCACACCGTTCAGGATTCAAAGGTTTTTATATTTGTTTAAAAAAATACTGTTTATAAAAATTATATATATATATATATATGTGTGTGTGTGTGTGTGTGTGTGTGTGTGTGTGTGTGTTACTTCATGGACCAGATATCTTCTTGAGACAGTAACACTCAAGCAGATGACCAGCCAGTTCGTTTTATGCCATCATCATCTGGTGTTATTGTAACTATAGAATGTGGCAAATAACAGCGTCGAATACTTTTCATCTAAATTTTAAAAATTAGGAACTTTTCGTCACGTGCCATAAAGGATCAATGAGGTTTGCTGTCTCTGGAGTGTGACGTGAAACATAAGTCAGTATAAAGTAAGGTTTAAAACTGAACATTTATACTTCAGTGGCGTTATTAGAAGTATGAAATATCCTCAACGGCATGTTGAATTTTAAACAAAATATTTATTACTGTAACTGGCTGGCGGCCATCCTTAATTTTTAAAGTTATTCGTTTGGCCAGCATTCGATTTGAGTGTGAGACCCCTGTCTTGCATAAACAGTAAATAGTACACATCACGAATCATCATCTCCTGTCTCTTAGGTCCAAAAATCTAGCAGAGATAGAATACGCGAAAATTAATTAATTATTCTAAACAATTCTGCCATTCAGCACCTGCATTTGAAGAATGATTGTTAAATGACAAAGCAAACATCTCTGACATAATTAGATAGAGGGGCAAGAGGAGGGGTAGAACAAAAGCAACAATCTGGATTTGTAAAGACACAATAAAATGATGGTGGAACTTCAGTTTCAGCAATGAAGCTAAAGAAAAGGACAAGTTGTCCCTGTGCATAAATAAGCACAACATGAAGGAAGTTGGGGTAATGGAGGTATGGCCCCACGCGTTCTTAACATTGGCAATAGATGGAGGTAAGCTGTCGGCTTCACACTATCGCAGCTCTAGCCTCGTTGTGGACCCTGGGGTGAAAAGTCTCTGTCTTTGTCATTGCTGCAGCTCCGTTGCCCGGTCTTCCAGTACGTAGAAGAGCTGCTAGAGTGACTGAGATACGAGCTGCGGCCTGCAGGCGCTTCAACAGCGCATCCGTGGAGTGACCAAATGCTTTGTGGGTCGATCAGACTTGAACGCCAAACTCTTCCGCCTGATTGGGCGCGCATACACAGTCTCACTGCACGCTACTACGGTTACATGCACGTGTAAACCTCGTCCCTGTAAACCTCGTCCCTGTAAACCATGCCCCTCAAACCTTTTTATGGGAAAAAGCCAGGCCGGTCATTCCGAACTAGTTCCCGACCCGCAGTCGGGCAATTAACAATAAGTTGTATATCTAACCGCTTAAATTATTGTGTAATTTTTGTAGTGTATGCGTAATTTACAAATGAGGCCGCGGGCCGCATAAAACAAACTGCCGGAAACATGCGGCCCGCGGACCGCGGGTGGAGTGCCAGTGCTTTAAACGTCTGTTCCGACTGTACGTTCCGCCAGCTTGAGCGACCAAAAAAAATCGGCACTTCGTGCACGTGTTTGGTACTTGTCTCGCAGTAAACAATAATAACTACTGTACAGCAGTAAACATCTGATCTTTATAATGGTGGCACCCTGTGTTTTCTACGAAGTAGGAACCTTATTTTTATATATTATATGTATGAGTTTCAGGCTGCGTAGACTTAATCAATGAAAAATACCTCACATATTTACCGCCTCCCAAAAAAGTTATCTATCTTGTTGCAACATTCTGTCGTCTTCCTTTTTCCTCAAAACGAACCTGTAGCACAATTTCGTCACGCCTCCGTGATGTGACTCAGCGGTCTACACACTACGACTGTCGGCACGCTTTTTATACATTAAATAAGGCTGGCCTGTGCCTGCAGTGTGATCTCAAACACCCATTTTTTCTTAAACCATGCGGCGCATTTATACAATTTGTATAACCACTTTGTGTCGCCTGCTATTTTTTGGAATACGTCGAACTCATCAGCCCCGATATTAGCGTTTTATATACAAAAGCCAACTACAAAAGAAAATAATTATTTAATTTTTTGTGCTTAAGGCACTCGAATTCAAGCTTTTGTTAGCAGCTAACTTCACTGAGTACGAGGCGAAGTCGGGCACTTCAAAGCCAAGAAACAGAATTGTACAGGATAATTAAAAAATAACATTTATATCGGAATAGATTTCTAAACACGATTAAACATTTTTTGGGGGGCGCAAGGAGGGGTTCAGACAGTCACTACTGTAGATGACACACCTCGGCACACAGCACACCCTGACCTCTTATCCCTAAAACTCAGCTTTGTTGCTATTTCAATAGTCTACTGTGCATTCAAATCCTTACAACACACTGCTCCACACATACGTTGAGTTTCTTGGTAACCCTGTACATCAGTTAAATGCACCTTTGTTTTCACATTGTGCTCTCGGACAGAAAGGTTCTGGTGAAAACAGGTTAATATATGATTTGCATTAAATATCGGCTGAAATGTGTACAGCAAATCTGTACGTACATTTTCCGCCTCAAAAATGAAATATATTTTCAAAAATTGGCAATAGGATGCCCAATATAATCCAGCATGTTCCTATTCAAACACGGAAGCACATAAAATAATGGCAAATAAGAGGAACGTAGGAAAAATAGAAGGCAAATGGAGATCGTAACAAAAAAGTTATAATCATGATCGTAATGTATTTCATTTGTTTCTATCGTGTGCATGAAGACTTACGAGAAATGAAAAAAAAAAGTGATATTTTACGTGCTTCCTGTCGGAACTATGAAGACTGCCGTCTTGAGGCGGATGTACAATGCTACCCCGAAACGTCGGGTAATTGCTGAAAGACTTTACGGAGTCGCATGCTGGAAAGCAATATTCGTCAGCGCCGCATTTTATTTTAAGGCAGCTGGAACATATGCAACAAGTGGACGGCTGGCATCGGAAATCTCTTAATTTTCTAATACAATTCAACAGCACTGACAGGCGCTGAGTCCACATTTACTCTTTGACAAGATTGATCAGTTTCCTACCTCAGGCGTTGCTATGCCTAAACGCCCTGAACCTGAGACACTCCCCATGTCTACTGACAGACGTGTTCGTAGTGGACTTACCTGAAAGAAAAAGAGGCAAAATGTTAGGCACGAATAATAGCTCAATGATGTTTTGTTTGTGTGCAACAATAACTAACCTATCAGTCTCTACTTAACAGCTCATAGTCACTAAGTTCGTCATTGTCATTTTTGCAAGAACCCTCCGCCAGCTCTCATCCCAAACCAGATTAATCCACTTCACGCTTATATCCAGTTTCCCTAAAATCCACTTTAATATTATCTTCTTGTACAGCCGTATATCATTCCGCTACTCTATGTTTCAAGCTTTCGCCGTGTTGTAGTGATGATAGCAATTCTTCTGGGTATTTCTCCGGCGTCTGGTTGTTGTTAAAAGCCGACGTTTCGGAACCCTGTATCTGTTCCATCTTCATCACCTGTTCCGAAACGTCGGCTTTTAACAACAACCAGACGCCGGAGAAATACCCAGAAGAATTGCTATCATCATCATTCCAGTAGTTTTCGGCATAGAGATTACAGTCTTCATGGATCTTCTTGCTATATTTTCGCTGAGCTACAAGCTATAAATGAGTATGTCTACATTCAGGCGATATCGAGTTAAGAGAAAGTGGGTTAGAACAGGTTACCCATTTTGTTTTTCCTGAATACTTTCGTAAATTACTGTCATGAATACCAAATACAGTAATCCTTCTTTACACGAGTAATCGGTTTATGAGTTCGCATGCAACTCTTTCAGCACCCTCCACCGCGCAGCGCCACCGAACGGGAGCACAAATATGGTACTCCACAGTGCCCGCCCACTTCATAACATCTGTCTCTCCTCCTCTATTATTAAGTTGTAAAATAAATTCATGTTGCTTTACGTACACATCTCTATAGCATGCGGTATGTGCAGAAATCGGATAAAAATTGTGATTATTCTGAGAGTGACCTATCATTAATATCTTTTATTACCTACCAAAATTACCAACAACTGCACTGACAATTGCAACTTACGATGCAGGCCTCCTTAACTTGACCACTCTTAATAGTTCTGTTGTCTGGCTAAAATTTGGCTGTACGACCACAGTAAATGGACAAATATTAACACTTGTAGGGAGTGACAGGGAAAAACGTTTGTTACACTAAAGGTGCTTCATACAGTTTGTACTTCGGCTCAGGCATATCCATCAGCCCGCACGCTTCATCGTTATCTCTAAAGCTGGCCTTCTTGACATTTCAAATGCACATTCCACATTATCCGTCCTACAGTAATATTCAAAACGTGTCAAGATTTTCTACCGAATATTGTTTAAGTAATTTTCGAGTTACGTCTTATCTGTCCATCGATGGATGTATATAGACGTCCGGACGCAGTCGCCGGCCCCTCACCATGCAGGCCAAAGTTCGCTTTCAGGGAAGACTACGTGGGGAATTTGTGTTGTATAAATTGCTACTGAGACAAGTCTATCTCGGAGTGCTTTAGTTTGCCGCTGTCAGTCGTCATTCTACGGTAAGTTACTTCGTTTTTGACTGGTGGAGGACTTATCGGAGCTGGCTGACGTGCCTATTGGGTGTAGTGAAGTGGCGAGGGGTGGGTGTTTATTCGCTTGGAACTTAAGTGTGATATAATCAACTGCACCAATGGAGGCGGAGAAAAGATACTAGATCAAAGATGGCGCTGTCGCTGTACAAGTGACTCGCTCCTAGCCTACCGTCCAAAAACCGTGAACTGCACCGTAAAAATACTACGTATTAATTCATCTGCTTTCCGAAACATGGAAAATGCGGTAACTACAGAGAATATAGTCTCCTCCAGCAACCAATTTTTATCCGTCCTTTCCTGTATGCACTGTTCCGGGTTTCTCACCTACACAGGAAAATAATGACGCAAGAAACACATCCATCCATCCAACCACCCATCCATCCCTCCACCCAACCATCCATCCATCCAACTATCCATCCATCCATCCAACCATCCTTTCATCCATCCATCAATCCACCAACCCATCCAACCATCCATCAATCAATCCATCCATCCGCCCGCTGTCCATCCATCCATCCATCCATCCATTCATCCACGCCCCGAGTGGTATTTGAACGCACGATTCCAGTGCTTCCGCGATAGCTGAGAAATGCACTCCTTCACTCCGTGGTCACTGTGATTATTTGTGATATCTTGTGATGCAACTAATAAATACAGAACTCGACAGATGGAGCCATAATATGTCCACTGCCCCACAGACCTTGCTCCTTTCTGCACAGTAACATATTTTACACAGCCTAATCAAAATACTGGAAGGACATTCACAAAAATGAATTTTGAAACATAAGAACTAGCCTACTCTAATATCAGGAACGGTATTCCTAAGGTGTCTTATTCTTTCCACGTTCGCAACGAATTATATATATATATATATATATATATATATCGTTTTCAATCGGACATTCATAGATCTAGCGTTAAAACCCTATCTTGCCACTTCATGACACAGTTCTACAAATATAACTAAATGCAATACTGTGAATATAGACCTATGTAAAATGTACTTCTAAAGACAATGTTAAAGTGACAAGGCGTTACAATTCAATTCCGGACCACAAAAGAGCATACCAATAACTCACAGCACATTTCCATTAATTTAAAAGGATTATGTTTGTCTCTGTGTTCCGTTTTACTACAACTTTGGTTCCAGAATTTAACCGCCACGATTTTTCGTGGGGCGGGACGAAATCTCATTCTTTGTCAAAGCATCGAGTCGTCAGTCATTTTATCAGATGAGATATGACGCTCGCGGAAATGTGCCTTCTCTCCGACTGTCGTCTTGCATAGCCTTTCTCTCTAGGGCATCCAATAAAGCCGCACATTTACGTCCCGCGTTTTTTGACAGATTATACCAATCCAACGTCAACGGAACGCCTAAATGACATCCCTAAACCTACCCCTCTACACTTTTTGGAATCGAATATTTGTGTAATTTCTATAAATCAAATATTATGGGAGAACGCTGACTCTATTATATTAAAGAATTTGACTTTATGTTTAACCATTTATAGGGCCAAGCAAATCTATAAAATATTGTAAGTTTTGGTTCTTAACTTACAGAAAACAAACTGTTCTTCATCGGAATCAAAAAACTTTGGCTCTGAGTGTCAAAAGAAAACGAAAAATTAAAAATACAGACGGAATATTTTGTCATTTAAATAACCAAAGTGGCACACATAAGTGAATAACACTGCCATTTCAAGAGTTTAAGCAAATTCGAAAACGTACGAATAACATAACATTTAAACAGAGTTTCCGCTTTACAGAGCCTAGCAACAGTGCTATAATCGATTAGAAGCTCCTTTAAAACTTCATCGTCGTGCTGTTGACATGAGGGAGAAACAGCAGACTTTCTGGAACACCATACTTCCTATGTTTATTGGACCGTGCATCATCTTGATAGTTGAATAGAGAAAGACCAACTTGATGTCACTTGCTTTATTATTTCATTATTTAATGCTCAACACGTTTCGCGTGTTAAAACACCCATCCTCAGGAGCTTGCGACTTATTTGTTGAGTTATTTGATGGATTGTATTGCTCTGGTATGATGTGTGTTGGTGTAACGTTGTGGTTGGCTTGGGTGGTGTGGTATCCGGATGCAGGCACCACACCATCCCATCCAAACCACAACGTAACACCAACACACATCGAACCAGAGCAATACAACCCATGAAATAACTCAACAAATAAGTCGCAAGCTCCTGAAGATGGATGTATTAACACCCGAAATATGTTGAGCATTAAATAATGAAATAAAAAAAGCAAGTGACATCAAGTTGGCATCTCTTTATTCAACCATTTTTCCGTTTCTTACAAACGGAATATAAGTGGCACATAGTCCAAACTCGCGGTTTGAAAAAGCGTTACAGAAAATGTACATGTACAAAGTAGGGATGGCAACGCTGTGTGTGCGCGCGCAGAGCAGGGATGCGAATGCTCATGCGCTGTGAAACGTAGGTAGGTCTCCAAGTGCAGCAGGCATTATAGGTGCCCGACATATCAAAAATGAAAATTGGTGGATGGTTCGTAAAAGTTTCCAACATACAATTTAAAGGGGAATTCATTCATAGGTTGGGTACATAACGACAGACGGGAGAACAGAAATATTATATTTTACGCTTCTTCACGAGGGGTGCGCACGCGATTAAAAATATCTTAGGAAAAACTCTTACATAGTTTTTAAAGGGGGGTTTTTTTTTAGTGTCTGTCTGTCTTACCATGTGAATAACAATTTTGCTACCGGAAACTCGGCCCTTTAGAATACAGTGGCAGTTATACGTAGCACCTGTTTCAAAATTAAAATGCATTTTCTACCCAGAATGTTTTTAGATTTTGCTAAATGTTCAAAGCTATGGCCTGGATTTTTGGATTTTACTAAATGTCCGACAATATCGTATATTTTTAATCATCAACAGCGGATAGTTCAGAATCAGAATTAATCGGCTGATAAACGCAGTTAAGGCCCACTCTGTTTTGTAAAGTAGGAACACAAGTTTGAAGTACTGACAGGTGAATCATTGGTTATTCAGACCGTCAAACGTGATCTGAAAAAAACTGATAAGAAAATAATATACTGTCTCTGATTTTAAAGAAACAGATAATAAGTATGGTAACAGAGAGTGCCGTTTGAATGAAATTCTAGACTCCGTTGTTAGCTTTGCAGTATATTTCGGGTTCCGATATCAGACTGACAGGTGGTTGAATACATAGGCGTTTACTGCAGCGACAGGCCTCAGCTATTTGCGACTACAATGACATCTGTACAAAGGCTTTGTATTTTTTTTATGTAGAACAACCCAACTAGACAGGACCATACAAAATCACCATTTACGTACGTTTGCACTCTTAGATTTTACTGTTCCTCCAACGAGGTCTCCAAAATTGAGTTTATCAAGATATTGCGTGAATTTATCCTCAATCAGACTACAGAAATGTTTCGTTACTTCTTGTCTTCTTTGAAGACAAAATTTTAATTTTACAGTTGGTATGATATTGAAGTGTAGCTAATTTGACTTTTGGTACAATGCTTTAATCTTCTGCTATTCTCTTCAAGCTGAATATACATAAATTATAAATTAAATATTTATAATTAACATCTACTACCACCACCACCACCACCACTACTACTAATACTACTACTACTACTAAATATTCATGCGGTACTCCACAAAAACACAACAGAAACTAAACAAACCATGAAAACCGTTAAGTATGGAAATCGGAAAAACCGGTAACGAAGCATTATTATTGGTTACTGCTGATCTAAGTTCTTCCATCTGGCTTTGTATGTTGTAAAATATGCTCCATGTGCAAATTTCTTCAGCTTCAGCTCTTACCTAAGAAAACACACTCTTCTCTGATGTATTTTATGCTCAATTTTCAACTGTTTCTTCGGTCTCAGCGCGAATGTCAGACGGAAGCAGGATGCGATTCACTCCGACGAATAATGTTACATATAGCCTATAATCATCATCATCATCATTGTCAATATGCCTAATGTCACTGCAATCAAAAGGACACGTAAACAAAAATAAGTCGAAGAATACTTTTTCCGAAATATAACTAAAAGTTAGTGGCGTCTTCCCACTTTTCACCTGAGGACGGAGGCTGATTGTGTGTCCGTTGTGTTCCCTTCCGAACACAAGGCGACACCGACAGTCGCAAGAGCCGAGTAACATTCTACGTGTACTATGTCGCCCTTCGTGTGCTTTCGATAGAGTTTAGTCCCACAAGAAATCCGTCTTGTACTTCCCGTAACGTGTCTTCACTTCCCACAACTTCATTTCGTTTATGTGCCCAAACTGAGATGAACGGATGTATAGGTAGCACACTTGTGAACCTAGTTTCGTACTTTGATGCTCTCGAGTCTGCCAAAGTGGACAAAAGCTTTCGCCCGGCCCATGTCCAATAATAAGTTCTTTGTGATGTAAAAAGTTCGCACAGGGCCTAACCCATATAACGTTTGAAATACCGTCTCCAGAACTCCGGCATACTCAGATCTTGTATTGCTTTCCACTTCAGGAACTTCACTTTGCAGCAAGAGTCAAGCTACTCTACCAGAGAGAGAGAGAGAGACAGAGACAGAAAGACAGTTGACTTGAAGCTCTTGCTTCGTCTTGTCGCTTCTTGACTCTCCACCCCTTTTCCTTGTACCTCTGTGTGTCTTCTCCGTGGCAAATGTGGGTGGAGATGGGATTCATTCTAACCCTCCCTCACAACGCCCTCCGTGTCAGTCTACTACGGATCCCAACCTACCCTTCAGCCTTATTTCCCTGACCCTGACCCCACAGATCACACCCCACCCACAACCCGCAACCCCTCACTGACGCTCTAGTCTTTCAACTCTCTGGAGCATCAGCTGTCGCCAGGGGCTATAGAGGCAAGATCCATACGTAGCCACCTACAATTTGCCAACAGCTACTTTTTCTTACATCTTCCCATTCAAGTACCACTTCAAGAGACAATGTGAATTGAACCGTATAGAATATCGCATTCTATAATCTGCGTCAGGGGTGTAAAAAGCGCTGTAAGCTACAACAGGTACATCACTAGAAAAAGCTAAACATTTCTATCAATGGACGATTGGAATGCCATAATATTTTTTCGTGCCATATGGTTCCATATAATTTCGGACACGCTCCTACGAAATGATAGTAAGTGGCTACAAAACTGCCGGCTAAACATCCCGTAACTCTGCTGCCGAGAACCTAAAATCTCACACAAGCAACAGTTAGATTCCAAGCAGAGGCAGGCAAACTTTGCCTTTTAGCCATAACTATGTTCAGAAGGGCTCCGAAGCTCAACCAACTTCTTACTCACGTGCCAAAGGCTCTTTACTCGGCAGTAAAATGGCCGAGGATGACGCTGAGCACCCACCGCCACCTGATGCCGAATTACGATCTCGAGCGTGTTTATGTCCACTCGTGCTGCCGTCTGTAAGTGTTGGTGCTTAAACACGAGAATAATGAGAGATCGGAAGTTGTAGTTGCGGTAAATAATTACAGTCTCATGAGATGTAATGCAGTGAAGTGGGGGTAGAAATTCAGTAATGTCGTAGCTCTACTTTCTACTCTTAATATGGATGCAGAAAGTTTCTCCCGAAATATCTGTAAGTTCACTACCTGGCCTCATATCGCAGAAGACAGTAATTTTCACACAAAATGGTTAAACACAAGAAGTGTAAACTAATGCACGCACTGTGTCTGCGATATCCCAAACTAACAGACTGTTACGAATTACATGAACGCAGGCCCACGTACTCCAGACGACATTCACCAAATGCGAAGTACTGTATAACGCAAATATGAGAAATCAAGTATAACCTCTAATGTCAGGGGTTCAATGTCGTGTTGTTATGGATTATAGAATCGTGTACTTTTGGGGCGGTACAAACGACTCAAGAGGAACTGCTGTCTCCATCTTCGTGGCATCGAAAATGTTGATACCAATATACCAATCTACACGGTGCCGGAACTCATAACACCACAATCTAAACTATAAAGTGACAAATACTATAAGATAAACGTCAGGAATTTCTCTCTTGTTTGAAACACCGGGAGATGAAGAGGTTTCAGGGAACGAGGGTGTACATAAACACGTTCCTAACTTTGGCGCTGCATGCAAATAGATGGTCCATGTCACGTTCGAACCGTTTTATTCCAAGGAAAGGACCATCTCTAACTCCCGTATGGGCAGTAGGAGCTTCACAGTCGCTTTGGACACTATGTGAAAGACAGGAAAAAAATCCCCCTGGCAGAAAAAGACTCCCAGATCGTCAATATGTCAGCCCACATATTCACTGTACTCACTGAGCTAACCAGTTTCCCCGAGATATATTTCGCAATGTACAAATCTGTTTGTATGGTAATTCTGTCCTGCATTCTGAACATGAGACATGAACACTACTCTTTCGCTTCCTCTACACAAACCTTTACTCTTGTCTCCAATGGATATCCCCTCCAGATGATACCGAAAAAAAGGACCCACTCTGAACTTGGAAACGCGACTACCGTCCGTCCAGACATGGAAATGACCAGAGTTCAAAGACAGCCAGAAGTTCTCACACACTACAAGTCTTAACACCAGTACGGACACTTTTACTGCGGATTTAAACTTCGATAAACTACATATAAAGCATCAAGAAGTGTCACTTTACAGACATACAACAAGGCACGCCATGAACTGAATGTGGAATTTAAGTGCAGATCTGACTGACGGAAGAGGTAGTGTAGCGTTTTATTACTGGAAATGTGTAAAAAGAAAGCAAATGAATTGCGAAACATTTCTTACAATATTCGATCTCATGTATTTCAAGACATACCTGACAATTTTTAAGGGGAGTCGTGATCTACCACGTCCAGAGTATTATCGTTTATTCTACACATGCACTGAAACACTACACACAATTTAAAAAATACAAGCACAGATAATTTTCGGGTGACATAAACTTCTATGCCAGAGGAGTAAAACTGGAATTAACAGGAGGAAAAAAATGTTATGTAACAGGGTGCTTCATAATTTCTAGACTACTACCAATCAATAAGCGTTACGTTGCGGAGGGTGAAGTGGACGCACAACGCGGCACACACTGGACACACTGGACACACTAGAACTGCAAACATTATTTTGGTTGGCCAACCTGAAGGAAAGAGACTACTACAAAGACCTACGCATAAAAGACGGAAGGATAAAAGTGAAACGGATCTGAAGGAAATAAGATGGGAAGGCGAAGACTGGATTTATCTGGCTCAGGACAGGGACAAGTGGCGAGCTCTTGTTGACACGGCAATGATTTTTCTGGTTGCATAGAATGCTGGGAAATTCTAGACCGAGACCCTACCAGGTTATCAAAAAGGACTCTTCTCCATGGAATTAGTAAGTTAGTGGAATATGTCTACCATGATTAAGCGTTGAGCTGCTGAACTTCATATCAGCACCAAACAGTAGCCTACCGAACATGCTACGAGTATGACTTTCACTGTGTGAATTAGACCCATCCTAACTTTATTCTACGGATAAAATTACTGAAACCAGAACTAATATAGCACTGACAATTTTATGGAGAATACGACAGACGTTGTTCCTTACTTCCCACTCACTCATGCTTAACCCTGTAAGACCTTATGTTCATCACTTGTGACAAAACAGTCTCACTTACGAAGACCAAGAAGTTCACTTTTGTCACCGATTATTCTGAGTACCAAACAAAACACAAAAACGCACTCCGTTTGCAAAATGCACAGTTTTTAAATGTTAAAGCAAGTAGATAATATTGCAACCACCGTGGTTTAAAGATCTGATAAAGTAATCACTTGCTTTTCCCTTTCATATTATATAAATAATTGACAGACTGTATACTGAATTGGACGTTTGGTCGCTGAAAAGCCGCTGGATCCCACTTCTGACACATAGGACTAACCCATAATTATTTGAACAATGAAATTATATACCGACACGAAATTTAAAAGTCTTAATTTTTTTAAGTAAGAAGCAATTTTCTGCTATCGCTCGTGCCCCTTGGCTGTTCGATTTCCATCTAAACTATCAATGCCATTTTTTTGTTTTTTTACACAACGTAAATTGATGAATGCTGACTGCTTCGTTCCTCAAACTGGGACACGGGGGAAAAGGTAATTAAACCGACAATAAGACACGTTTTATTTTACGTGCTGCCACTTACCTTGATGGAAAATTTATTCGAATTTATTAATACTTTTATAGTTCTTTAACTTTATTTTTCTTCTACAACTACAATATATATTTATATTCCGATAATCTGTAAACCATACATTCACACAAACAAAGAGACACAAAAACATTCTACATGCAAACCGAAGTGTAAGTACAATTGCCACCTCCATGTACTTCCTTCACATTCCACTTTACCTTACTTTAATTTTGAGAGTTAACTGTTATTTTTACTTTCTTTTATGTTTGAAACTAAATAAAACAAAATATTTATAGACAAGTCGTGCAAGATAAATTTCACATTATTCTTAGAGCAACAACAAGCAACATGTAACTGAGATGTGACTAAAGATTAGTACGAATGAAAGAAACAAAAGTGCTAAAGATAACGTACATTAACAGAGTCCTTAAGAAACTAACAAACATCCATCTTCATTGTCACTTATGTAGTTCTCTATGTAATAAATTTAGAGCATTCTGTCTAAAACCTGTTTATTCATTTATTTTTTTTTTTGTGCAGGACAAAAGGACAGGCCCCTTCTCTTGACCGGTTCTTCGTGGCGTTAATACTTTATCTGAAAACGAATTTTTACCTTACTTATTTACTTCGATCACACCACACACGCTCATACAACACCACTCTCTGTCATTCCATCTGCCACATCACTTTTTCTCCAAGCAACGTACATAAATCTACCTATCAATATAAAATTTGCAAAAGCCGAAGACCTCAGATTCTGAGGTTACATTTATTTTGTACCGAGGTAGCAATTCCCCTATAGTTACGGAACCGTACACCAAGTGGCAGTGGGAGACATTTCGTCATTCAAAAGCAGTCGAGACGTACCTATGCTTGAGTCGATACTGCAGCCTGTACCTTTGCTGACAAGTCACCTCTAGGTATCAGCACAGCTTATTCAATAAAGCTGTCTTTCAAATATTGATCAAGTTCATGTCGGGCATATGGAGCGAAATAATGGTTTGGGAGAAACAATCGAGAGTTATAATAATATATAAAATTCGATCACTGGCAAGGTTGTGTGCCGAAACAATACTGTAATAATAATAATAATAATAATAATAATAATGACAACAAATGGTAAACACACATGCCCAAGCCAGTGTATGAAGAGGGAGATGTCACAGTGTTGTGGAATCAAGCAGTACACACAGAGAAGTTACAGCAAATAGGCCGGATATAATAATTAAAAACAAAAAAGAGAAAACATGCACACTGATAGATGTGGCAATACCCGCAGACAGAAATGTTGTGCAAAAGGAAGCGGAAAAGA
>Ga0131853_10011765_pt1:0-7500 | contig 16024 bp, 9 predicted proteins | sample TergutLab28metaG_FD_92764 | JGI IMG/M metagenome (GOLD analysis project Ga0131853, IMG submission 92764) | Labiotermes labralis P1 segment gut microbial communities from Petit-Saut dam, French Guiana - Lab288 P1 (version 2) (version 2) | ecosystem: Host-associated > Arthropoda: Insects >...
CAATGACAAATAAATTGGTTGTCATCATAAATAGTCTTAAAGTACCAAAAATTAAGAAAATTTTACTATATGAAATGAAATTTATTGTACCAAATTACAGCTGCCTCCAGAACCCCTGACTAGGAGGCTACCGCCCCCAAATCCCTGTCCTCTGCCCTCAACTGAATTTGTTTAACCCCCGCCCCCCCGAACAAAATTCCTGGGTATGCCACTGGAGTAGACTACAAGCAGTTGTAGTCAGTAGAAAAGTTAATGGTTTTGTGACAAGTTTCCCACACTGGTCATTTACTATCAGCTTAGTAATTCATGAAAGTGAAACGAAATGAGAACGGGTACTGAGTGGGTAGCTTAGTAGTTCAGTTTTAAAGCTTGAGAGTGATTGAAATTAGAGCAGTTGTGATGAACCGATCAAGTAGCATGTCGGGGCAGCAGGTTCGAGTACGTACAAAAGAGAAGAAATTCAGAGATCGGAACTCTGATCACGATATTTGTCTTTGTGTAGCATGCAACTTAGTATGCTTTGCTAGTACAAACAATTTAGGAAATATCTTGACATTATACAATAATATGTGCAATAAAATTATATTTGGTGTACAAAAACCAACATAATTTCACCCTATAACAGGCCACGAAGGCCCAGAGGGGGAGTAGAAGTATAGCTCTACTCTTTCTTTAACCTCGGCGCTAGATGAAGGTGGGTGGTCAACGCCACGCCCTGGTCGCTTTACTCCCGTGAAAGACCCGGTACCCGTTCTTTAGGAGACAGGGTGCGCCCCAGAGTCGGTCTGGATGGGTGCTGAAAATCTTGCCCTCACCGGGATTCGATCCCCGGACCATCCAGCCCGTAGCGAATCACTATAGCGACTACGCTATCCCGGCCCACATCGTCATGGAGTACATAAACTAATGTGTTTATCAAGTATATAGGAATTTAGCTGGGCATATATTATGATGCTGGTTTTTACGTCTTATGAACAAAACTGTGGAAATTGACATAATAAAATTAAAATTAATACTCTATCTTTATCGTATTCTAATTCTTTCCGTCTTCTGTATTATGACAGGTCCAGAGCCTTTTACAAAGAGAGTTTTCCACATAGTGCGATCTGGTGGTTCTTCTTTAAATTTCAGACATCCTCTCGTTTCCGTAAGCTCATCTAGTAACTGCTTAGATCTTCTTCCTCGTCTTCCCGTCACTTATGTCCTTCCTTCTGTCTTTCCTTCAACAAAGTGTTTTGTCTACAGGGAAAGAATATCGCTATTCTGCCTTTATTTTTTTAAGGGGCCATCCAGGAGAAGTAACAATGCCGTAGTTTCCTGTTTGCTGCGCACATCACAGTAATTGTATCTGTATGTACACTGTATGCGCTAATGTTTTTTAAAGGAAATTAGGAACATATGCAAACCCTCAAAATTCTGGAGTTTCCATTTATTGCCTAGATGAATACTTCATCCGGTAATGTTTGGTTCTCGCAATTATGTCAGTGTTACGTCACACAAATCCGTGATTAATTAACTGTAAAGCCCACAAGACTTAACACGCAACGCGCAATGCACGTAAAACACGTGTTTTGTTGTTCTAACTGTTGTCCCAGATTTTTTTTCCGTCCGTAAATATGTAAGGAGTTACACTCGATGTTCGCTTAGAGACGTGTCATGTCGTAAACTGGCAACTGGCACAAGATCATGTACCTTTCAACACTCACTTACTCCATGGTGCAGAGTCCTTCTTGAGCAGCTAACTGGTTTGCAGCTAGTCAAGAAATTCCCCGCATTTCACGGAACCCGAAGGTTCATTACCGCACTCACAAGCGGTACATTTCAACACAGATTTTTCAAATGTTCCATGTTCCGTGCATTAGCTAGTTCATATATATATATATAACTAACAAAATGTAGTGCACTATTTGTGATGTATGTTATACGCAGTTTTCTCAGCAACATGTTTCAGCCGCTATTTCCACCGTCTTCGGGATGATATTGCTAAAAGAATACAAAGATACAAATGTGGTTAGCTGTATCGCAGCCACTCCAAAACGAGAATCACTCCGCACAGACTAAACAATTGTAACTCTCAGTAATTTAATAATTTCCCCCCAGTTTAACCTACATTTATATTACTTACATAATTTTAACTGAAATTATAAAAATTTTTAATTATTATGGAGTTTTTTTGTGTATGGGAGAAGACAATGCTGGGCCGAAAGCAAATGGCGCAATGCTGTGCTGCTGAGTCGGCTTGAGTAACCAGACATCCCACACAGCACTTATAGGTCAGGCGTGGAGAATTTAACCTCATCTGCTTTTCAAGAGTAATGTATGTGTTTTGGAAAGTGATCACATTGCCTTGTGCCGATATGTGTGTCCTGTGCCTACAGAGTACAGCGCATGAGATCCCGTAACTTTTAGATCTACGTACAATTTGCTATAATGCATTCAGTTCATACTTGTCTGCTCCCTCCCAAGATGGCACCACGATCTGCAGTTAGAAGGTACACTTGCTTGACTGAAGACTGCTATTTCCTCTGAATCGTGGGACAAAAAGTTGGAGAAACTCCACTGACCAGAGCTGACTCACTCAGCGGGGCACGTTATTTGGCACTTTGCAGTCGGCAAGTTGTGAAGGCGGGAACTGTGGAGTGTGAGTAACGCAGGTGTTTGGAACAGGAAGCAGCGTCTATAGAGTGTGACGTTAATCAGGTGTCAATGAAGAAAGCGGGACTCTGAGGTTACAGGGTCTACATTTCAGACGTTGCCTATAGATTTGGGATAGTGGAAGACAAGTGTTAGTGATGGCTTCTGCTTTCTATTATTAGCAAGTTTTTTTTAAATTGATAATGCGTCTTACCTCCAGTGGAGCAGAAAATTTGTTAATAAGAAAACACGCGTTGCTGTCCTCTTTTAAGAATTTGGGACAGAACAAGACCCGCTGAAATGTCAAGGTAGCAGACCATAGATGATCTTCCTGCCTCCTTCCAAGCACTGAGTGGCAAGTAGAGGACCTACAGACCAGGCGTGTGTAGGCCGAAATTAATGGTAAAATTCAACAGTAATTGAAGGCCTACAAGCCTAATATCATATGAATAGGATATTTCATTAAGCTTCGTTTGATAGCAGGTAAAGGCTTCCTTGTTTAGATAGTTAAAACACCACGCAAGGGTATGTCGCCCAGGGAGAATGGAGGTTAGCTCCGGCCGTTCTTAACCTTCGGCATTAGATGGGGGAGAGTGGTCAGTCTCTTTAGTCCAGGCGCTCGACAGGAGGCTGGGTGGGTGTCAGAGCCTCTCTGGAAACACTGGCGAAGAAAATAGTCTCCTCCCCTTGCCGGAAATCGAACCCCGATTTTCTGATCGCCCAGTCCGTAACCCCAGTTACCAACTGAACTTTCCGGATCGTCCTTTTTATATAAGGTGCAATTTTACTGCGATACCTAAAATTAATATTTTTGAAGGAACGAAATTTGTGACATTGTCCACTGTATATGTATGTATGTTTGTATGTATGAATGTTTCTATGTATGTATGTAATGTACGTATGTATGTGTGTATGCATGTATGTACGTACGTATATGTGTGTAGGTATGTATGTATGTGTGTATGTTATGTATGTAGGTATGTATGTATGTAGGTATGTATGTATGTGTGTATGTATGTATGTTATGTATGTAGGTATGTATTTATGTGTGTATTATGTACGTACGTGTGTATGTTATGCATGTATGTGTGTATCTATGTATTATGTATGTATGTGTGTATGTATGTATGTATGTGTGTGTATGTATGTATGTACGTATGCGTGTGCATGTATGTATGTGTGATGTATGTGTGTATGTTATGTATGTATGTATGTACGTATGTATGTTGTGTATGTATGCGTGTGTGTATGTATGTATATATGTATGTGTGTATGTTATGTATGTATGTAAGTATGTATGTATGTACATATGTATGTGTGTATGTTATGTATGTAGGTATGTATGTGTGTGTATGCATGCATATATGTATGTATTTACGTATGTGTGTGTATGTATGTCGAACTTCCAATAATAATGGTCCCTCGGCCATACTAATGAACTATGGAGCCACTACAACGTTTATGTAACTCATCTATTGCATTTAAGTATTATTATTGTCCAGCATTGCAGCATTTACATATAAATGCAAGACGGTGACTTCTCTGTAAGTGATTTTACATTCATTTGTTTGGTTAAAGGAAAATTTTAATGCAATTGCTCTTGATAACCTAATTCAGTTACATTTTAATTGGAGCCATCCCGATGTGTTTTCACTAAATATTCCAAGCGTTGGTTCAGTCAAAACACAACTAATTTTTTGTCAATCATAAATGTGGCGACATGTTTCGACTCACAGACTCATCATCATCAGGCCAATTCTTGAACCATGGTTCAAGAAATTGGCCTGATGATGATTCTATGAGTCGAAACATGTCGCCACATTTATGATTGGCAATAAATTAGTTATGTTTTGACTGAACCAACTGTTAAAATATTTATTGAGTGTGCTCCTTGGAATTTTCCCTTATATTTTCACCCAGTTTTACGCAGTTTTCTTAATGCAGCAGATACAGTCGCTGCACAATATCATTACAGTGCTACTTAAATATACACCCTTGCCCAACAACATATACATGTATACAGCCCTCTGTTTATATGTTGCGTACTATAATGGAAAGGTGTAACTAATTTACTGAAACAAATTGACCTGCGAAAGTCCCAACGCGAAGTTTTACTAATTTCATTTCTTATAGCTGCGCAGAGCAGTGTCTATTGCGTGTCACAGGAATTGAAGCACGCTTTAGGTTAATGCCGGGGTTTTATGTTCGTTTACCGTGTGGTTTATGTGTAGTTGTGATTGGGATAAAGAATATTAAGATGTAGACATAGAAACACTAATCCATCCACCATTTTGCGACAGTTGATGGAGTCTGTGAGTTACTAACCACTTCTGAGTCAACCATTGGCGTACCCAGGAATTTTGTTCGGGGGGGGGGGTTCAACAAATTCGGTTGAGGACAGAGGACGGAGAGAACGGGGATCTGGGGGCAGTAGCCCCATAGTCAGGGGTTCTGGAGGCAGCTGTAATTTGTTACAAGAAATTTAATTTCATATAGTAAAACTTTCTTAATTTTTGGTACTTTAAGACTATTTATGATGACAACCAGTTTGTCATTTGTTAATGTAAAACAATTGCGAATCTAGATAGTTTTAGAATTTTACTGCCTTTTTTTTCAAACATCTTGGGGTGTTGGCGTCCTAAATTCAGCAATTTTTAACAGTTTTCACAATTCGGTTGAGTTTGACACGTTTTTGGAGGACCTTCGGAATTTCGGGGGGGGGGGGGGGTTGAACCCCCCAACCACCCCTCGGTACGCCACTGAGGTTAACGTAATAAGACCTGCAAAATTTGAGGGACTCAGCGCTGTGCAGTTGAGGATCCAGGTCGTCTGCAATGTGACACTCTGTCGTTGGGTAACTTGTTCCCGACGTTACGAAGGCATGTTTTTCCGATACGTCTGAAACCAGGTACCCAACCAGCGTCGTAGCAAGGTTTTTGGCCCGTAACAGGAATTGTGAATTTTAAAAAAATTACACTAATTTATTTTGGATTTCCTTGTATTTGGCTGAATGATATGAACTTTGTTGAGCGCAGAAAACCTTTTTTTTTTTAAGTCCCAAATATTTATATCGTCATCCATCTTCCGCATCTTGGTGGACTCCGCTGCCCGGAGCGACGACACCACAACTGACCCCCTCACCTCAGGAAGTACGCTTCTGTACCCGAAGACACAGCGTAACCTCCCAGAAAACCTGAATCACCAGTTATGGCCTGCTTTTGAAGAAAACTATCCGCTGGTTCTCAGCTACTCTTTGATTCACCTATTGTAAACCCACATACAGTACTGTCTATGCCAATGAATTGGAATATCACTTCTAAAGTAGCTAAGATTTTGATATGTTGAATGGTGAACATAAATTCCCTGCTGGCTTAAAAGTATTCATTTCCAGATGAAGCAAAAATACCTTCCAAGTGCCTTATCTTGTATAAAGTTAGCTAACTGAAAGTTCCATTAATGTTAAATTAGGCCTTATAAATTCCTGAGTTCAAACAATATTATTAGCGATTTCAATTATTAATTCTCCGATTAACTGACTGAGCAAATGTAAAGGGACGATGTTACCCAGAATATTATTAGCCTTTATGTATATATCCAGGCGATACCAGTAGCTCCCCGTAGGTTTCTGGGCGTCAAATTCAACAGAACCCGGCGTCGTGAGCCAGGTTTACATCAACTTCATGTCTTAAAAACGACTGTTCATTTATGCGTCTGGGACAATATGTTTGTCTCTAATACGTGCCTTCTTGCTGATCGACCTCAGGTGGCGTGCCTTTGCCATCGGTGGGTTTTGCGAACAGTAACGAACACCAAAAGCAGCAGTGAACGCGCCCCAACTGATATCACAGATAGCTTTTATATTGTCAGTGGAACACAGCCAGTGACGTCTCATTTTTTTTTTTTTTTAAATGCAGAAACTTACAACCAGCGTTAGTTTACAGATGCCGTAATGACTTGTGCAGTGTTCTGCGTAGTGTGTTTAATTTTTGCTGGTGTGCATTAAATTCAACCGCGACTTTGTATGTTTGGGTCAGATGGGAATGTGGCGAGGTGGTCAGATAACCATCGAAACTGCAAGTTGAACTGACATTCGATATGCGCTACTTAGTAGACATCTTTAACGTTGTTTCCATTGTGATGTTTGTGTGTTCCGCTAGTACGAAGCCAGTAGAGCTTGCCGTTGTAGGATATGTGGAGAGTGTGTGTGTATGTACGCAGTTTGAATTCCTACACATTCATGACGCTATAGGTATGTCATCGTTAAACACTGTCTGTAAGGTAGTGAGATGGGGCAGGCTCGCGTGTCGGACTACGTCGAACCGGTACAAGACAGTGCTGTGAGGTATGTAAGTTACAGATAACAAAATGATACGTATCTTGCTCAATTGTTAGGTTAACGTGTGTCTTAGGCCGTCACATTAGGCCTACAACATACTAAAACTCTTATCAGTCTGTTTACCGTGCCTGACGCGGTTGGGGCCATCAGTCTCATCTGTGGCGGCTTACAGATTATTTCAGTAATTCAAACATCAGTCAGCACAGTAAAATGTGTTGTTAAATTATTAAAATATGAAATTTAAAAATCAGTACTTTGCAGATTGGTAGAGCTGTTAAATTGTGTATCATCTTTGCTGGTCATTTCCTTACCTGTCGCCCTTTTTGTTAATACCATTGTACATTTTTAGGCGCGTTAGTCAAAGTGCGGAAAGCGGCAGTCAGTTTCGTCATGTCTGTCCGTCCGAATTTGGCTCCCACTGGACAGATTTTCATGAACTTTGATATGTGAGAATTTTTCACAAATTTGTCGAGAAAATTCAAGTTCAGTTAAAATCTGACAACAATAAAGGACACTTCATGTGAAGATGT
>Ga0131853_10011765_pt1:10000-16024 | contig 16024 bp, 9 predicted proteins | sample TergutLab28metaG_FD_92764 | JGI IMG/M metagenome (GOLD analysis project Ga0131853, IMG submission 92764) | Labiotermes labralis P1 segment gut microbial communities from Petit-Saut dam, French Guiana - Lab288 P1 (version 2) (version 2) | ecosystem: Host-associated > Arthropoda...
AAATATACATAAACGAAACAATACAAAAACACAGTACAAACAATACAAAACTCAGTAAATACAAGTATACATTTTACCAAAACACACACACTTTACAAAACTCACACATACACACACCCACACATTACAAAACCCACACACACGCACACCCACACATTACAAAACCCCCACATACACACACCCACACATTACATAACAAGTTAAAATAACCACAGTACCAGACACACACAAAATAAAATTGTCATAATACAATCAAGTACCCTCAGCATAAGGTCACCTTAATGTGCATGGTGCTTTTGTCTCCTAAGAACTTCAACGTAACTCCACTTCACTTCACTTCACTTCACTTCAAAACAAAATCACTTCACATGTATCACGTCAGCTATGCTGGTTGTCGGTGTACAAACCAAGGAATTTTGTATGTACGGAATCTTTCCTGATTTTTAACTTACTGATTAGTGCTTTTTGTCGGTTTAAGCGGTTAAAAATTCTGAAGTAAAATAAAAAAAAATGCATTAGAATTTAAACTTTATGGATAATTTAGTTTTAAGTAATTTCCTGGACATTTCTGTATGTAAAGTACGCGTGTGCTGCTGTAGGAGTTAGGGAACAATAACATGAAGACTCTGGGATGTTACGTCGTGTCAGTTGTTAGGCAGTTTTTTTTCGGGGGGGGGGGGGGGCAACGTTGTCGAACAACACTGCGAGAAACTCAGATCTGGCAGGTTTGAACGTGATATCTTTAGTATTCAAATTACTGTACAAAATGTATGTGATTTCAGCAGATTAACACTTGTTGTGTGGCCCTGAGAACAGACCCAATTACTCGGAACATGTCGAACTTGGTTTGTCATATGAATTCTAAAGTGTTCTTTCATGGACTAAATGTGTTTGAAGTTACTGATACTTAGCCCCAAAATCTTGGGTACACAGTTGCCTGATTTAATTGAAAATCTTTCTTAAGACAGATGTTAAATTATGTGGCTCAACACCTTCGCGAAGCAGAAACACTCCAGTCTTGTATTCGGAAGCTCCCCGGATTGAATTTCGACCCGTCTGCCCTGACTGATGTTTGTCATGGTTTTCTTCAGTGCGTAGTCGATATAACGACTCGCTACTGGCTGGACGGTCCGGGGATCAAATCCCGGTGTGGGTGAGATTTTCCGCTACTGTCCAGACCGTCCCTGGGGCCCACGCAGCCTCCTACCGGGTCTTCCCCTGGGGTAAAGCGGCTGGGACGTGGCGTTGATCACCCACCCCAACTAGCGTGGAGGTTAAAGAAAGAGTAGAGCTATACATCTACTCCCTGTCTGTGTCTTCGTTGCCTGTTCTAGGGTGAACTTTTCCCTTCAGACGCATTTCTGTGTGGTACATCGATCAGACGAGGACACTGCTTTCCAGACCTTTTCTTGTAATTCATCAGGCACCCTACCTTTCACACTGTATACATTATACTTCTTTGAGAGTAATATCCATTAACGTTACGCCTCCTGCGCGAATACGGAAGCTACTTTTATTCGCTTTTCTGTCTTTCTATAGTTGTGTGCAATTGATCGCCTTTACGAGTTTTATATTAACTTCTTAATTTAGTTTCCTCTTTAACCCTTATCCTGCTAACATGGAAAATATGGTGAGCTCCTAATAATGCCAGCAAATGGCAGATAGGATTTATTTCGGCGTTTTAAGGGTTAAATCTTTCTGACTGGTTGGTTGTTGCTTTCATGTGCAAAATTAAAGTTCACCTTATAATCTGCCACGAAGGTATAAACGGCAGTAGATGTATAGCTCTACTCTTTCTTTACCCTCGACACTAGATAGGGGTGGGTGGTCACCGCCACACCCCGGCCGCTTTACCCCCGGGAAAGAGACCCGGTACCAAATGTACAGGAGGCTGGGTTGGCCCCAGAGCCAGTCTGGACGGGTACGGAAAATCTCGCTCCCCACCTGGATTCGACCCGCGGACCATCGAGCCCGTAGCGAGTCGCTCTACCGACTGAGCTATCCCGGCCCACAATTTCATGCGTACCGTTTTGGGGCCTCGGTGACGTGTTTTTGACCAAGGGACAAGCTTCATTGGCGGTGAACTGGACTTTTTCCTTATGGCTTTTTCTACCTGCTGGACAATGAGTTGTGGCTATATACTGGGGTGGGTGGTAAGTAATACTTCTACTACTGATAGGTTATGACGTGGCTTCTGGTAATTTTACCTACACTGTCACAGTGGTAACGGGAAGCACCAACTGCTTTAGCATTCAAAACTGAATTGTGCTCACATTTCCTACGTTTATATATATGATATATTTGTTAACTGCAATTGGGTTGACACCCGGTGGCAGTATTACGGTATACATTTACACACAGACACTACATATAACAACACAAATAACAACTAATTTGGAAGAGTGCGGGCCGTGCCCCGTCTTTGCGAATTCTACCCTGGCATTTGCCTTACAACAGAGGAAAAAGAACGGAAAAACCTCAGTCAGGGTAAGAAAAACGTCAGTCCGGCTAAGAAAAGCCTCAGTAATCAGGGTAATAAAAACCTCAGTAATCAGGGTAAGAAAACTCCCAGTATTCTGTAAGACTTCTGACGGAAGACAATTTTTTCCTTTAACAACAGTAACCCGCTGGTCATTTTTAATGGAGAAGCGCTGTGTTCACCGAGATTCGGCACCTGACTGCTGAAACAATATTAGGTTTCAGTCTTCAAACGGTAGAAATGTTAACACCGTCAGGCTGCATAGCGTCTGTTGAAGTTCGCGTGTACCTTACAACATTTCGCACGACGTATTTGTGTCAGCTGTAGCATTAGAACTCACCAAAAGTTCAGGACTTTGTATCTCGATCACCATATACATTTCCGGCCTAACAGTGCATTATTTTTAGAGAAACTTCAAATCGGTCTAATTGGGCATTTGAAGGCCTGGTAAAGAAATTCTTTAATATAATCCATATTGAAATAAGCAGGGAGCAGGCATTGTTAAGGAAATAAGGAATGACATTGCACTGCTTTTCCCGTAGTGTTGCGGGTGTCTAGACATTGTGAGGAAACAAGAAATATGTTACGGAATTCCGTGATGAATGATCGGCGTAGACGACTACTCTGAGAATAAGCAAGGCTATAGAAGCGTGGTATTTTGTTACAGGGAAATATAAGAACTTAAGTGGTGACGATATGACAGATAATCTTTGACAGTGACATACTCTTATGCGATTTACTGTCCCGTTCCTGAGTGTCGCAGTGGAGGGAGTCCTGATTTCAAATCTGTGCCCAGTGACCTGCTCTCCTTACGACGGATTCTTCATAGGTTTTCTAAATCCCTCGAGGTAAATGCCGAAATAGACCCAAATTATCCAACGACGACCCTCCAGCATCCTTTTTGATTCGTTGTTCATTTCATCATTGTACGCTAGGAGCTGGAGTGGGCCGGGATAGCGCAGTCAGTAAAACGAATAGCTACCGGCTGGACGGTCCGGGGATCGAATCCCGGTGGGGGCGATATTTTCCGCACTCGTCCAGACCGGCCCTGGGGCCCACCCAGCTTCCTATACAATGGGTACCGGGTCTTTCCCGGGGGGTAAAGAGCGGCCGGGGCGTGACGTTGACCTCCCACCCCATCTAGCGCCGAGGTTAAAGAAAGAGTAAAGCTATATCTCTGCTCCCCCTCTGGGCCTTCGTGGCCTGTTCTAGGGTGAACGTTACGTTTACCTTTACTCTAGGAGCTGGAATTTTCCGGGTTAGAATCCCGGCGGGGGCAAAAGTTTTCTCTCTTCCCTGAAAGGCCCCTCCTGGCTCTGGGACCCAACCATTGTCATTGTTAAATGATACTGGGGCTCTTTCCGTAGGCGTAAAGCAGACGGGGCGTGAAGTTGACCTGTCATCTCCATCAAGTTGCGAGGTGTTAAGAGTGGGTGGAGCTAAATTTTACTCCCCCTGTGACGTGAACAGAAGAAGACTTATCATTCGTGACTCGTGACTGTTGTTAAAGGAAACACGGGCGTAAAAGGTAAACGTTTATCACGTTCGGATGTGAGGGTCTCTTCAGTATTTTTTCCACGATACAGGCCAAGATAAAGCCTGTCAGAGTTAGAAAAACTAAAGGCTTAACGCTGGCCGAGGCGATAATTTGATTTACTTAATTTTTAGACTCGTTTGCAATAATTGCGCAAAGCGACCATAAAGTTTCCTCGTGTCTGCCCTTCCGCCCGCATGGAACAACTCGGCTCTCACTGGACGGATTTTCATAAAATTTTATATCTGAGTATTTTTTCGAAAATCTGTTGGGGAAGTTCAAGTAAAATATGACAAGAATTACGGGTGCTTTACATGAAGGCTTTTATGCATTTATGACAATATCTCGCTGAATTCTTCTTAGGGTGAGAAGTATTTCAGACAAAAGGTGTAGAGAAAATCAAACCACATATTTTAAGTTCAGTATAGGGATGCTGATAAGTCTTTAGCCCGACCAGAAAGGAAACAAGCTAATGTTTCTGTCAGAATGGCGTGAATTTCCTTCGGCGCCTTGCCTTGCAGGAAAAACATGATGACAGCTCGCGTCTCGATGTTGTTCAAATCGCGCGCGTCCCTCACATACTTACGAGCTTGTTTCCTTCCTGGTCGGGCTAAGGACTTATCATCACCCCGGTACCCTTTCCGGAAAATCGGGACATTTTTTTAAAAATGTGGTAAAATATGGTGAAGCCAGACATGCTACATATGACAAAAGAATATAGCGCATGCTTCTTACATGCAGCATAACTAAGGTTAGTCATGTACTCGGCATATGTGATACTATTTTTCCACGGCAGCAGTGGTTACACGAACGCGCCTCTGTGTTAGGTTTATATGTATGTTGCCTTTCTTGTTAAAAATGTTGAAATATTCCGTGCCGGTACAGTGGAGAACCGTCGTGCTTTGCGAACCGGCTGCAACGGTAATCTGTGTTTGCCTTAGTAATTCATCGTCTTGGAATTTGCACCAAAATGTGGGGGCTTGGATGACTCCGACAGTCCGTTCTAAAGTGGCAGTTACTGCTAGCGGCCTGTGGGAGAAATGTTCCGTAATTCTCCTGAAGGAAGAATGTGGAGGAGAGTGGGTGTTAGACTGGAGGTGTTGACAGACAGTGTCCCCCTCATAATAATGACATCAGCACGTATGCCGTGATATGACGTAATATGACGTAATGTCGCGACTTGAAGAGGCCAGACATTGTCATGGTCTGTGGCTGTCTCAGATAGCAGAATGTGACGCAAGTTTAGGCCAACAATTAGCATAACTGCCGCCGCCATTGTCCGAATTTTGACGTCGTAACTAATTAATTCACGGATTGTGTTGTGATTTTCTTAACGATACTGTCCGTAACGCCTTGTCTGGCGTTCAATAGAATGATAATTGAGCGATCAGTTGGCAGACATCTGGAAGGAAGCGGTTGTGAACTGATATGTGGCAATATCTTGCAATTCCCAAGGAGAGACTGAAGAGAGTAGCTGATAAACAGGGTCGTAGCTGAGAGGGGGGAGGGGGGGCAATGGTGCGGTCACCCCGGGCAGCAGACGACAAGGGGCGCTAAAATGAAAATTTTAAATTAAACAAGAAATTCTGCGCTCAACGAATTTAAAATTATTGAGCCCAATAACGTGAAATTCAATAAATGATGGTGATTTTTTGAAGTTTGTAGTTTATGTTAGAGGTGGCTGTTGTGTAATTACTCACCCCGAGCACAAAAAGTAGCGACGCCGCTGCTGATAAGTGAATTTTAAAACACATCCCTAAGTTATGACCCATTACAAGACGACGCCATGTTACCTTCATTAAAACATATGCCTACTGTTTCACATTTAATGGCTCTTTTAGAATTAGAGAATTGAGTGTCGGTCCGCTTCTTCCTTTTGAGGATTTTTCGAGTATCTTGGTGTCCCCTGGATAGGTTACCGGCCCGTCGCATGGTGAGTCTAGTGGTGGGGCTGCCACCTTGATGCCTCTAGACCTGCATGCTTTTCTGTAGCGGTGTGCTCCCTTAGCTG
>Ga0131853_10011767_pt1 | contig 16022 bp, 9 predicted proteins | sample TergutLab28metaG_FD_92764 | JGI IMG/M metagenome (GOLD analysis project Ga0131853, IMG submission 92764) | Labiotermes labralis P1 segment gut microbial communities from Petit-Saut dam, French Guiana - Lab288 P1 (version 2) (version 2) | ecosystem: Host-associated > Arthropoda: Insects >...
AAAATATTTTTCTGAAGGTGGGCGGTTGGGGGGGGGGGGCACGACACCGGGAAATGGAGGGGGCCCATTATGGGCCGTGGGATGTGGTACTGCCGCTGTGTAGCCTCCCTTGCTTTTGGCCCCACCCCCACGTATTTTTTTTCCAGGGTGGGCGGGTGGGGGGGGGGGGGGACGACGACTGGAAAGTGATGCTGACCCTTATCGTCCGTGTGATGCTGTACTGCCGCAGTGTAGCCTACCATGCCTGTAGCCCCACACTCACGTATATTTCTTACGCAACGGTGTGTTTCTAATTATTATTAGGCCTAGCAACATTTGCAGAATATCTGTGCCCAACTTTCCTATTGATTGGGTGTAATAATTCCACTTCCAGATAGGGCTTAGGGCCTGCAGGAAATACTGAAATGTAATGATCGTAAGAGACTCAGGCACGTATTTCAAGCCCAACAGTAACACGAATTACGTTAAAGACACTCCCGGTACGTAGTGGTGACACAAGTAATCAGGCCAGTCTTACATTGCTGAACTTGACGCCTACATGATGACGTAACCAGTTTAGGTACAACGTAACGTGCGCTGTTGCCGTGGAAGGCGACAGCGCCTTCGATTTGTGTAGGTGACACACATAGGAACACGTACGTGCCGTTGTCAACAATAAAGAAACACATTTCACGTAATTTCAGCCGGGGCCGAGCTGATTCGTGTGGACAAACGGATGGGCGGACATGACGAAGGTAATAGACGCTCTTAGCGACACGACGAGCACACCTGAGAACTGCAATGTATGGAATAAGATGGATGTGATTTTGTGTAAACTTTAATGCTTGAATAAATGAGAGAACTCGAAAGGGACCTTCAAGATCCCCGCGTTATCTGAAACCACTTGATTTAATACCACATAGCGTGCGAAACAAAAAAATCGTTTGGCACAAATCTCTGTTTTTCCTTCCGTAGGCCTGTTCAACTGTTTTATCCCCAATGCTTTTCAACTTTGCTTTAGAGTATGCCATTAGGAGGGTATACATAAGCTTTTGGTTTATGCTGATGATATTAATATATCGGACGGAAGGGTGCATACTGTACAGAAAAACACGGCAGCTTTGGTAGTCGCTATTAAGGTGATTCGGCTAGAAGTAAATGCTGATAAAACCAGGTACATGGCCATGTCTCAAGATCAAAATGCAGGACGAAGTCACAAGATAAAGACTGATAAGCTACTTTGCAGTGGTGGAAGAGTTCAGATATTTGGGAACAACCTGAACAAATAAAAATACTATGTAGGAAGAAATTAAGAGCAGATTGAAGTCAGGGAATGTTTGTTATCATTCGGTGCAGAATATTCTGTCTTTCAGTTTGCTGTCCAAAACTTTAAAGATTAAGATATTCAGAACTATAATTTTTCCTGTTTTTTGTATGGGTGTGAAACTTGGTCACTCACATTGAGGGAGGGTGTTTGAGAATAGGGTGCTGAGGAGAATATTTGGGCCTAAGAGGGACGAGGTAAGAAATGAGTGGAGAAAACTTCATACTGAGGAGCTAAATAATCTTAACTCTTCACCCAATATTGTTTGGGCGATCCAAGCGAGAAGAATGAGATGGGCGGGGCATGTAGCACTTATGGGGGAGAGCAGAGGTGTATACAGAGTTTTGGAAGGGAAACCTGAGGGAAAGAGACCACTTGGAAGACCCAGGCGTAGATGGAAGGATAGTATTAAGATGGATCTTCAGGAAGTGGGATGTGGGGGTATGAACTGGCTCGAGTTGGCTCAGGATAGGGACAGGTGGCGGGTACTTGTATATGCGGTAATGAACCTTCGGGTTACATAAAATACGATGAATTTCTTGACCCGCTAAGAACTGGTTAGCTTCTCAAGAAGGACTGTGCTCCAAGGAGTAAGTAAGTTAGTAAGGCTTATTCGCCGAGTCAGATGTGATAGATACCCTTAAGCCTTTCTGGACTTCCTTGTCCAACAATAATGAAAAATTGGTGAATGGGAGTGGAGGGTCAGGAGCCCGTCAGATTTCAAATAGACTTAATAAATGGAGGGGGGGGGGGTATATTTCTTGGCAAGCTAAGATAATAGTATTCCATCCAGAACTAATCTTTATATTTCCGAGGAGTTATTTGGAAATTCCTTTCTCTGTAAAAATATCCTTCTGGCACTGCACAGTTTGCTTCTTAACATTGATAAGTGTGACATATTCTATCATCGATGATTCTCTTGATCGTAGACGGAGTTTTGTTTCCGCTACTAGAAGTTCGATGACTGCCAACGTTAAAAATACCCTAGAGAATTTTTGGTGTGTGTTAGTATAAATAATAGGCCCGTACTCTTCCAGACACCAGAGGCCGGAAGTCGGAATCTGTAAGGTTTGGGAATTTTTTTTTCCTTGAAACATACACAAACACAGAAAATGTCGTAACTTCTAATTAATGACAGCACGATGCATGTTTTTGGTAACTTGGCGCTTCGTTCCGCTTGTCTCTCATCTGGTACGAGATATCGTTACTTTGCACCGACTCAGAAGTTGTAATGGAGGCCCACCGCTGCTAGTCTTCTGTCAAAACTCGCTGTTTACACCACTTTGTCGCATAGGTTAATTCTCCCTCCCCACCTACTGTAAACGGATGTGTAACCTCACTACGGCACTGGGGAAACCTTGTTTACGCTTTGATGGTTGGTACAACAAGTGGGGCGGTAATGTTTCCCAATGTGTGTGGACCGCTTCAACCCTCAGTGCCTTACGCACAGAAGGTTTTGTGGGTTTAACCTCCCACCTCTGCCCACTCCCAAAGTAACTGAGATAACAATCTAATAATTTTCCTTCAGCATAAGTTAATTCGAAAGTTGAAGTTTTGTGATAACCCCTATTGGGGATTTTTTGTTCTTTAATGTACAAAATAAGATTTGTTCTCTTTGTTTACTACCTACCGTCCTTCACGTTACACACACGATATACCTCACTCAGTGGGACTGGTCCTTCTTTTCTGAATGTATTTGATGTTTCGTAACATCAATGAAGGGAACGTGTCGGGCCATCTTTCCAAAATTTTAAGTTACAGAGACTTTCTTCGTAGTTGCACCGTGCATGTTGATAGTATTAAGTCCTTTATTTGTCCAACTAATGTTACCGGTATCGTGGCTGCTTATGCAACCACGATACCGGTAACTTCAAATAACGATATGTAACCGAAGTCAACATTGTAACTTTAGCGAAGCACAGGCTGAGAGCTACCTGATGATGGTTTATGTAAATCGAAACATGTTGGAGCAACTATTATCATTTAAATGATTTTAACTGTTTAACAGTTTTATAATATTTTGTGTGCATTAGTTGGACAAATAAAGGACTTCATTACAGAGACTTATTTTTTAAATTTAAAAAGTATAAATTATAAGTTGGTGTGGAAACACATCAACGTAAGGATGTCCTTTAAGTGATAAGCAGCGTATGTAATCGGTTATTAGGCGACCTGACTTGGGGGATCTGCGCTGTGCTGTGCATGAGCAGTGGAATTAGTACTGAACCACTGGCTGCAGCCGGTGGACGAGAAGTTAATTTGAATGAGGATGAATTATAGGACAAAGAGAAAATGACAAGACCGTGGTATGTCTTAAAATGGCAGTAATTATTATTACTCTATTCTTAGGCGTATAGATTTTCAAGGGTAACCAAAAGATATCGACGCACGTAATTAAGCACATGCCATGAAGTAATAATGGGAAGTGGAAGTTCTACTCCACTCATTCTCACACTCAGTACTACTGGTAGGCGAGAGGTTAGCTCAGTGCTTCGATCGCTTTACTTCCGAAGAAAAAACCAGCAGAACCAAACATTTATTTATTTGGGCGCAGGCCCGGTCTCGACTTTGAGAAGAAGAGAGACATCTCTCATAACGCGAGGAATTGAATCTGGATTCCAGTCCGTTGAGCTGTTGTTGTACCGACTGATGCTTGTCGTTCGTAAGTCAGATGTATCCATACTACAGTGATATCGCATTACTGCAAAACATGATTTAATATAATACTCCCATTAAGATAAAACCTGTTCCATGCGTGCTACATACTTTGCCTAAATTATCGTCGATTATAGCATTTTAACAACAATTTCTGAATAGAACTAGTGTTCTGCGGTCCATTTTTATAAACGCCAATGAAATAAAATGCAAAAGAAGGAGAATGGATGAGGTAGCATGGGGAAAAACACAAGCTAAGTGCATGTAACATGCAGTCATGTTTAATGCCTATATCGTAGGTATATAAGCTAAGAATGCTGGTTGGTTAGGCATCTAAAATCATCGTTCTGAAAGAGAGCGCTTCAGTAAGTTGATTTTTATGGTGAAAAATTCTCTCTAACATTTTATATAAGTTAAAGTGCCTCTTGGTTGTGACGTCAATGACACTGCTTACTGTCTGCTTTAAATTCGTACATTTGCAGAATTGAAACGTATTATTTGCGGAAAGAGGGCTATAAGGTTTTACGTAAATTGATGGATCACAAATTAACGGGTTAAACGTTTCTCAGTCAGGTCACTTAGAAGATAAAAGAACCAAGACAAATATAAGACATCAAGATCAAGAAACTAAACAACCCAACAAACCAAATTTGATGTGTATTGGGCCGTGCATCATCTTGATAAATGAAGAAAAAAATCCATCTAGATGCCCCTTATTACTTTATTATGCTTATGTTAGGCTCAACATGTTTCGGGCACCATTATGCCCATCATCAGGAGCTCACGACGTTAGCATTTGGTTACCACATAGGCCGTCTGGTTCTCGAGTTGCTGCTGGTTGGAGGTTAAGTGCAGGCAGAATGGATGAGTGTCCGGACCGAAGGCTGTGTTACAGCATAATGAAGTCAGAAGTGGCATCTAGTTAGATTTTATTCTTCAATTACTCAACAAACCAATCTCACCAAGAAGATTAACCTTTAGACGCCTAATGTCAACTATAGTGGTCGTACCGCACCGCTAACCTCTAAAGTTGCATTTTATATATTTATTCAACAAATATACGTACTGAATATTTTAAACATGGTATATACTCTCCTTTTTTTTCTCTCTCTCTTCAAAATGCAGTTTGTTTCATAATTCCAACTTATTTGGTTCCTGTAATATTCACATTTTATATACAGGTGTGCTAAAATTAAAAAAATAATTCCGGCGCCAAAAGGTTAAGAGAAGGAGGAGCAGCCATGTTACAAGCTCTTAATAAAAATCACCATATAGCCACTCTAGGCAACAAATTAATTAAACCCTTATTAACTAAAAGACTTCTTCTACCAAAACGCTCATAAGAAATATTAGAAAGACAAAAAAGACCAGAAGAACACAATCCATGAGCCACTATTAAATCAAAAGATCTACAAACCCCACAATAACTCAAAGTTAAAATACCACCACTGACTATACTTATATGAGCTACAGAAGAATAAGCAATCAGCGACTTCAAATCAGTCTGTCGTAAACAAAATAAACTAACTTAGCAGACTATGTACACGCAGTTTAAAAAAAAAACTGATCTCACAAACGCCAGGATTTCAGAGTCACGTTGTGAAAATGAATAGGCCTACAGGACTCGTTGATATTTCAGACGCGAAAAATAGGCAGTTAAATGCAAGTGTATGCGTAATTGCTGGCTTCGATTTCTTCCCAGTCGTACACGAGTCCAGTGGAAGCAGTAATTAGCCTAAGTATGCCTAAATGTTCTTGACAGGAAGCAAGGCCGTTTCCATTCCGTTAAACATGACGTAAAGGAATGCGTCTCTGGGTAAGTCACCAAGATAACTGGCAAATGATAGACCAACGTAGGACACAATTATGACTATGTGGTTAGAGTTATTGGTTGTATTTACGAGTTTCATATTTAATTCCCTGACGTGAGACACACTCGTGGCTGAGTGCCTTGGCATCTCATTAGCCCTTCCCGACACGTTTATATAATACTTTTACATAACCACTAAAGCGCCAGTCGCCATTCTGCCTAGCGAGGCTCATCATCCCCTAATACGATAGTAAACTAATACTGGTATAACTTAGTAGCTCATGTGCTTAGAGTAAAGACAGCGTCCGTTAAGTATTTATAACTTAATAACAAACACGTTTAATTAGAATAAGTATTAATTCAATTGAAATATTCTCAGTTTGGACTACAAATCTCAGAAGAGTAGACTAGTCCTTGTAATAAAACCAACCAGATACACTAAATTCTCAGATTTATTTTTGGAATAAAACTTTATACTTGTTTCGGACAGTTCCTCTGTCCATCATCAGGAGTTCTTCACTGTAAACACAGCAATGGTGTATGTCATACAGGTTTGTTGACAGCTTGCGAGCAGGATCAGGACGTTTGAGAATTTAGCGCATCTGCTTTCTGCTTGGTTTTATTATAAGGATTTATCACGATGTACTGTCACTTGAGCGTAAAAAAAGAGTAGACTAGTGTCTGTTTTGATAGAAAAATTGCCCCTTCTTTGTAACCGCGTGCGTGTAACGTTCAAATACAGATTTTTAAAGTAACATTTTGAGAGTCTGTGCCCATACTAAGGTGCACAATCCGTAGATTAAGAATTACAAATGAATTAAGAAAGTCTTATTCGAATTCCTTCATTCTGAACTCTACTCCATACTTAGGAAAAGGTATGTAGTCAAACACAACTTAATCACTGAGGTGTATTTAATGACTGTGATGGAAACAACTACATGTTTCGGCCTGTATTGGCCATCATCAGATTGTCTAGGGAATTTAAGGGCTAGCTATATGAATGCGCGCGCGCGTGGTGTAGAGCTCTCTACATACGCATAATTTGACAAACCGAATCAAAACAGGGGTCAGATAAAACACTATGAAACATAACAGATACAGGTAGTAATACAAAACATGTAGTTGTTTCCATCACAGTCATTAAATACATCTCAGCGATTAAGTTGTGTTTGACTACATACCTTTTCCTAGTTTCACACACACAACGGGGATGACACACTTCCTAGATCTACTCCATACTTACTTACTCATTCCATGGAGTAGAGTCCTTCTTGAGAAGCTAAACGTGAACTCTACTCCATAATTTAATTTAAACTGCCGATCAGAGAGTAAGAATAATATCAATAGTTTATTTAAATATTTTTCACTTATAAGCTGGTATTTTATATGTTATGTTAGTTGTGACCCTGAACGGAGGGAAAGACGTGTATTGAATGCACATTTGTTAAGGTCGCAGCAATGGAGCCAAACTTGTGTAAGAAGTTCCGCCATCGCGGTGAGGAACCGGTGCGCCACCCACGAAGATGTCTCACGGAGAGCCGGGCGTGTGACGCAAAGGGATGAGTTATGAACGTCCTCCCGCCACATCCCCTTCTGTCGCAACATGTGTACAATTTTATAGTTGTTTGTATTCATACCCCTACCCTGCAGAAGCAATGTCACGGATTGGGGTGGCCTGTGAAGGAATAAACAGGGATGTTGTCTGTGGAAGGGTAGTTGCGACTGTTTCAAGGCAGGCCACACAGCTCAAGATACTGTAAAGATCTTTTTTTATTGTGCGTCATTGACAATAAAGGCAAGAAAATCATATCACAGGTTCCTCGTGCAAAATTTCTTAACGGAAAATGTAAGCACAGTAGACCTAATTCTGGAATCTTATTACGATTAGCCTCGTGTTCATAGCATTGGACTGGCTTCGAAGCGTTGTAGAAATACATGATAAAGAAATTAAGAGAAGATTGAAGTGAGGGAATGCTTGCAGCCATTCGGCGCAGAATTTTTTTCTTTAAGTTTGTTATCCAATATATATATATATATATATATATATATATATATAAAGATTAAAATTTACAGAACTGTAAGTTTGCATGTTGTTCTGTATGGGTGTGAAACTTGGTTTTTCACGTTGAAGAAGGGACATTAGGCTGAGATTGTTAGAGAATAGGGTACTAAGGAAAATATTTGGGCCTAAGAGGGATGAGGTAACAGAGGAATGGAGACGACTACATAACGAGGAGCTTAGTGATTTGTCCTCTTCATAAAATATTATTCGATTGATCAAATCAAGAATGAGATGTGGGGCGCAGGGAAGAAAGATGAGATGTACACAGGGTTTTGGTGGGTAGAACTGAGGGAAAGATCCACTTGGAAGACCTAAGCGTAGATGGGAGGAAAATATTAAAATTGTTACTCAAGTCGTGTAATGGGGAGTCATGGGCTGGATTGATCTGGGTCAGGATAGGGGCAGTTGGCGGGGGCTTGTGAATGCGGTAGTGCACCTTCAGGTTCCACAAAATTTCGGGGAATTTTTTGACTAGCTGAAGAACTGTTAGCTTTTCAAGAAAGCTTCTGCTCCATGGAGCTATTTACTTGTAGTTAGTTAGTTACTTACTTATTTGGATCATAGACTGGGGAATATAGCTTGAATTCTCCTTTCAGAGGTAAACATCAATGTTAATGTTCACACCGACGACCCTATTTCAGTCAATTTCACTGTAATAGGCCACCTATTACATGCAACAACCGGCTTAAGATGCTGATTTGATATTCAGTACTTTCAGCAGCCATCTTTGTTTGGGTATAGTGGAAGAAATGACATACAGGAAAAGTTAAATCAAATTCTAGAGGGTTCTGACAAATTTACAACAGGTGAAATTTAGGATTGCTTGATTTTGGTGCCTTGTCTCTCTTCTAGAACTGAAGAGCGAATACAGCATTTCAGAAACGGTATCTTTTTGGGTTCTCAGGCGAGAAGATTTTGCACGTTCCATCTCAGTCATGTCAGAGAGAAACTGTGAAAATATATTACAGTAGTTGGACCAGCCTCGTGGTCTAGTGATCAGAGTATCTGACTACTAATCATGAGGTCCCGGCTTCGATTCCCGGCTCTACCGTGGGAATTTTATTTGAAGGAGGGGATTCCCGCGGTGACCATGGTCTGGGTAGATTGGTAGAATTTAGGTTTAAGGGCCCTTCTGGCACTACATCCTCCTATATCACCACTCACGTCATCGGGACAACGTAACTGCGCCTCATGGGCGTCCCAACCTCAGAAGTCGGTTACAATCCTGCCATGCCCAGGAGGGAGGACCACGAAGTCCACAAGGACATGTGGTGGCATTGGATAAAAAAAAAATATTACAGTAGTTGAAATAACTCATTGTCAGAATCAACTGAATACGTCGAAAAGATAGAAAAGACCTCCTATCTGCTGTATAAGGCTTCTAATTCAGTAGGCATTCGATTTTACTATCCATCTGCAACTTCCGGATTCACCAAGCTTTGGTGAAAGTGAAACATTTTTATAGTAAGTTGGTGCTGTGGCAGCATGTAATTTACTGAGTGTTTTTAAACTACAACTTAGCAAGGAACAATGTATGCTTCCTGAGGATGATGGCCTGATCGAAACATGTAGGAGCGTTTTAAGTGTTTTAGTGCAAATTTTAGATTATTAAATAATATATCTGTATATTTCTTGGTGTGTTAATTAAATATTCTCACAGCTGTGTTGCTGAGAATTCGCTTTTACTAGCATGACCTTTTGGAATGCTTGACCCTTTTCAGATGAAGGTACTGATTTTTATCGAAACGTCGGGAAGCACACAACCAACGACACAGCGACACACATCGTAAAATCCGGAATCCTCATAACTGCCTTAATTAATCAACCGACCCGTTACTTTGAACCATTCGCAAGATATATAATAATGTTCGTTATTTTTAATGTTCCCTCATCCTCTCTCCGGCTGTACAAGGTGGCGGAAATGGGGGTTGGGGTTGGGGGGGCGGTAATTAGCGTTTTGTAGCCCCCTGGTAAAATTAAGAGCAATCTGCTCCAAGAGTAATGAAATTTGAATTTTGCTACACAATGTGTTTGTGTGCAGCCTTCGATGTAAGATATGAAGTTAAAATATTCCATTCGTACCAATACCAGACAGTCGTGAAAATTTAAGTAAATTTCGGTGTACGTAGTTCACTCGCCAACAAATACACTATTTATTAGGTTGTGCAAATTAGGTGATGTGGCAGCATGTGTGTTGTGTGCACTACACACATGCCGCTCTACGACATGATGCCACATCACCTAATTTATATAACGACGTAATTTTACCGAGTGTTTTAACATAAATATAATTTTAGTTAGGCAAAGATAAAGCTCCCTGATGATGGTCATTAAAGACCGAAACATGTAGGAGCGATATTATTGTGTATTTTAATGTAAATTTAAAACTTCTAACCAAGTTAATAAATAGTGTATTTGTTGGTGAGTGAACTACGTAGATTTCAAAATGCACGGTGCAAAGACGAAAATTATACATTTTCGGTGTTCATTTTGAAAGTAAGCTGAAGTTGTACCGAGAACTTTGCCTTAGTTATCTGCCCGAGAATTAAAATCGAGATGTACTTGATTCGAATCTCGAAAGATTTATTAGATCAGAGCCTAATAAAGAAGGGTTTTCAATACTTTCCTCAGGCCTTCTAAAGGAATATTATGACGGCATCTTGGACAGAGATCGCGAACGTCTCCTTCCAAGTGCCAGTCTACGTAAATTCCTGAATATTTATGAGCGTCTCGCCCTGTCAATCGACGCTACATTTTCTGCAGACCAAACATCCACCGTCACGAACGCAATATACTGTATTTACATCTGTATCTTTAAATTACATTTCTTCATTCAAACTATAATCATCTGTTGTTGAACAAATAATGAATTACGGAGTAAAGAAATTTAAATATTTTAGTTCCAAGCTTCAGTTTTTTGCTTTAGGTCTAACGATGCGTTTATTTATAATATAGGCTTAAATGAAAATTATTTGCTGTCACTTTGTCCCTTTGTATATTACCCATTTAGAGCCTGTTGCTTACTGTGCACCGCCAGGCTTAAGATAAAAAGAAATCCCGCATTTCGATTCATAAAATATACGTTTATTAATTCCGTATGATTCTCCCAAAGAAAAGCGACTTCTTCCCAGTACAGCATTCAGTCGTCGATAAGCACACTACATTCTCCGAAGTTCTCGCACTTTGCATGCAATGTAGATGCCGGCCAAGTTCAACCCGGTCCAGCCCATGCGAGATTTATCGTGGACTTAGTGGCATCTGGACAGATTTTTTTCCGAGTACTTGGGATTTACACATCAGCATCATGTCATCAGGGCTGCATAATTTCATTCGTCTATAAACTGCTGTTCCCAGAAGGACAAGTGGGCAATGCCTGGAAACCATAAAAAACCAATGCCCTTTCTGAAAATTCCATCAGTGCTCCATAGTCCTCTTCATCTGCAAATTGCTCCCTAGAAGGACAAACGGACGAAGCCTGGGAACCTTAAAAAACCATGCCCTTTCGGAATTAGGGGAGCATTGGACAGAAAAGTACTTTCAGATTCTTTGTCTTCAAAGTGTCCGTGCGGCACACGTGGTCATTCTTTGACCTTCATCGCGGAGGCCCGGGTTCCATCCCGGACACTTCAATGTAAAACTTTTGAGGTGGACAAAGTGGCACCTGGACACGTTTTTCTCCGAGTACTTCAGTTTTCCCTCGTCACTCTCATTCTACCAATTCTCCATACTCAGGCGAAGTTCGAGGTTTATATAGCAGTGTTGCTGCCCTTGATTGGACAAAGGTACTTTCATCCAAGAGCTTAGCATTACCGGGATGTAAGTATACATGTTAGCCGATCTCAGTGGCCGCGCGGTTTAAGGCGTGGGTCTATGGTCCCTCGCTTGCTGGAATTGCGGATTCGAATCCCGCCGGGGCATGTATGCCTGTCTCTGTTGAATGTTGTGTTTCGTCAGGTAGAGGTCTCTTTGTCGGGCTGATCACTCGTCCAGAGAAGTCCTACCGAGTGTGGTGTGTCTGAGTGTGAACGTGAAGCCTCGATAATGAGGAGGCCCTGGCCCAATAGGGGCTGTTGCGCCATGGGAAGAAAAGGTATTTGTATTAAATCCCCAGTCACATTACCGCCAAGAAACATCCATCTATCTGCACCCATTTTATTTATATCTTTGTGAGCTCAATCCCAGTCTAGACGTACTGATGAAGAAACGATCGTAATCTGGCCGGAAATGAAAAGCGTTCTTACATCCTAGAGAAGAAAACCTACTGGAGTGGAGATTTGTTGGACACTAGAGCCGATTTAGACGTGATGGTGGAGATGAAATTCAAAAGCAATGGCTGGATCCCGAATCTAGGCCGTTCAGCTCAATTAAATGAATTTTATTGTTTCCATCCCGTTGTGTATATGTAACAAATTTATTGAAATGAACCGTCTTTACATACCATAGAAATAACAGTTGCAAATCCACAACTGGTTAATTAAGCGACATGTTTCGGCCTTGTTCGGCCATCATCAGGCTTACAAAGAAATGGTGTTAATTAAGGTACATTCGTTCGCTATACCAATGGGATCCCATGTTTTACATTGGTCTTATATCTTTTTCAAAATATTTACTATTGTTTAGAAAGATATAATACATTAAAATGTAAAATGTTATTAATTTCAGTATCCTAGCAGGAATGGACGTAAGTTGTGAGGTCGACTGTGGTGACACTTGATAGCCTGGTTGTATGAGAGGTACTCGAGGCAATCGTTCGCAATGTTTTCAGTGGGGCTAAGCATTAAGCTTACCACAATAAAGACGTTAGTCAGGGTAACGGTAATATATATATATATTAATTACCAAACTCCATTTAGTGCAGGGCTGAATAAGTGGAGCCATACCTCTCTTCCCACATACACCTTCAAGCCTTGCATAGGAACAACTGTACCGTCACCAATAGGAACTGGAGAATGGTTGGGAAGGCAGAGCGATAAGAATGTGTGATTTAAGTTAATTGTAAAACTTTTGGTAACAAATTTTATTTTTGTAGTTGTGTTGCATTTTTTCCCGTGTAAAATTTAAATCATTCCAAAAATGTTATTTGAGAGACGTCTAAAATGTAGTACTAACTTTACATCCCGCAAGAACTGATAACTCTCTTCGTAATTTACTGCGATAGTAGGAATGTCACATTCTTCACAACAAAATATTTTGGCACTGTGTCGTAAAAAATGTCGACACAAAGAAATAAACTTCGTCCTGTGAGGTTATGTATTGTGTTCGAGAGACTGGAGTGCATATCCGATACTGAGCGAAGACAGAGATCTTTTAGAAGTTCTCCTAAATTATTGTTCTTGCTTTTAAGAAACGTCACTAAAAAAACATATGTCATGTCGAATCGGCGTCAGGCCGCACGTCTCCTCCAGTTTCAGCCTAATTGCAGACTAATGGACCGTTTTATAGCGCGCTGCTGTAGGCGCCTTTCCGACTGATAGACTATTCGCTTCCCCTACCCAGGGTCCTTCCCTTGGCTGAAGAAAGGTTTATGGATGTGGAGGTCAGAGGGCTATGTTGGGGTTCATTTGTCACGCTGGAGTGTGCAGCTATGCTGCGCGAAGCAGTTATCAATACGTTTCAGTCCTTCCTGTGAGCTGAGTATCCGACTCTTGACTGAAATACATCCCGAATAATTAAACAGTATTTATCTTACTAATGGCAGTACCTATTAAACGTAGAAGTCCATACGTGCCACAGCCACCTCAAGCCTTCTAAACAAAGAGCTCTTATTTGTGGCAACTTAAAAATATTTACTTAGATAGCATTAATTTATCGCAGCTCTCACTATATGAGATTGTGTAACTGTGAATAGTGGAGTCATTGATGAGCGATGAATTCAAATGACGTGGAATCAAACCGCCGTGGGCCAGATGAAATTGCCATCCACATGTTTACATGGAGAATGTCCAGTTTTTGGGTTATGGTTAAATACAAAGCTAAAAGGTGTCATATTCCAGGAGCCTGTGTCCTCGATACATTCTGCCCCAAATGTAGGCCAAAGTTACAAACAGACTGACGGACTAAATAACTAACCAACTAACTAACTAACTACAGAGAGAAGGGTTCTTCTTGTTCCTGAGATAGGCAAGTAATTCCGCTCGTGTTTAGGAACCCCAGGTTTCATCACCGTGTTCACAAGACCCAGCCAGCCACCTACCCTGAGCCAGATTAAACCAGTCCACGCCACGTCTCATTCCTTGAAGACTAATATTCATACTATCCTGCATCTACTTCTCGGTTTTCCAAGCGATGTCCTTCCTTTAGGTTTCCCCATCAAAACACTGTATGCATCTCTCCTTTTTTCCATACGTGTCACACGCTCCGTCCGTCTTACTTCCCTTGATTTGATCACCCGAATAATCATAAAAGACAGAAGATTTAATTTTGAGTAGATGTGCCTAGTCAACCTAACTTGATCTTGCATTGGTTAGTCAGTCACTGCAGACAAGTTTATACTCTGTATATAAACTGCGTGTAATAAGTGTTGTTAAACACATGTTGCTGTATCCTAGGCAGTTAGTCTTGCAACTGACATGTGAGAACCGAAAGATTTCTTTCTGTGGCTGTAATACATTGGGAACTGACCTCACACATATAAGCATGTATCATCAAACAGTAATTCCGGTGTTTCGGCCGAGCAACGTGCCAGTTAGCTTCTTACACCATAGATGACAAACAGCGCTTAGCAGTAACAGTAAGTAGTAGCTTTTATTTGCATAAGACGCTTTTATACTGTACAGGTGCTGAAAACCGAAAGTTGTATTCCTAAATGGAGATCGTAGTTATTTGGACGGCGTTTGTGGTGGCGTACATTTCATAAGTAGAACCATCATTATTTATGCTTATCTTTATGCAGGGTATTCTTGATGCTATACCTGTAACAATCCATGCTTCTAGTTTATATATTCTCGCAAATCTTCTTTTGTTACGTTATGTGGTGTATATAGTGTTATCTATCGTAACATTTTGTGCTTATACGTTAATGCTTTCCGAAGTGTGTGCAGTTTCCAAATGCCAGCCTATCTTGTTTGCAATAAAGCACATTTTATGTTGGCATCAAAACTATCAACGGTATACCAACTAATATGAGAGTCCTCAAGAATGACAAGGTACAAATAAGGAAATACTTGAAAACACGTTCCTGTTACTCTGTAGAGGTTTTTTGGTGTGTAAATGTTATCTATAGTACTTTTTTTTGTAGAATTTTGTAGTATTTTACACTGTACAAATTGTATATATTTTGTATTTATGACTTTTTATATATCCTACTAAATTTGTGACACACTAATGGATCCATGGAATGTATGTATAAACGTTGCTATGAGTCTGACATTCTGAGGACCGTGCATCGAGATATATTCTTATAATAAAACTAACGAGAAGCACTAATTTCTCAAATTTATTTTTGGAATAGGGCTCTACAGGTTTCGGACAATACCTCTGTCCATCATCAGGAGTCTAGCACTGTTCACACAGCAAGCAGTCAGCATAACCTGTATGACCTATACCATTGCTGTGTGTACAGTGCTAGACTCCTGATGATGGACAGAGGAACTGTCCGAAACATGTAGAGTCCTATTCCAAAAATAAATTTGAGAAATTGGTGTTCTCGTTGGTTTTATTATAAGAAATTTCTATGAATGTACGTCCAATATGGTTATTTTGTTTAGTTCCTTGACATTATGCCTTCTAGGTACGTTGTTCAGGTATTTTCTGAATGATTTTGAGATGGTTTCACTTGCCTTTATTGTTACTGGTATATGTCAACACTCGATACATTTCACTACCTCAATGTGCTTGGATGATGCAGATTTTAATAACTGTCTTGTAGTACAATTATTTTAACACGATTTTGACATAACACTTTACATTGATTTTGTCATTGTTACACCGTGCATGTTGTCGAGTTACTCAATTAATACACCAACTAATGCACTTATCTAAAAGTTACACGTTGAAATACTAAATCTGCTCCGACATGTTTCGGTCCTAAGACCATCATCAGGGAGCTATATTTTCCTTGCTAAAGTCACAGAATGCACATCCATAGCAGGGCACTCTTCGCAACATAACCTTACACAACACGGCATGCTGCCACAACACCCTATTAGTACAACGAAGTTAATCAGTGACTATTTTTAATGTGACTTTAGCAA
>Ga0131853_10011768_pt1 | contig 16022 bp, 8 predicted proteins | sample TergutLab28metaG_FD_92764 | JGI IMG/M metagenome (GOLD analysis project Ga0131853, IMG submission 92764) | Labiotermes labralis P1 segment gut microbial communities from Petit-Saut dam, French Guiana - Lab288 P1 (version 2) (version 2) | ecosystem: Host-associated > Arthropoda: Insects >...
CGCAGCGCGGACAGCGACGCCGCGAGGCCGTGCCCGCCGCCCAGCGCGACAACCTTGACGCTCAACCAGTCACTCCCGGCCCAGGTCGCGGTGGGTCACCGTGACGTTCCGCCCGGCCAGCCGGGCGGCCACCTGCTCCGCCATCGCCACCGACCGGTGCTTTCCCCCGGTACAGCCCACCGCGAGCGTCACGAACCGCTTCCCCTCCTTCTCGAACCCGGCCAGCGAGACCTCCAGGACCGCGAGGTAGGCGTCCAGGAACTCTTCCGCCCCGGGCTGGCTCAGCACGTAGTCGCGCACCGGCGCGTCCAGGCCGCTGAAGGGCCGCAGGTCCGGTACCCAGTGCGGGTTGGGCAGGAACCGGCAGTCGGCGACCAGGTCGGCGTCCACCGGCAGCCCGTACTTGTAGCCGAACGACATGATGTGGATCCGCGGACCGGACGCGGCGCCCCCGCCGCCGAAGTACTCGTGCATGCGGGCCCGCAGCTCGTGCACGTTCAGCGCCGAGGTGTCCAGCACGATGTCGGAGTCGCCCCGGACCCCGCGCAGCAGGTCCCGTTCCGCGGCGATCCCGTCCAGGACCCGGCCGTCGCCCTGCATGGGGTGCGGGCGCCGCACGTTCTCGAACCGGCGGACGAGCTCGTCGTCGGACGCCTCCAGGAACACCACCTGCGGGGACACGCCCCGGGCGGCGAGCGAGGCGTTCGCGGACTTCAGGTCGGTGCTGAAGGCCCGGGACCGCACGTCCACGATCGCGGCGACGCCGGACAGGTCCGCCCGGTCGGCCAGGTCGAGCATGGTGGGCAGCAGCGCGGGCGGCAGGTTGTCCACCACGTACCAGCCGAGGTCTTCCAGCGACCGGCCGGCGGTGGAACGCCCGGCCCCGGACATGCCGGTGATGATCACGATGTCGGGCACGCGCTCGGTGCCGCTCATCTCGTTCATGGCGTGGTCCCCCCGAGGGCGTGGGCGATGGTTTCCGCCAGCCGCGGCCCGATGCCCGGCACCGCGCTGATCTCCTCGGCGGACGCGGCCGACAGCGCCTTCACCGAGCCGAACTTCTTCAGCAGCGCCGACCGCCGCGCGGGCCCGAGGCCGGGGATGGAGTCCAGCGCCGACGCGGTAGCCGCCTTGCCCCGCTTGGCGCGGTGGTAGGTAATCGCGAACCGGTGCGCCTCGTCCCGCACCCGCTGCAGCAGGTACAGGCCCTGGCTGGTGCGCGACAAGATCACCGGGTACTCCTCGCCGGGCAGCCACACCTCTTCCAGCCGCTTGGCCAGGCCGCACACGGCGACGTCGTCGATCCCCAGCTCCGCCAGGGCGCCGGCCGCCGCCTCGGCCTGGCCGCGCGCGCCGTCCACCACCACCAGGTTCGGGGGGTAGGCGAATTTCTTCGCTGGAGCGGAGATCCGTTCGGAGAAATGATTCTGGTCTTCGTGAGAGGCCGGGTCGCCGAGCATGTCGAGCTCGCCGGTCTCCTCCCGCTCGGCGAGGTAGCGGCGGAAGCGGCGGGTGATCACCTCGCGGATCGCCGAGATGTCGTCGGTGCCGTCGTCGCCCTTGATCGAAAACCGGCGGTACTCGCTCTTGCGGGCCAGGCCGTCCTCGAACACGACCATCGACGCGACGACGTTGGTGCCCTGGAGGTTGGACACGTCGTAGCACTCGATCCGCAGCGGCGCGTCATCCAGGCCGAGGGCGTCGGTGATCTCGTGCAGCGCCTGGCTGCGGGTGGTGAGGTCGGACGCGCGGCGGGTCTTGTGCAGCGCGAGGGCCTGGCTGGCGTTGCGCTCGACGGTCTGGGCCAGGGTCTTCTTGTCGCCGCGCTGCGGCACCCGCAGGCTGACCGGGCCGCCGCGGCGTTCGCTCAGCCACTGAGTCACCGCGCCGGCGTCCGGCGGCAGTTCCGGGACCAGGACCTCGCGCGGGATTCCGGCGTTGACCGCCTCGGTGGCCCCGCCCTCGCCGTAGAACTGCCCGAGAAAATGCTCGACCAGGGTCGCGGTGGTCGTTTCCTCGACCTTTTCCAGGACCCATCCGCGCTGGCCCCGGATACGGCCGCCGCGCACGTAGAAGATCTGCACGGCCGCCTCGAGCGGGTCCTCGGCCAGGGCGACGACGTCGCAGTCGGTGCCGTCGCCGAGCACCACCGACTGCTTTTCCAGTGCCCTTTCCAGGGCCCGGATGTCGTCCCGCAGGCGCGCGGCCCGCTCGTATTCCTCGGAATCGGACGCCTTTTTCATATCGGCGGTCAGCTTCTTGGTGAACCGCTGCGTATGTCCGGCCATGAAGTCACAGAAATCCTCGGCGAGATCCCGGTGCTCCTCCATCGTGACACGTTTCACGCACGGCGCGCTGCATTTGCCGATATACCCGAGAAGGCACGGGCGGCCGATCTGGCCGGCCCGCTTGAAAACGCCCTTGGAGCACGTGCGGACGGGAAAAACCCGCAGGAGGGTGTCGACCGTGTCACGGATCGCCCAGGCGTGCGAGTAGGGCCCGAAGTACTTGACGCCCTTGCGCTTCGCGCCGCGCATCACCATGACGCGGGGGAATTCCTCGTCCATGGTGACGGCGAGATACGGGTAGGACTTGTCATCGCGGTACTTGACGTTGAACCGCGGGTCGAATTCCTTGATCCACGAGTACTCGAGCTGGAGCGCCTCGACCTCGGTGCCGACGACCGTCCAGTCGACCCGGGCGGCGGTGGTGACCATCGCCTGCGTGCGCGGGTGCAGCGCGGTGAAGTCCGCGAAGTACTGGTTGAGCCGCTGGCGCAGCGACTTCGCCTTCCCGACATAGATGACGCGTCCGTGGTCATCCCGGAACCGGTAGACACCGGGCGATTCGGGAATTTCGCCGGGTGCGGGCCGGTAGGAGGACGGGTCTGCCACAGCTCCAACTGTATAGACGAATCCGTAGGCCTGATCCGTAACTTAGGCTAACGGCATGACGGATACCGCGGTGGAACGTCTCGGCGAGGAATACATTCAGGACCCGCAGGCCGTATTCGCCCGGCTGCGCGACTCGGCGCCGGTGACGCCGGTGATCATGCCCGCGGGCGACCGGGCCTGGCTGGTCACCCGCTACGACGACGTGCGGGCGGCCCTCAACGACCCGCGCCTGGCCAAGGACTGGATCAAGCGCGCGGCGTCCCAGCCCTGGGGCGGGGACCCCGTGCGGATGGCCTTGAGCCGGCACATGCTCGTCGCCGACCCGCCCGACCACACCCGGCTGCGGCGCCTGGTCGTGAAGGCGTTCACGCCGGGACGGGTGGAGGCGCTGCGGCCGCGGATCTCAGAGATCACGTCATCCCTGCTGGACGGCCTGTCCTCTGAGCCCGGCGACGTCGTCGACCTGGTGGACGCGTTCGCGTTCCCGCTGCCGGTCATCGTCATCTGCGAGCTCCTCGGCATCGGCGACGGCGACCGGAACCTGTTCCGGGAGTGGACGGGAACCACGCTGAGCTCAGCCTCGACTCCGGAGGAGCAGTACGCCGCCTCAAGGGGCGTCTACGACTACTTCACGTCCCTGGTCGAGTCGAAGCGGCGCGAGCCCGGCGACGACCTGGTGTCGGCGCTGATCGCCGCGCGTGACTCGGGCGACGCGCTGTCGGAGGACGAGCTCATCGCGATGCTGTTCCTCCTGCTGATCGCCGGACACGAGACGACCGTCAACCTGATCGCCAGCGGCATGCTGGCGCTTCTGCTGAACCCCGGGGAACTGGCCCGGCTGCGGGCTGACCCGTCGCTGCTGCCCGGGGCCGTGGAGGAACTGCTCCGGTACGGCAACCCCCTCAACCACGCCACGATCCGGTTCACGGCGGAGCCGACCGTCATCGGGGGCGTGGAAATCCCCGCGCAGGAACGAGTCGTGCTGGCCACAGCGTCGGCCAACACCGACCCTGGACGGTTCCCGTCCGGCTCCGCCCTCGACCTGACCCGCGACACGTCCGGGCACGTGGCCTTCGGGTACGGGATCCACTACTGCCTCGGCGCGCCGCTGGCCCGACTGGAAGGCGAGATCGCGTTCGGCTCGCTGCTGTCGGCGTACCCGGACCTGACGCTGGCGGTCCCGCCGGAATCGCTGCGGTGGCGGCCCTCCAGCCTCATCCACGGACTGGAGACGCTGCCGGTGCGGCTGGCCTGATCCCCTTAGGGTGGACGGCATGACGGACACCTCGGGGGCGGCACGGCTGGACGAAGAATTTTTCCAGGATCCGCAGCGGCTGTTCGCACGGCTGCGCGAGTCGGCTCCGGTGACGCCGGTGATCGTGCCGGGCGGCGGGCGGGCCTGGCTGGTCACCCGCTACGACGACGTCCGGGCCGCGCTCAGCGACCCGCGGCTGGCCAAGGACTGGATCAAGCGGGCGTCACCGGCGAACCGGACTCGCGACCCGGTCCGGCTGGCCCTGAACCGCCACCTGCTGACCGTCGACCCGCCCGACCACACCCGGCTGCGCCGCCTGGTCGTCAAGGCGTTCACGCCCGGGCGGGTGGCGGCGCTGCGGCCGCGGATCTCCGAGATCACGGCGGGCCTGCTGGATGACCTGCCGTCGTCCGGGGTGGTCGATCTGGTGGAGGGATTCGCGTTCCCGCTGCCGATCACGGTGATCTGCGAGCTGCTCGGCATCCCGCCCGGTGACCGGGACCGGTTCCAGAAATGGACGGCGGCGGTACTGGACACGATGGCGCCGGAGGACCACGAGGCCGGCGCGGCGAGCCTGCACGGGTACTTCACGGAACTCATCGCGCGGAAACGGGCCGAGCCCGGCGGCGACCTGGTGTCGGCGCTGATCGCCGCCCGGGACTCCGGGGACGCGCTGTCGGAGGACGAGCTGATCTCGATGCTCTTTCTCCTGCTGGTCGCCGGGCACGAGACCACGGTCAACCTCATCGCCAGCGGGGTCCTGGCGCTGCTGGCCCACCCCGCCGAACTGGCCCGGCTGCGCGATGACCCCTCCCTGCTGCCGTCGGCCGTGGAGGAACTGCTCCGGTACGCCAATCCCCTCAACCACGCCACCGGGCGGTTCACCGTCGAGCCGGTCACCATCGGGGGCGTGGACATCCCCGCCCACGACTGGGTGGTGCTCGCGATCGCGTCGGCCAACACCGATCCCGCGCGGTTCCCCGGCGCCGGCGCCCTGGACCTCGGCCGGGAGGCGAGCGGGCACGTGGCCTTCGGGCACGGGATCCACTACTGCCTCGGCGCGCCGCTGGCCCGGCTGGAAGGCGAGATCGCGTTGGGCTCGCTGCTGTCGGCGTACCCGGACCTGTCGCTGGCGGTCCCGGAGTCCTCGCTGCGGTGGCGGCCCTCCAGCCTCATCCACGGACTGGAGACGCTGCCGGTGCGCCTGGCCTGAGGGCCCGGCGTCAGGCCAGCGCGGTGTCCGGGTCCACGGCGTCGTAGCCGTGGGCCCGGGCGACCGGGGCGCTGGTCAGCGCCCCGTCGTGGGTGTTCAGTCCCAGCGCCAGGGCCGGGTCGGCGGCCAGCGCGTCCTTCCATCCCCGGTCGGCCAGGGCGAGGGTGTAGGGCAGGGTCACGTTGGTGAGCGCGTGGGTGGAGGTGTGCGGGACGGCGCCCGGCATGTTGGCCACGCAGTAGAACACGGTGTTCCCGACGGTGAACACCGGGTCGGCGTGGGTGGTCGGGTGCGTGTCCTCGAAGCAGCCGCCCTGGTCGACCGCGATGTCGACGCACACCGCTCCCGGCTTCATCTGCCGCGCCAGGGCGCCGGGGACGACCTTCGGGGCCTTCGCCCCGGGGACCAGCACCGCGCCGATCACCAGGTCGGCGCCGAGCACGGACTGCTCGACCTCGTGGGCGTTGGAGGCGACGGTGTGGATCCGCCCCTGGTAAACGGCGTCGATCTGGCGGAGCCGGGCGACGTTGGTGTCCAGCACGGTCACGGCCGCGCCCATCCCGACGGCGATCTGGGCGGCCTGCGCGCCGGACACGCCGCCGCCGATGACGACGACTTCCGACGGGCGGGTACCGGGCACGCCGCCCAGCAGCGCGCCGTAGCCGCCGCCGGACCGCATCAGGTGGTAGGCGCCCACCTGCGGGGCCAGGCGGCCGGCGACCTCGGACATGGGCGCGAGCAGCGGCAGGGAGCCGTCGGCCAGCTGCACGGTCTCGTAGGCGACGCCGGTGACGCGGTTCTTCAGCAGCGCGTCCGTGCAGGCCCGGTCGGCGGCCAGGTGCAGGTAGGTGAACAGCACCAGGCCGGGCCGCATGCGGTGGTACTCCTCGGCGACGGGCTCCTTGACCTTGAGCAGCAGGTCGGCGGTGCTCCAGACCTCGTCCGGGTCCGGGACGATGACCGCGCCCGCGGCGACGTAGGCGTCGTCGGTGAAGGACGAGCCGTCGCCCGCGCCCTTCTCGACGTAGACCTTGTGGCCGTGGCCGGCGAGTTCCCGGACGCCGGCCGGCGTGATCGCCACCCGGTACTCGTTGTTCTTGACCTCGCGAGGGATGCCGACCTTCATCCTGGTCACCTCATGCATTCACTTCCGCACCATCTGACGGTTCCAGGATGCATGACTGCCTGCGATATTCCAATGATCGCGAATTATATTCTGTAGAATTCCGCTATGGCCGCTAGAAATTCACCACGGAACGGAGAGCGGAACAGCCTCCCGAAGCCTGTTCGGTCTCTTCATCTCGATGAAACGGACCGGGCCATCGTCCGCGAGCTGGCCCGCGACGCCCGGCTGGCCAACAACACGCTCGCCGACCGCGTCGGCGTCGCCCCGTCGACGTGCCTGGGGCGGGTGCGCGCGCTGCGCGAGCAGGGCGTCATCCGCGGCTACCACGCGGACGTGGACCCGGCGGCGCTCGGCCGCCCGCTGCAGGCCATGATCGCCGTCCGGCTCCAGTCGGACGCCCGCGCTCATCTGCGGACGTTCGCGCGGGGCGTGGCGCGCCTGCCCGAGGTCCTGAACGTCTTCTTCCTGGCCGGGAAGGACGACTTCCTGCTGCACGTCGCGGCCGCGTCCGCCGAGGACCTGCGCCTGCTCGTGGAGACGCTGAGCTCCAACGCCGATGTCGCCTACACCGAGACGTCGCTGATCTTCGAGCACGTGCGGGCCGACGCCCTGGGGTAACCGCGCGCGGGTGCCGGTCAGGCGGTCAGCTCGGCGGAGACGAGGTCCGCGAGCTCGGCCAGGCTCTGTCCTCCGATCATCTTGGCCATGGGCACCATCAGGCCGTACTCCCGCTGTATCTCGCTCCGTATCTCCGTGGCCATCAGGGAATCCAGGCCCTGCCGGTTCAGCGGCTTGCGGGGGTTCAGGCGGGCGGGCGGCAGCCCGAGCACCTTGGCCGTCAGCGCCGTCAGGAACTCCCGCGGGTCGCCGGGGCCTCCCGCGGGCGCCGTGTCCGTGTCCGTGTCCGGTTCCGGCCCGGGCAGGTCCGGTTCCGGCTCGGGCACCTCCGGCTCCGGGGCCGGTTCGCGGTCCCGGACGGGTTCCGCCGGCCCGGGACCGGTGATGAAGTCCCGCAGCAGCGGTTCCCGGGCCGCGCCCGGGTAGGCGCGGGCCCAGGCGTCCCAGTCCGCCGGGATGACCGCCGCCCGGGAGGCGCCGGCCCGCAGCAGGCGCCCGAGAGCTTCCAGCCCTTCCTCCGGGGTGAAGCTTTCCATTCCCTTCGGCGCCAGGGTCCGGCCGTGCCGTTCGGCGTAGCGGGCGACCATGCCCACCGAGGACCAGAAACCCCAGTTGACGGAGAGCGCGGGAAGCCCCCGGGCCCGCCGGTACTCCGCGAAGGCGTCCAGGGCCGCATTGGCGGCGGCGTACCCGGCGAGCTGGGGCGAGCCCAGCACGGCCGACGCCGAGGAGAACAGCACGAAGTAGTCCAGCGGCTGGCCGGACAGGACACGATGCAGCGTCCACGCGCCGGCGACCTTCGGCCGGATCATGGCGTCCAGCCGTCCGGTGCCCAGTTCGGCGACCGGGGCCAGGTCCAGAACGCCCGCCGCGTGCATGACACCGGTGACGGGCGGCCGGCCGCTGGCCGCGTGCTCCTCGATCACGGCCCGCATCGCCTGCTCGTCCGCCACGTCCGCCGCACGGTAAGTCACCCGCGCGCCCGAGCCTTCCAGCTCGCGCAGGGCCCCGGCCTGAGCGGCCCGCGGGCTCCGTCCCACCAGGAGAAGGTCGGTGACCCCCTGGTCCGCCAGCCAGGCGGCCAGCTTCCGGCCGATGCCCCCGAGCCCTCCGGTGATCAGGCAGGTGCCGCCCGACGCGTGCCACCGGCCGTCTCGCCGGCCGTCCCGCCGGCCGGAGGATTCCGCCCGCTCCGCCAGGGGCTCCGGCCGCCGTGTCCCGCCGAAGCGCACCAGGACCTTGCCGATATGCCGGGACCGCGCCATCTGCCGGAACGCGGCGTCCGCGTCCGCGGCCTCATAGGTCTCATACGGCAGCGGGGGAAGCATCCCGGCCTCGACGAGCTCGAAGATCCGCCTCAGCATCTCCCCGGCCTTCGCCGGCCGGTTCCGGAAGATGTCGATCAGGTCGATGGAGTGGAACGCCAGGTTCTTCGAGAACGGCAGGAGGCCGACCGGCCGGTTCTCGAGGAGGTCCTTCTTGCTCATCTCCACGTAGCGCCCGTACGGGGCGAGCAGGGAGAGGTTCGCTTCGATCGCCTCCCCGGCGAGCGAGTTGAGGATGACGTGGACGCCCTCGCCGCGGGTCGCCGCCCGGAACGAGTCGGCGAAGTCCAGAGACCGCGAATCGGCGACGTGCCCGACTCCGAGGGTCTTCAGCAGCGCGCGCTTGGCCGGGCTGCCCGCCGTCGCGTACACCTCGGCTCCCCGCCACCGGGCGATATGGATCGCCGCCAGTCCCACGCCTCCCGTCGCCGAGTGGATGAGCACCCGTTCGCCCGGGGCCAGGTTCGCCAGCTCGCACAGCCCGTAATAGGCGGTGAGGTAGGCGGCCGGGATGGTGAGCGCCTCTTCTGCCGTGAGCCGGGCCGGGATCGTGGCGACGAGCTGGGCCGGGGCGACGACGGCATCCGCCAGCGCGCCCTCGGACAGGGCGACGACCGTGTCCCCGGGCCGCACCCCGGCCACGCCCTCGCCGGTCTCGGTGATGACTCCGGCGCATTCCCAGCCCAGCGGCTGGCCCTCGGCCTGGCCCGGGTAGGCGCCCATCGCGGTGAGGACGTCCCGGTAGTTCAGTGCCGCGTGCTCGACCGCGATCGCTACTTCGCCCGGGCCCGGCCGGCGGTGCTCCGCCGGGGACAGGCCGAGTCCGTCCAGCATCCCGGTCGTGGTGTTGCGCAGTTCCAGCCGCGTCGCCGGCCCGGGCGCGGCCCGCCGCGCGGGCGGGGTCCCCTGGTCCCCGGAGTCGGGTGCCAGGGAGGGGGCGGGCACGAGACGGGCCGCGTACCGCCGCTCCCGCAGCGCGATCTGGTTCTCCTCGTCGTCAGCGGCGAGCAGTTCGGCGAGCAGGGGACCGGCGCAGGAGAGTCCGCCTCCGGCGGGGAGGTCCACGAGCGAGCACCCCCATCGCCGGTATTCCTGGGCCAGAGCCCGGCCGAAGCCCCACAGCTGGGCCTGCCCGGGACAGACTCGCTCGTCGAGGCCCGCCAGGTACTGCCCGCCCTTCGTCACGAGCCAGATCCGCAGGCCCCCCGGCCAGGACTCGGCGTCCAGCGCCTGGGCCAGGTGCAGGACGCTGTGGCAGCCGAGCGTCGTCACCGCCGTCCCCGGGCCCCCGCTCGGCCCGTCCGGATCGCCGGAGCCGTCCGGATCGCCGGAACCGTCTGGCTCGTCGCTGCCGTCCAGCGACCACAGGTGGACGATGCTCACGTCCGCGCCGGTCCCGGCCTCCTGGCGGACGTCGCGGAGCAGGGCCCGGTAGTCCTCCGCCGTGTCCGGCTCAAGCTCGTAGCGGCCCGCGCTGATCCGGGCGTAGGAAGAACCGCGGGTGATCGTGATGACCCGGCCTCCGAGGCGGTCCGCGATGGTCCCGGCGATACCTTCGGCGTCGGCGAACAGGAGCCAGGTCGCGGCCCGCGCCGGGACCGCCGCGCTGGCGGCCGGCACCGGCCGCCACTCGACGGCGTCGATCCACCCGCTGAGGTCCCGCCGCTGGCGCGGCGCGTTCTCCGGGTCCCGGCGCGGGACCAGGTACCGGAGCCGGACGCCCTCCATCCGCGCGATCAGCGTCCCGCCGGCGTCCCGCACGTCCACGTCGCCGGCGACGTACTCCGGACGCGATTCGGTGCGGAGCGCGCGGCTCCAGACCGTGCCCTGAGGCGCCGCCCGCAGCCGGACGCGGTCGATGCTGCCCAGCACGAAGGCGTCGTGCTCGCTGGAGGCCAGGCCGTCACCGGTCACCGTCGCGAGCACGTGGCCGCAGGCGTCGAGCACCGCCGGGTGGAAATGATGGCGCGCGATGTCGCCGGCGATCGTCTCCGGCGCCTCGACCTCGGCGAGGGCCTCCCGCGGGAGGCTCAGCCACAGGCGCCGGACTCCCCGGAAGGCTCCCAGCCACTGATTGCCTTTCTCGTCGAAGCGCCGGTAGAACTCCTCACCGGTGATTTCGGTCCCGTCGCGCCGGATCGCCTCGGCGGCCGCCGCGTCGCGAAGGGGTGCCGCGTCGCGAAGCGGCACCGCGTCCGCCGGCTCCAGCCGGCCGTCCGCGTTGAGCGTGAAGCCGGACTGGCCAGCGGGACGGCTGCTGATCCGGAAGGCCCAGTCGCCTCGCCCGTCCTGTTCGAGGGCGACCCTGATGACCGGCGGTTCGGGGCCGGTGAGGAAGATCCCCTCGTGATAGGTCACGTCGGCGAGGTCGGGGACCGCCGCGAAGGCCTCCGCCGCGGCGGCCGCCGCCATCTCGAGATAGGCGGTGCCGGGAACGATGCGAACCCCCTGCACCTGGTGGTCATTGAGATAGGCGTTGGCGGACAGGTCCAGGGGGCCTTCCCACGCGTACCCGTCCCCGGGGAGCCTGCTCCCGAGGAGCGGATGCGCCGGTTCCGCTCCCGCCCGCGCGGGACCCGGCCGCGAGGACCGCGCCTGCGGGATCCAGTGCCGCTGCCTGCACCACGTCCGGGCCGGCAGCCGCACGTAGGCGGCGCCGTCCTCGGCGGCCCGGGCGAGGTCTACCGGGTGGCCGCTGAGGTGCATCAGGCCGAGCGAATCGAGCAGGCACGACAGCTCTGACGTGTTCCGGCGGGCCGAGCCGGCGACGGTGACGTCGTCCGCCTTGTCCGCGTACTCCCGCATGGCGGGCATGAGTATCGGATGCGGGCTGACCTCGATCAGGGTGGCGGGCCCGTCCGCCAGCAGCCGTTCGATCACCGGCCCGAAGCGGACCGGCTCGCGCAGGTTCCGGACCCAGTACCCGGCGTCCAGCGCCTCTCCGCTTTCCGGCTCCCCGGTGACCGTGGAATGCAGGGGAACCGCCCCCGCCCGCGGGTGAACGGAGTCGAGTTCGAGCAGCAGCGGCTCCTGGATCGGATCGACCTGCGGGGAGTGGGACGCGAAGTCCACCCGCACCAGGCGGCAGAAGATCCCGCGTTCGGAGAACGAGGCCAGCAGCTCGCGCATGGCCTGGGAGTCTCCCGACAGGACCGTCGAGGTCGGCCCGTTCACGGCCGCCACGGACACGAGTCCCTCGTAGGCCTTCAGCTCGTCGGCGGCTTCGTCGGCGCTGATCTCGACCGTCGCCATCGCGCCCTGCCCGGAGACCTTCATGGCGAGGGCGCTGCGGCGGCAGATGACCGCCGCGGCGTCCCGCACGCTCAGCGAGCCGGCGACGCAGGCCGCCGCGACCTCCCCCATGCTGTGGCCGACGACGAGGTCCGGTTCCACGCCCCAGGACCGCCAGACGGCCGCCAGGGCGACCTCGACCGCCCACAGCGTGGGCTGGATGGCGTCGGTGCCTTCCAGCGGCTCGTCGCTGGACAGCCGGTCGATGACCGACCAGCCGGTCTCGGCGCGGACCGCCGCGTCGCATTCTTCCAGGGCCGCGCGGAAGACCGGGTTGTCCAGGGCCAGCTGGCGTCCCATCCCGGTCCACTGCGAGCCCTGGCCGGGAAAGACGAAGACCACCCGGGAACGCCGCGGGTACACGTCGTCGGCGGCGCGCAGGAAAGGCGCGGGTTCCCCGTCGAGGAACGACCGGAGCTTCGCGGCCATGTCCTCCCGGGTCTGTCCCACGACCGTCAGGCGGGCCTCATGGGGGTCCCGGCGGGCGGCCGCGCTGAAGCAGATGTCGCGCAGCGGGTTTCCCTCCCCGGCCCCGCCCGGTTCCAGGTACCGCGCGTACCGGTCCGCGAGTTCCCGCAGCGCCGACGGATGGTGGGCGGACAGGCTCAGCAGCCGGGGGCGCTCCTCGTCGTCCTGGGCGGGACGCGAGGACGGAACCTGGCGGTACTGCGCGAGCACCGCGTGGACGTTGGTGCCGGAGATCCCGAACGAGCTCACCCCGGCCATCGCGGGCCGGCCGGTGGCCGGCAGCTCCCGCGGCTCCCCCGGGACGGCCAGGGCAATGGTCTCCCAGTCGACCGCTTGTGTCAGTTCGGCGCTGTGCAGGCTCGGCGGGATCAGCCCGTTCTCCAGGCACAGCACGGCCTTGATCAGGCCCGCGAGGCCCGCGGCCCCCTCGGCATGGCCCATATTCGTCTTCACCGAGCCGACGAGCAGCGGCGGTTTCCCCTCCCGGTCCGGACCGTATACGGCCGCGAGGGCGTTGAGTTCGACGGGGTCTCCGACGCCGGTTCCCGTTCCGTGCGCCTCGACGTAGCTCACGTCGGCCGGACGCACCCCGGCGTCCGCGCAGGCGGCCCGCACCACGCGCTCCTGGGCGGACCGCGACGGCGCCATCATGCCGCCGGGTGCCTGGCCGTCGTTGCCGGTGGCCGATCCCAGGATCACCGCCCGGATCGCGTCGCCGTCCGCGACCGCGTCCCGCAGTCGCTTGAGTATCACCACGCCGACGCCTTCGCTGCGCACGAATCCGTCGGCGTCGGCGGACGCGAACTTGCACCGGCCGGCGGGGGAGAGCATGTTCCCGCTGGAGAAGGTGATGCTGTTCTCGGGTTCGAGGATGATGTTCGTCGCGCCGGCGAGCGCGAGCGAGGACTCTCCGCACCGCAGGCTCTGGCAGGCCAGGTGGACGGCCGTCAGCGACGACGAGCAGGCCGTGTCGATGGTCATGCTCGGGCCGCGGAGATCGAACAGGTAGGAGAGCCTCCCGGACAGCAGGCTCCGCGCCGTTCCGGAATTGGCGTGCATGTCCAGGACGCCGCTGCGGATCAGGACTTCCCAGTAGTCGTTGGTGATCGCGCCTATGAAGACGCCGGCGGGACTACCCGCCAGGTGTTCGCGCGTGAGCCCGGCGTCGTCGAACGCCGTCTGCGAGACCTCCAGGAGCAGTCGCTGCTGCGGGTCCATGCGATCGGCTTCGCGCGGGGCGATGCCGAAGAAGCCGCTGTCGAACTGGTCGACGTCGTCCAGGAACCCGCCCCACCGGCTGACGAGCTTTCCGGGTGTCCCCGGGGCCGGGTCGTAGACGTCGTCGATGGTGAACCGGTCGCCCGGTACCTCCGTGATCGCGTCCTGCCCCTCACGCAGGACCGACCAGAATCGCTCCAGGTCAGCCGCGTTCGGGAACCGGCACGCCATCCCCACCACGGCGATCGCCGACTCGGAGATGCCCGGCTGCTCGGGGCCGGCCGGCCCCGCTGCCTGCGGCGCCGTGCTCTCACGGCGCTTCCGACCACCCATGTTCGCTCCTTTAATCTCACAAAGCCCACGACGCGGGCTCCCTGATGGAGAGGACCGCGCTGCTGACGACGAACCCGGGCGCCGCTCCCGCGAGCAGCACATGGTCTCCGGGCCTGAGCTGGCCAGTCGTCATATAGTGATCCAGGGTTACCGCGTGGTCGCTGGCCCCGAGATGACCGACCGTGCGGCCGAAATCCCAGCTCGACTTTGATTCCGGAATCCCCAGCGGATCGAGAAGGAATTGCGCGAGAAGGTATTTTCCCTGGTTGACGTAGATAACCTTGGAAATCTGGTCGACGCCGATTCCGGCTTCGCGGAGCGAACGGTTCACGACGTCTACCTGCCGCTGCCCGATAAGCTGGTTGGCCTCGTTCAGGGGAATCTCGGTCCGGCTGAAATGACGGGCCCGCCGTACCATGTCCAGGACCTCCCGGTCGGCCGGGCCGAACAGCGGCTCGTTTCCGCGGTGCAGGCCTTCTAGTTCCGGAATCGACAGCTGGTTGACGGACTTCACTTCCGCGAAGCCGTCGGACGTGTCGAGCAGCATCGCGCTCGCCGCGTCCCCGATCACCGTTCCGGGGCCGTAGCCGCGCCACCGGTCGGCCTTCAGGGAGTTGAAGTTGTCCGCGGCCGCCAGCAGCGCCGCGCCGGACTCCCCGTCGAGGGTCAGGCGCTGCGCGGCCAGTTCCAGGGCCGCCAGCATCCCGTTGCAGCCCTGCCTCACCTCAAGGATCGAGGTGCCGGCGGCTCCGAGTTCACGCAGGACGTAGCCCGCCGGATACCACATCTCGGGCCGCTGGCTGACCACGCTGGTATAGATCAGGAGGCCGAGCGAGTCCGCCTCCAGGCCGCCGCGCTTCAGGGCGTCCCGGGCCGCGGCGACGGCCATGTCAACGGGAGGCGTGTCGTCGGCTACGAGGGTCCCGGTTACCCCCGAGTCCAGCATGAGCACCTCGTCATACAGCCCCTGCTCGATGGCCCGCCGACTGCTCATCCACTCCGGGAGATAGGCGCCGAGCCCTCGGACGTAGATGTTTTCGAGCCTCATTCGATCCTCCCGCTAGCCATTTCCCTGATGAACTCATCTCTCGTTCTTTCGAGAGAGCGAGACATTTTCCTGTCGACTACCGTCCCGATTTCCCGCAGCGGCTCCGGATCGGCCATCCGGGAGTGGTCGCAGTCAATAACGTGACTTTCTATGGTTCCGCTCACGTACGGGCTCCAGGTCTGGTGGTCCATCCCGGTTTCCGGCTCGCTCCGCGCGGCGGCGAAGAATACGGCGTCGCCGTCGTAGAAGGGCGGTTCGTACCCCTTCATGAGCCGCAGGTTGTTGCTCACGACGTCGATGAGGGCCCCGAGGTGGCCGGCGCTCAGGTTCGCGAGCACGGTGTCCGCGGACTGGATCCGCTCCAGAAGCCCGGCGGGGCCGGCCGGGTCGCCGGCGTCCTCATCGGGGTCGAGCCCCACGTACTCCAGCACGAGCCTGGTCGCGTAGCGGTCGTCGGTGTCTCCGGAATCGTCCGGCGGCGCCGGGTAGGAATCCATCATGGCCAGCAGGGCGACCTCTTCTCCGTCGTCGCGCAGGGCCGCGGCCATCGCGTGGGCGATCACGCCGCCGTACGACCAGCCCAGAAGGTGGTAGGGGCCGGCTGGCTGGACGCGGCGTATCTCGGCGGCGTAGTCCCTCACCATGTCCTCGATCGTCGCCGGGAGCGGCTCGCCCGGAGAGATTCCGCGGGCCTGCAGCCCGTAGATGGGATGCTCGGGCCCCACGGCGTTCATCAGCCCCGAGTAGCACCAGCTCAGTCCGCCGACCGGGTGAACGCAGAACAGGGGGTGGCCTTCCCCCCGGGGCCGGAGCGGCAGGAGGGTTCCCAGTTCCTGGCCGACGTCCTCAAGGTGGAGGCGTTCGGCGAGGCGGGCCACGGTCGGCGCGTCGAAGAGGGTCTTGATGGTGTGCCTGACGCCGAACACCGACCGGATCCGGCTGATGAGGCGGGTGGCCAGCAGGGAATGCCCGCCCAGGTCGAAGAACCCGTCGTCGATCCCCACCTCCGGCACGCCCAGCACCTCGGCGAACAGCCCGCACAGGACCTCCTCCCGCGACGACCGCGGACCCCGGCCCCCGGCCGCCACCGCCGGCCCGGGCGCCGGGAGCGCCCGCCGGTCCAGCTTCCCGCCCACCGTCAGCGGCAGGTCCTCCAGCACCACCACCGCCGAGGGCACCAGGTGCCCGGGCAGCGCCCCGGCCAGCTCCGCCCGCAGCGCCGCCCCCTCCAGC
>Ga0131853_10011769_pt1 | contig 16019 bp, 10 predicted proteins | sample TergutLab28metaG_FD_92764 | JGI IMG/M metagenome (GOLD analysis project Ga0131853, IMG submission 92764) | Labiotermes labralis P1 segment gut microbial communities from Petit-Saut dam, French Guiana - Lab288 P1 (version 2) (version 2) | ecosystem: Host-associated > Arthropoda: Insects >...
CATACCTTACAGGTGCTCTATATGTGCACCCTTTGTGATTCTACAAACATCAACACGATAATCGAGTTCGTTCCAAACTGTTTGTAGCATGTCAGCGGTGATGGTTTCAATGGCAGTTCTGATTCGTACCTTCATACCTGATATATGAACCTCCTGACCTGCACAGTGTGCACAGGTCAGGGTGTGTTTTGTAACAAGATATGAAGGCCAACATTACTTATGTAATCACTTAAATATTCAATTCCTTTCAGCTCCAGAAAGTGAATTTTACTGCCCAGAACTGTATACTCACCAGATCTCATCAGGGGATCTTCTCTATGCCATGGTGTTCAAACCTCACTGCTTCCAACCTGGAATTAAATACCCAACTGTTCTCAACATTTATGGAGGCCCTGAAGTCCAGCTGGTATCCAACACTTTTAAAGTCAGTATATTAGCTCTGTATGTCATATTCAGTCTTTGAGACCTTAAGGATATAAAACAGGCGTAGGTTATATACACTTCAGCACTGGTTAAGCACTTTCTTTTTTACACCTGAACCAAATTGTTGTCACACTGAAGATGGAAGCAGTATGTTTGGAAACAACTCAGTGTATAGGAACCCAGAAGACCATCATTTGAAATAACAGAGATTTATGGAAATGCATATGTTGGGGTACCAGCACCACAGTTTGTGTTATGTCATTTTTCTGTCATCATGTCACAGTTTTCCTGTGTACTGCAATAGGCTTGAAACTTATGTGACCTATAGTGAGACAGTGATGACTCCTGATCCGGAGATCGGGTCTAGCAGTAGGGTACACAGTGCTGCATTGTACTATTCAGCTAGACCTGACCTCTAGATCAGAATTTGCCACTGTAGAGAAACAGACTAGTAAACAGCATTGCTAACTTTATTCTGGAGAATTATTACGGTTTAATGGTGTTCAAAATTATCATTTGATTACAACTGTGTGTGTAATTTTTTGTGACGTTATGTCTGAGAACTTGTCTACTTCTTAAGCATCATTGTCTGGCCTTTACATCCCAATGCAGCCACTGACATCCAGAGTTATTTTCATTTTTATGTGCCCATGCCTGTACCTGCATGGGACATTTTCCCTTTCATCTGTGAAGAGTTACATTTAATGGGACATGGGCATTAAGTTTGCCCAGTAAAGGTTAATGAATTTTTCATAGCATTGAATTTTGTAATACTGTATGTAATATAGTTCTTTGCCATCCCTTGTGCAGGGGACCATATAACAAGTGCCTTGCACAGCTGGCATCAATGTTGACTATAAACTTGTTGCTGTATATACAAAATTCCATCCTCAGTCCCATACCTGGTTATACTGACCAGAATTGTTTTGATATGTCCTGCGACTTCTTTGGAAGAAATGCAATAATTTTTGCTTTTATTATGTCGTTTTCCAGGGAATGCGTCAGTTACGAATGCATATGTTAGCTGCTCAGGGTTATTGTGTTGTGGCCATTGATTCACGAGGGTCACAGCACCGGGGTTTGCTGTTCGAAAGCCATTTACGTGGGAGAATGGTATGTATGACTGAATGATCATATCATACTCTGATCTGTAGTTTTTTTGTCTCATCTGTTGATTGTCATCTTGTATATATGAGAAAATAGCAGGTTACACTTGGGTAGATTATAAAACAAACAGAGAGATTGCAAACGAACTAAATATAACCCCTTTTTTGGACAAAATGTAGGAATACAGAAGAAATTGGTTGCAACATATAAACAGAGTGCCTTGTAATAGATTACTGAGGATAATGAATAACTACAGAGCAAAAGACAGAAGAATCGAAGGGAGACCATTAAAGAGACTTTTGGAAGTGTGAGACTGGAGCAGTTAAAGTGGCCAAACTGCTTGTTAGCTAGATGATGGTGATAGATCTGTTGATTGTGACATTTGGGGATTAATGTGACTATTTAAACTGGAGTATCTGTGTGTATTCATCTATGTTACACATATCAGTATTTTAATTATGATGTGATTAATTTTTAATTCTCTGATGTTTGGTTTGTAATGTGGTCAGTTCTCACACAGCCTGTGATATCACATAGTAATCTCATTTCAGCTACCCTGTCATAAATTTCCTTCTAGTGCCAATGTAAGAGATCTTCTTTTCTGAATGCTTGTATCATTATATCAATGAGTATGTATTTTGTGCCTGGACCGTCTTGACATCTCTCCTCAACATCATCCCTGATTCTTCTCCATCTCTTGTCATATTTCACATGGTGTGTAGGTAATGCTGTTTTTATGCAGCATCAGTTTTATTGTAAAATATCTGATATAATATTCTTATAGAGGAAAAAACTGTTTCAACATAAGTAGTACTTTTCAGGCATTTAACCCTGACATATATAGGGGCCCCCTGTATGGTATAATTTTATCATTCTTTTTAAGTAGCTAAGGAATGGTTCTGTTTCTTTGTTATGGCAGGGCACAGTGGAACTTGAAGATCAGGTAGAGGTGTTACAGTGGTTGGCAGATAGTCTAGGTTTTATAGACATGAGTCGGGTAGCCATTCACGGCTGGTCCTATGGTGGCTATCTGAGCCTCATGGCACTTGCTCAACATCCTGAAATTTTCAAGGTGAGTGCATTGCATATCTGAACTTCATCGAAGACATATGTAAGTCAAATCTGACTTTTATTTACATAATCCCATATCCATGAAGTATGTTACCTGCTGCTTATATGCATCAACTGGCCATTTTGATGAAATATACGTCACTGTGTGTATTCTTTAAATAGTAAGTCTCAACATTTTCTGAGTCATGATCTGTTAATATGGCAAGTGGACTTCTAACGACTGATCTACCTTATGTTGTGTAGTACAAATAGTAGTTATTAATAAACTTCACACTGGAATATCTATATAGTTATAATAATATGATGATGATAATGGTGTAGATGATGATGATGATGACGACAATGTGCTAACTTCATGTGATACACTGTGTACAACGGAGTAACCCAGCTAAAGACACTGGTCCAAACCTCACCATGCTGCAAGAACTGCATTATTCTACAATACTGTGCTAAGGTCTAAGGTCTGACAAACATGTATTACTGTATGCTGACTTGCATTTGGTATAAACTGTGTTGTAGTACTTAGTAAGAGATTAAAAAAATAAATACAAGATCTAATTATTGAGTTAAGTAAAACATTCATAACATACAACTTATCGAAACTTCAACCACCCACATAACAGGTGTGCTTTGAAAGAACTGAACAATTCCAAATCACAAAGGCCCATTTTTTGGTTTCAAGCCTGTCAAATTAATCAGGTGTTCTTGTGTTCCTCTGTTAGGTGACATCTGCCAGTTCCTACTGTGCATCTTCACACAACACAAACAGTATAGGAAGCATGCCTGATACTGATTAATATTATTATTTTGAATCTTATATGTCATCCATTTCCAAATCTGTGTGTGCTGTGGTTTCAGATGTATAGCTCTGCCTATGGAGCCAGCAGAATAATTTTTTCTCTACCTATGGTAGAAAAAGACCTATTTTCTGAAACACCATTTTAAAAAACTGGTTCTTAATTAATGTATCACATCTTTGTAAATATCCTTGAACCGTAGTTTATGACTGATATTTCATGTTTCAGATTTCCATAGCTGGAGCACCTGTAACTTCATGGACATTATATGACACAGGATACACAGAGCGGTACATGGACCTACCTGAGAACAACCAGCAGGGATACAGAACAGGATCCATACTGAGCTATGTTCACCAGTTCCCTGATGAGTGAGTTATGATTCAGTAATTGTTGGACCTATAAAACTTTTGTGGTACATTTCATTAGTCATACAGTACAGACAGTTTTGCTGTAACTGCTTCCGTCTGAGCTGTGTAGTGTAGTCACTACAGTGACTGTGCTACATCCTGAACAGTCTGGTCCAAAACATCCAGCCCAGCTCTTGGGCCCACCCACCCTCCTATTCAGGGGGTGGTGGAGTTCTCTCCTGGAGGTAAAGCAGCTGGGGTGTGATGTTGAACACTTATTTCCATCCAGCACTGACCTCAAGTATGAGTGGAGCTATGTCTCTGCTCCCTCTGTAAACCTTCATGGCATGTACAGGTAAAACTTTATCTTTACTGCTTCCCTCTCTAGCCCCTCCAGTGTTCCTACCATTTGATCTGCATAGTTTGAGCTACTTACAGCAACATTACATGAACCACATATGAAGTAGGGTAAAATAATTGAACTCTTTTCTTTTTTTTGCAGTGAAAATCGTCTCTTGATAATCCATGGACTAATTGATGAGAATGTACACTTTTTCCATACTAGCCAGTTAATTGCTGCTATGATTAAAGCTGGAAAACCCTACCAGTTGCAGGTAAGCCTGATTTATAAGCATATGATGGTACTGAATTTAATAATCAGTCTGGTACCATCACAGGGGGCCAGAGGCAGACTACGTGCCTGAGCATTTTATAAGATGGTAACGGGTTGGAATGATGATGCACTCACTGAGATCTCACAGGTGGCACTATTCAGGACAAGAATTTTTCTCTCTCTCTCTCCCCCCACAAGTCTTTCATTGGTTAGTGCTCATGGTTCATATCTCAGACGCTCGGTAACACCCTCAACCCACGGCCATCCATCCTGACAAGCTTTGCTAGTATCCCTCAGTTTATCCATGCATTGCTACTTTAACCACTTCCCTGCATATCCCATTTCATCATTCAAAAACATCCATTCATTCAGTATTTGTAACTTGTGCAGTTGAGAACACTCTTGTAAACAAACTAAAAGCAAACAAATTTTAATGGATTTCATCGCAATATCTTATGACATGTCAGTATTGCTGAACATGTTGCCAATACGAGCAATAAAGAGTAGTTATGTTTGGAAGCAACACGTTGAGTAATACTGAGAAGCAAACAAATGATTCTACATATAATGTTTTAAAACTTTTTGAGGACCATCAACCCTTCAGTCCATCATCTTCAAACTTTCCTCTGTGACCATGGTCATATAGTTGCATTTTTTGCCGACACTTTTTTCTGTAATTTATTTTAATGATTATTAGCAATTAATGTGTTTTATTGACTCATCTGCTGTAGTTGTATTGGACTGGTTACAGTTCAGATATTACCCATCTGGATGATGTGCAAGATTACATTCATTGAAATTACTTGGCAAGCACATCAGAGGTGGTCAGCGCAGTACATCTTCTCATGCCTTCATTGAATTAAATGAAGGATACACAAAACACACACTGGTGCACATGCACACACACACACACACACACACACACACATTGGGTTTAGTTCATTTAAAATTACTGTGGTGATAGTGACTGATAATTGTCAGCAGTGACAATGATAATATTACTAAGAATGTTTTAGTAGTTACAATACCTTCTGTACATATAAATGGTATTTTTCTGTCGTTCCACTGAAAATCTAGTACTGATCCTTTTTAATTATTTGGCACTCCTTTTTGTGTACAGGTGTAAAACAGGTTGAATCACATTTACTCCACACAGAATTGTCAAATGACATGGTTTATTTTACAGGCTGTCAGTAATTTAGATGATACAGTGTCAAATGGTAGGATCACAGATAAATGATGAACTGGGAATTATTTCAGAGGAAGTAGTTATGGCCTCATTAAGGTGCTGTCCTGGCACTTAACCTAGATGGACTGAGAAAACCATGGAAACCCCCAAGTCAGGACCACTGATGACCTGGCCAAATATTTGCAATAGGCATCTCCCAATACCACCACGTGTTCAGTGTTGTTCAGTTATGCAATAACCTGATCCACCAGATGCCAGTTCAGTTCATCAATAATTTCAGTTGTTGCACAATGGCACTGCACTAGTTATTTTGTCAGGACTTCCATTTAACGGTCCCAACTTTACAAAAAGAGAGGGTTTCACAGACAACCACAGGTAGTGAAATTTTCAGCTGCCATCTGAGCAAGTAAATTCATTTAAAGTTCTCATATCTTCTGTTATAATTTTATTTCACAGTAATGACACTGAAGGTCAAGTAAATATACAACTGGACATTTGAAATTTGAAACTCTCCAATTCCAGATACATGTAATTCTTCAGTATTTGAGAAGCTTTTCTTTTTCAGGTGTATCCAAATGAGAGACACAGCCTACGTCACATGGATGCCAGCAAGCATTATGAAACTATGCTTCTGTCGTTCCTCCAGAACCACTTATAGTGCAGCATCATTTATGTGTCCCCCATTTAATAACACAACAGTGTAGTGGCACTTCCTGCTGTGCAGCAAGTATTCGGTCCCCTGTCCAAGTTGCAGTGCTGTGTGGCCATATGTACTTTTCCTTTGTGAAAGAAAGTATTGCAGTTTACTTAATGGTTGCCACAACAATAGTTATGCGAGTATGTGAATAAGTGCAATCATAGAATTTTCAGGTAAACCTTTTTTTTAAACAAAAATGCCCCATATTATGTTAGGAAATGTGTACTAAATATTAGGATAGTGATTCCGAAGGCAGTGAGAGACTCAAACTTAAATTGTAGTTAAAACATTTGAAAATGTTGCCATTTGTCTCATCGTTCCAATTTCAACTTTGTACATTTCACCGCATATGTACAATATTGTTATTAATTTAGTGTGAATGTTGAGGTCAGTGTTGTAAACATTAGACAAATGAAACAGGATGAGTGTATGAGCATACAGCCCTTTTTTTAATTTAGTATTTGATTATGCAGCTGTAAAGTCATAATATTTGTGATTTTCTGATGAAGAGTAATTTTATATGGAATTCATCTGTTTATGTTCTTAATCTTTCTTAAGAAGGAAGCATTATTGTTCTAATTTTCATCTGTTCCTTTGGAGCATCTTACAATTGCCAATTTTAAAATGAACCCAAAATGCAGTATGTACAGTGGATGAAAAAAGGAATGTATTACCTAGAATGAGAAAATGGATTTGGGAAATGAATAATAGATACGTAATTAATGGAGACAACTTCGGTGGGGTGATTCTGTTAACATATTTCAGTTATGTGTCTTCAAGTCCCCATATTTTGGAGGTTCTGGGTTCAGATCAATGCCCAAACTCAGAATGTTCTCATTGATTTCTTTGGTTCCTTTCGAAAGTGTAACCCAAACTAGACCAAGACTGCTACCTTGCACATCCTTTCAAGTCATTATTCACAGATCATCCCATCATTCAGTGCTACACATTCAGAGCAACTGAACCCATCAATAAAATTACAAACATACACATGTATCTGCTGCTGATTTGTCTCTGTGCAGGTTTAGATATAGAGACCTTTCATTATATAAATTAACTTCATCTCTAATTCAGTCCTCCTCTTTGGATTATAAAGGTAATATTTCCTGGTTGTGTCTATCAAATTCTCTGAACTTGTACATGCACAGAAAACAAATGCAGCACTTTTGTAAATATAAAATTATATTACATATTGAACAGAGTTCATCTTAAAAAAAGGCTTATTTTGAATGGTATAGCCCTCCTATTCCTCCTGATTATAATTTCAAGCTCGAGTCACTTTACAATTTTATTTGGAAACTAATTTTACTTTTGCAGGGTTTTGTAATTTATGTAACATGTTCTTATCCACAGTATTACACTCGAGCAATGATTCACAGATTTAATTGCATGGCTGAGATGTTCCATTGCACAAGACATTTGAGGCCCCACAAAATATCTGAATGACACTAATCAGGGTGAATGCCAATCCAAAAGTACTATTAGAATTAACCATAGGCAGGCTTCCATTATATTTTGAAATTCAGATGCTGGTGATGTTGCAACTATGGGCTTTCTTAACAGTTTTTCTTGGAATGTATGTAAAGGAAATGTGAATATAGTTCTGCTGTGGCTCCACTTGGGATGCTGGCCTAATATGTGAAAGAAAATCTGCATGTATTCACAAGCTACTGTTATACATTTTAATGTGACATGTTTACAACATTTATGCAAGATATATAACTAATTAGGGTAATGAAATACAAATCAATCATGTAAACACTGCCAACTACAAGCATTATTACAGTTTGTCTTAATTACTGGGCATGCCTGTTTTGGTTTTTCTATTTAAGAATTTATAAAGATAGCGTATTCTTTTATTCAACTCATTCCACTTAGTAGGTCTGGCAACTGGTATTATTCCCTTACTCAGCATCTTCCTCTTGCGAAGCAGTATTTGATATTCATTGCCTTGCACGCCCCGTAGCCATGACTGTACATTGTAAAGGATTCTGGTTGGATGAATTTCTCCACTGCCAAGTATGTCAATATAGTCATTCTGCCCAAATAATGCGCGCTTCTCGCACCACACATTTTTTGGTTTGTACTCGGGCACGGTTTGTAGGGGTGGTGCACGAATATGTGGTAGTGTTCCACCTTGAAGAATTCGTTCTTTGTAGCCATGCCGTCGCAGAAGAGGTCCTTTTGCTATTTTGTTTGCGTAATAGCGATTGCGTACACATGTCAGCTGGGGATTCTTAATTTGTTGGCAAATCAGTGAGAACGATTTCATGCACCAACTCATGTTCTTTGCAATATGCACTTAATCAAGGACTCATAAATATTCTGTTCACTGTTGATATAGCATGTACGAATGTCCACTATACAAACAACATTAATGAAAATCGCCGAAAAGTCTGCTTATTTAAGATGTTCGTAGGTTATAACAAATCGCAAATCAAAGGTACAGCAGGAACAACCTGTACAGCTCCTCGTAAAGATATTATTAACAGCAAAACAAGCAAAGTTTACAGACTAGCTTCTTATTTACATAATTCAACGTACAATAACAATTGCAGAACTCTTCCTTCGACATACCACACTTCCGCGAAAATAATAAACACAGATGATCACTCCGCATGCATGTTTAGGGACACGGATTACAGCACTCCTTACCTATCTCTGATTCATGCTGCTTTGCCACTAATCTGCGTATTCGTATATGACGTATATCGTATTGTGTCTCGCTCATATCCGTGCAAACATCCATCAGTTTGCTTTCTGGGTCTTCACACCGACATTCGGAGAAGAGTGTTGTTTCCAGCATCAGGGTCACACAATCTCATCAAAGTACACACTGCTACGAATTTGAACCTTACCAACACCTACACGACTGTCATGTGCACAAATTATTACTAACCATAGTTGACGTCGTGCTATGAATGACCGTGCAGTTTATAATCTTTGCTGCTCTTGTTGAAGAAACCCAAGAGATAGCAGCACATGTCTACATCTCAGGAATTACATCTCGATGCAGCATTGGCGGGTCTCAGCGCAGTTGCTGAAAATTCAAAACTTTTGGGATGTTTCACCCAGAAGATTGGTAAGTAGTTACTGACGTCTCGAATATTCCTACAGCCTTCATCTTCAGTACGAAGATGAAGGCACTAAGATCCTATGAATTGTCCTTAAAAACTGGGCAGTCTACATGGCACAACATCCAAGAAGTTATAATTTTTCAGGGCCATCTGAGGGTTTCCAGTAGTTACGGCAAATCAGCACACTTCCATTAATCCACACTATCACAACCAGAGTCATATTAACACTACAGTACGATTCTGACAGACAATTATGACAGCGAAAATTGAGAGATTAACGCTGAATATTTATATAACGGTTATTGTGTTTAATTTTTAGAGAATAAGTGAGACAGTGAACATTCAAATTAACAATAATTTCGTTTTGACTGTGTTACTTGTGTTATACAACTATGAACGTAAGAGGACATGAATATATTCAAGAAACTCGTGTTTATGGTAGACACACTTCTCTACTTAGTTTTCCGTTGAGTATAAAACATGACAAATATGTTCCCAGTGCTCGTATCACGCTTCGTAGAAACTGGGGTGGGGGGGATTTGTTATTTCAGTGGCTAATTTTTTGCACGAACCATGAATAGTTTTAATTCGGAAGATATTGGATATCATATATGTACTAAAACCGACCGTAGACGAAATAAGAAATTTATTCTCCCAAATATAGTTGGAAAGGTCGGATGAAACGTCATACAGGCAAACAATGTAATTGAATTTCTCCAATATTGAGCTCCATTAATTACACCCACATTTATTTTCAAGTTGCTCAGACGGTATGCACCAAGTCGGTTTTTTTGTAAACTCCGCTTAAGTAGTATTCATACAGTCGCACTTCTGAATGTATAAGCCAACATTTGAAAGCGGAAACCGACAGCACCTACGAAGACTAGCGTAAGAAAACTACAATATGGGTCACATAATACCTGCAGAACTATTAAAATGCACGTGTTACGCGAGAAATAATGTCCATAATTTTTTTTATTATTATTATTCTACGAAATTCCAGGAGCTCTCACCCACGGTGTGGGGGCTGCCGGGTTGCAATTAAAAAGTCAAAGGTTTTGTAGACACTATGATCTCAAACTTTTACGTTCAGCAAAAGTCAGCCACTGAAATAGGTTGATGAATAACACATCAGATACGTGAAAAATACAATTAAAAACATAGGTTATCTTAGATGAAATTTTAAAAAAAATAAGAAGAATATACTTCATAATTTAAATTAGGCAAGTGAGTCATGGGACAGGCAGTCATATTTTTACGTACATAAATGCAGTTGCAAACAGCGCTATCTTACAGTTAAACGTACGACACGATTTTTATAACATGATTTTTTAAATCTAAGACATTACGTATAGCCTCACGGTCAGCCTATCCCAATGAAAAAATTCTTTAAGTTTCAGCTCGTATTTACTACCAACATCAGTGTGCTTTATATTTCCTTCTAGTTTGACTGTACGATAAGCGAAAACCAAGCTATACCGCTATAGAGGCTGGACATATGTACGGATTTTTTCTCGTTTCCAAAGCGTTCAACCTGGTACTCTAACTGACTCTGCCTTCCAGCCAATGACTCCAAAGTGATCTTTGCCCGGAAGTGAAATGACTGGGGAATGAAGCTCACCCACTCACCACATTTAGTTTCAGGGTTACGAATGCACGGAGCTGTACCTGCACTCCCTCATACGCCTTTACAGCCTGGTGATTGAGCACCGGGAAACTTTACAATTAGGAATGAAACGTAACATACAGTGTGGTTGTATGGATCATGGCACTGTGTAGCCTGGTAGGTACATACCAACAATTCGACAGTACATATTTCCGCCATCTTCAGGGTGATGTTCATATCCATCTACAAGACTACACGATGTCGTAGTCAAGTACGAATATTCGCAGCCGGAAAAATAAAACTTGCTAGCATGAAGAGTCGGAGGGAGATAAATGAAAAAAGATGATTTTACACTCGTGCCCTCTCTGTGATGCCAATACCTCTCCTAATTACGCCTACGAATTATTCACAAAATGTTGCAAGAGTGTTATGAGAATGGTATTGTAGTAGCCTAGTATATGTGAAGTGCTGAAAGGAGCGACTGTGGCCTCTTTAAATATGAGTAGTTTTCTAGCAGTCTTCTAGATTTCATCCATGGTTCGGATGTATGTAGCTTACATTGGTTCTGACGAGCAAGTGTCAGTTTCCTTTCAGTAGCTACCCACGCCAGTGCATAGTACAACAGTTTGTTATTAATTTCCTTGTATAATAATAGTGATACTAATATAGTTATATTAACAATTTTCCTCACACGATATCATTTTGATCACTGGTAAGGGACATGGAACAATTCTTACTCACACAGTTGCCTGGGTTTAAGTGATGTCATCTTTGCCTTTGTACTCGGCAGTGTTCCGCGTTACACACGACCATGTGTAACCAAATCGGAACAGACCTGGATGCTTTAACATTGGAAAATGGAATGCCCGATAATATCGTAGAAACAAACTATAATATAATAGACTGTCAATAATGTTATAATCTGATGTAACTGATGTGCATATATTTTCTTACTTGGAAAGCCGAATGGAGGGGTGTAACGGTAATTATTGGAACAGCCAAAGATTGAAGTTGCGGTCCGAGTCGGTTCGTGCTTCTCGCAGAGAAAGTAGAAAGCTGCGTATGTGTGCGTGTGTGTGTATTGGTGATATATAGTATTGGTAAGTTGATATTTTGAGTCACACGTAGTAATGACTATTTGAGTGGTAGTAGTTAAGTGGTTACGGAAAGTCTGTGGCTCAATTGCCAGTGACTGTTTTCGTACGATACAGCGAATACTGACGTACTAAAATAGGGGTGTGTCACCGGAGGTGATCCTAGGCTACAGCCTTTAAATTCCTATTGTGATAAATAATGTTAGATTTTCAATGCATTATCAGGGAAACATATTCTCATGCGGGTTCTTCAGATTATGTGAGACGGTGTATTACCACGTTTATTTCTGATAATGCACATTTTAGGCGCCATTTGCATGCATGCCGCACGTAGGGAGATTCGGATTCGGTATGTTATGTTGTTGGGTTACAACCAAAAAAATTCGTAGAGAAGTTGTGTAGTAATTAATTCTGACAAGTTTAGTGCTGTGAGGTTTTCGTTTAATACCGGTATAAGTTGTATTAATTGTAAAGAAGTAGTGCTGCTAGCGGCTATTGTCAAACTGCATGCCGTCCAATTCCCCCTCTGTCGCTGTTCCAATAAGCGGTCACAATCCCTGTTAGGAATCTGCGATAGAGGCATTACGGGGGTGGATTGGTGCTGTGCCGGTCAGTGCGGAACGATTCGCAGACGGTGTATATGTGATTTTGTGTGTGTATGCTATGTGGGGGTTTATGTTTGGTGTAGTGTTGTCACACACGACCAGGATTAGTGTGTCATTTAGTGAACAGTGATGGTGTTGCATTTGATGTAGGACTTTTAAGCCCGGTGTACATATTTGAAAATGTTATGCATTATTTGAGCAACATTTTTCATTTGATTGGCCCCATTTGTATGAAAGAGTGACTTGGTTTAGTTATATATAGCCGAGGAGTTCGTCGTGTTCATATAGGTAAGCACACATCATGGTGCAGTATAGTTACAGAAATTCATGCACAGGAGCTGATGGCCCACATATGTAGAGGATTTCTAGGAACTTTTTTTCTTTTATTTTAATTTGGACTTCTTTTCCTTGTAACTGTAGTTTAAGAAGTTACTTTTGTTTACATTTCTCAGCTTCAACCCTGGTTACAGATTTGAGAGCACTATAACTCAGTTTGGAGTTTTCTTTATTTATACTTACAGTTATATTCCTAACATACCCGCTGTAATCTGTGCATGTCCCCCAGCGTGTCATTGAATTAGGGATTCCATGTACTAGTTTAAGCACTGACTTACCTCATCCAAGGGTTTTAAAGTTGTCAGAATGTGAAGCCAAACTGAGGAATTGCAGCAAGATGTGCTGTCAGATGAATTACTCCAGCTGAACCACACTGATTTGCAGTTTAATATTTCTCTGTCAATCTGCCATATGGCATTATAGTTCATTTAAATAATTCTTGATTTACCAAATTGAGAATGACATATGTTTAGTTCTGTTGTTGTAACATTCTAAGTTTGCGTGATGTGGTGTAACTGTACACTAAAATTATATTATATAAGACCGGTAGTGTATGGAGCGGAAGCATGGACATTGACGAAGAAAGAAGAACAAGCTGTGCTAATTTTTGAAAGGAAAATATTTAGAAGAATATATGGTCCTAAATATGAAAACGGGGAATGGAAAAGTTGGACGAATTGAGAACTAGAAGAGATGAGCAAAGGAGAAAATATAGTAAAATGGTTAAAAGGGCAAAGGATGAGCTGGTTAGGTCACCTAGAGAGAATGGAGGAGGATAGAATGCCCAAAAAGATATTCACTCAAGAACTGGAAGGGACTAGAAGAAGGGGAAGACTGGGGAAAAGATGGAAAGAGGAAGTAGAAAGAGGTCTTCAAGTGCTGGGACTGAGAAGATGGAGAGAGTTGGTGGCAGATAGGAAAAAATGGAAGGACATTGTTTGACAGGCCAAAAGCCCATAGTGGGCTGTAGTGCCAATGGAAGAAGAAGAAGAAGAGGTGTAACTGTACGTGAAGTATATAATGTTCGAAGCATGTTAGAATGCTTCACAGTAGTAGTGCTAAAGTGAATTTGTTTCTGGATGGAGTATTGCTGTGCTTATTTGCAGAGGCTAAACTCATAAGTTGCCCACATGAATGCTTTGTAAAATATCCCAGAGCAAGACTGTAAGGTTCTCACAACAGTGTTGATGGTTGATTGAAGTCATTCAGGGTTATTAATGCCATGTAGTTATGAACGTTTCTGAGGACCACCCTGCCCCCAGAACCAATGTCTGGACTGCTAAGTCCCAGAAGATTGAGGCAACAAGCCCCTTTGAAGTGGCATCATATTCCAAAATTATTCAATGTGCAATTATAACAGACTTAATTCATATACCTAGTGATATGCGTGTTTTGTTTGGGGTCAGTTTGTCATGATGATGATGATGGTGATGATGAGGGCCTGTTGGCGACAGATATATTACAGCCTGTACTGATTTGGTTGGACAGATGTGTGAACCCTGAAATTGGGAGATTGATGTTGGTTGGTTTGAACCCGTGTCCAGGCCAGTCCTGCACACCCTTTAAAGTGTCTCATGCCTCTAGCAGTTATGCATATGCCAGCTATCGACTCCCACATGTCCACCCCAAAGACAATCACTGTACTGTCTGAGCTATTTGGGCTTGCGAGGTGACATAGCACAATTGAGGGAAACTACAGAGGGGATAGCCGGTTCTGACTTGTAATCGACAGGGTGGCAAAAATTTAGAAGGCGCATCCACAGATGAGTGAAAATAAATGTGTTGGCGGGTGGGGTCATGTAAAGTCGACACGTAAACATGTTGGAAAGCAGGAGGAGGAGGAGCATATCGTTGATTCTGAATTGCACATGGCTCACACACTTTTGACAGGAAGAAATGTAGGTTGAAGAAATCCAACAAAATGCAACTGTATGCAGATATTTATTTACTGCTAAATTACTCTACATGTTTCGGGCGTCCATCGCGCCCATCATCATGAGTACATAAAACTGTAGCTGCAGCCTCTGGTACAGATCATACTGTCTGGGGAGCAAGCTTCTTCAAACGTGACCAGGCTGGGAGTGAGAAGATGGAGAGAGTTGGTGGCAAATAGGAAAAAATGGAAGGACATGTTCGACAGGTCAAAGCCCACAGTGAGTTGTAGTGCCAATGGAAGAAGAAGAAGAAGAAGACTCGAATATATTAAATTTCGGCCTGGAGGCCGACATTTTTTCGGGTTTTCGTCAAATCCTCTTGGGCGAATTCGGGTTTAACTTATTGGGTCATGGCCGCTTCTTTCCACGTCGTTGACTGCTATCCTGTCACTTGACGCTACGTAGTATGGATTACCAACAGCATCGTTAAATAAAGTTTACATACATAAATTTACTGGCACTATGTCTTGTAATAGTAGCGTAATAGTAATAGCAGGCAGGTACTAGTTTTATACAGGGCGTAGCAAAACTCCTATGACGCTGGGTGTTGAACATGTTGGCATCAGTGTCACGTCACTTTTGCGTTGCGTAAACCCGACTTAAGCACTGAGCTGGGCTAGACCGTGTTGCTTTTACAAGCATTCGTCGCAGCATCGTAATTTGAACCCCCCCCATCGTAGACGAAAAGATTTGTGTCTATAATAAAATATGGCAGTTTTTATTAGTTACTGTCGCTGACATTGCGGGAGGAAAGGAAGCTAAGGGTGTTTGAGAACATGGTGTTGAGGAGAATATTTGGACCTAGGAGGGACGAGGTAATGGGGAAATGTAGGAGATTGCATAACGAGGAGCTAAATGATCTGTACTCCTCATCCAATATTGTGCGGGTGATAAAATCGAGAAGAATGAGATGGGCTGGGCATGTGGCGCGTATGGGTGAGGAGAGGGGGTGTATAGGGTCTTGGTGGGGAAACCAGAGGGAAAGAGACCAATGGGAAGACCTAGGCGTAGATGGGTGGATAATATTAGGATGGATCTCCAGGAGGTGGGATGTGGGTACATGGACTGGATTGGGCTGGCCCAGGATAGGGACAGGTGGCGGACGCTTGTGAGTGCGGTA
>Ga0131853_10011770_pt1 | contig 16019 bp, 12 predicted proteins | sample TergutLab28metaG_FD_92764 | JGI IMG/M metagenome (GOLD analysis project Ga0131853, IMG submission 92764) | Labiotermes labralis P1 segment gut microbial communities from Petit-Saut dam, French Guiana - Lab288 P1 (version 2) (version 2) | ecosystem: Host-associated > Arthropoda: Insects >...
GTTCTGCCGGTATTTGGTCAATACCTGGCGATTTGTGACTTTTTAGCTTGTCGATAGCCAGCTCAAACTCAGAGGCACTTGGCTCAGGTACTAGTGGTTCTGCTGTGTGTATTTCTGCCTGCCAAACATCCTTAACCCAATGCACGTTGAATAGATGGGAGAAATAGTTCCTCCACCTAGCCACAATACCGTGGGAGTCTGCAACCAAGTCGCCTTCCTCATCCTTTACTATATTACATCTAGGCTGGTACCCCTTCTTAAAGTCACTGATGTCCCTATACAAGTCCCTAATGTTTTGGAAAAAAAAATTGTTAGACGCTAAACTCTGCAGTCCATTACATCGTTGGATGCCCTAGGAAGCAACGAACTGATATACAGAAAATGACTCTTTACAAATGCCATATCCTGATACGTTTCACAGACTATACTGGCTTCTTCCACGTCACTGCATACAACAGCATATAGACTCAGTAGTTTGAGTTGAAAAATTAGCTCCAGCCATGCCTGGACAGACATGTTTGTATTCAGGGCGTATGTGGCTACTCAACGGGGATACACCTTCCAAAAATAGATATTATGGTCGTCTTGATTAATACGCTGTACATATTGGTAGACAGGTTTCGCAGAAAGTATTTACCGATATGCATTGCGTCACATTCTGAGAGACAGTGCTCAGCGGATTGATGGGCTTCCAGCGTGTTGGTGGCTACATTTCTGGAAACCGTTCTCTTACATAATATGCGAGGTAATAAGTTAAGGCGGTTATAAGTTGACAGGTTGTGAATATGAGTTATGAACTTACGGTGATCGTTGTAGTCAATATGACCCTGTATAACAACAAAGACAATGTACCTATGACATAACATGGAGGCGCGTTCATGTTAAACATTTTTTGATGTGGAAAGGCAATGAGTACTACATATTGAGAGTGTCTGTGTCCTTAGTTAACCTGCATGCAAAACACAAGCGCCCTATTATATTATCACCCGTTTCCTGTCCCGCTCTACCATATTTTTCCACATTATCCAATAAACGACGCGACTATCGGGAAAAAGATATTGGGCATAAAATGTGTGCTGTGATTGTATTTACAGCATTGGTCCGAAAATTTCTAATTCTAAGAATAATTCAGCAAGATAATATCATAAATGTACATATGTCTGTCTGTCTGTCTGTCTGTCTGTAGGGCACGTAGCCTTTTTTCTTGTCAGATGTTACCGTAACTGTAATTTTGTCCACAGATTTCGAAAAATGATCAAATGAGAAATATCGTGAGAACTATCTAGTGGAAGCAGTATTGTGTCATACGGAACAACAGACGGATAGACAGATACACACACACACACACACACACTCACACACACACACCACACACACATACACCAACACACACACACACACACACCAACACACACACAAACAGCCAGATATGACGATGCAAATATATTCGCTTTTTCACAGTTTTGCAAAGTCTGTTAAATACAGTAGTGTTGAACCTGCGGGTTCTATCAGGAAAAACTGTGAATCTGTTTTATATATGCCATAGGAACACCAGAATATAGGGTAAGGTGTCAGGTAATCTGGCAATAATTACCGACATGATCTGAATAAGTACGGGGTGCTGATAAGTCCTTAGCCCTACCAGGAAGGAAACAAGCTAATGTTTCTTTCAGAATGGCGTGAATTTCTTTCGGCGCCTTGCCTTGCAAAAAAAAAAAACCTGATGACAGCTCGCGTCTCGATGTTGTTGAAATCGCGCACATCCCTGACATGCTTCCGAGCTGGTTTCCTTCCTGGTCGGCCTAAGGACTTAGCAGCATCCCAGTAAAGCTGCATAATTTTAAAATATTCATTTTTAAGGATAAACAAATTATATGTGGGAAAACTTGAGATTCAAATTGGAACTAATTCAATGTAGAAGTGTCACTCAAATTTTCAAGATATTTTCCTCCTTATGTTTATAAAATCTCCAGGGTTACTGTAATGGTCGCAAAGCTCACCACTGCCCCCCTTCATTAGCGTATTAAATCGAGTCTAAGCACGGTCACCCTACTCTTCCGTTTAAATATTATCATTTCATACTGGTCCCATCCCTTCAGCGTTTCCTACAAAAACTGTCCACGCATTTCTCACAGCATCAAGCAAAATATATTACTGCCAATTTCATCTTCCACACTGATTAAAGAAAAAAATATTATTAAAAGTTGTAATTTTCTCTGCTGCAGTCCGAGACAAAATGGGGCACTGAAGGGACTTAATCCCCTTCAGTCCCATTTTCTCTTCACCACTTACATTCGATCTCTTATGTTATACAAGTTTAAATAACTTCTTTATTTAATACAGTGTCCTGAAATAAACAAACTTAAGATGTGAACGTTATTTAAGCTGCATGAAAAGTTAACTGGGACAGAATTTTCAACAATGGGTGTAGGCCATTCTTTAAAAATGGAAGGCATTATAGCCCCAATCATTTTCACCTTCTTATTACGTAAATATTTTCCATTGCACGAGGTTCCTTCCTCACCATGTGTACTAGTCAAGAAATCCATCTAATGACGTCAAACAAGGTTTACCCTTTTGCGTGGCATTTGTTCCTATTTTTCTTGCCAAGAAATTTTTTTTTCTGCTGTAGTTTCAGATCTTTTACTGTAACACAAACCAAAGTTATTCTACTATGAATTCAGGCTTCCGCCGCGAAGTAGGTGAGAACTGCGTTCTTCTGGGTCATTACACAGCGAGGAGTAGTAATTCCTTACCGACGTTTTGGGACAACTTATCGGTCCCGTCTTCAAGGGTCAAGAACCCAAAAAGAGAAGTTTCTATTTGGGCTCTTTCTTTTTTTGGGGGGGGGGTTCGTGACCTTTGAAGGCAGGACCGATAGGTTGTCCCAAAACGTCGGTAAGGAATTACTACTCCTCGCTGTGTAATGACCCAGAAGAACCCAGTCCTCACCATTAATACAGTTCTATTCCGTTCTAAATTTCAGTCCTACTTACTGCTGTACAGTAGTTTCCAAATTGGAAATACGTTCAGACGCTCCAAGTAAAAAAGCCATAGACTTGCAGTAGAAACATTCCTGCAAATTTCAGTTCGGCATACCATAAGACGGATGGAACATACTATCATCATCATTATCATCATCATCATCATCATCATATCTATCATGGAGTTGGGCCACTTGTTGACCCGTTCCGGTCTCACGTATCCAAAAGCCTCTTCTAAGGTCTACCATGATTCCTTCTGCCAGTTGGACAGTAGTGTTTCATTACACTGGGTAATCTATTTCGAGGCATTCTATTTACATGTTGTATCCAGCCTCTCTTGTATTACAGTAATTTGTCCAAAATTGGTGTTATTTTTAACTCCTTTGCAATTTGTGCATTTGTTTTGTAATCCGTCCAATTGTATCCTGCTGTTCTTCTCATGTATTTCATCTATGCTGCTGCTGTTATTCTTCTGGCGTCACTTGCTTTAACAGTCCAAGTTTCGCTGCCATATAACAAGATTGGAAGGGCTAGTGGAATATAATAGACATACGAAATTATAAAAATCTGATGATAGAAACGGGCAGCTCTGTCGCCATGAAACCCCCCCCCCCCCAAAAAAAGAAATTGTAACAAAATTTTCTGCACCGATTTCAGCATCGCAACGTGATGTATACGAAAATTTTGTTGTTCCTCCAAGCACAGGTTTTCATGCGATGTCTTCTCCTAGAACTTACATTCAGTAACGCGCTGTCTGGTAAAGGTACACAGAAATTATTTTGTGCAATTAAACCCACTCCCTATTTCTGGAAAAAAAATAGTCAAGGACACATGACAATTCTAATCCTCACATAAAAAAAATATTCGCGATTGTCAGTAAGTTATCCTCATTGCTGATGGCGAGAGAGAACCGTGACTGTGTCAGTACACTTCGACATGATAAACACTCTGTTAATGTCGAGACGGAACAGACTCTTGTCTTATCAGCATAACAAAATCGCTTCAAGTGTCAGCTAGCACAGACAGACTGCAATCATCCCCTTCAGCCGGACGTCATTATGAGCTGTGAGACAGAACACACTGCAAACTTTACGTTCTCTGAACCGTACATCGTGATAAACATTTGTGATAAACACCAACAAGAGACACACTTATTCTTGTTAATTAATTTCAGTTAAATTATCCTTGACATGTTTCGAACAAATAACTGTCCATCATCAAGAGGAGTTCTGTACAAGCAGCTTACATTATCAATCGTATCGTGTCAGCGACTAGACTCCTCATAAAGATGAACGGTCAAATACTGTAAGCTGCTTGTGCAGAACTCCTCCTGATGATGGACAGTTATTTGTTCGAAACATGTCGAGGATAAACTAGATTGGAGTGTATATAGTTGTCTAACACGACTATATGATGGTAGAGATATGTATATAATTTATTAAATAAAGAACAACGACAGGTTTCGGCCGTTTTCATTGATCATCTTCAGGTCGATAAATGAAAAAACTTAGTAAACAGCTATACTCGACTTGTGTGGGTTGTATAAAGTGGGGAGGTAAGAGGTGAAGTGGGTATGAGATCTCGCATGTGTTGTGTAGGATGGGTTGTGTGGGTACATGGGTTCTGCTGTTTTTGCTATTTTAGTTTAATATAGTTGGATCTATGGTACCATAGATCCAACTACCACCCCACTGTATACAATCCACATAAATCGACTATAGCTGCTTACTAAGTTTTTTCATTTATCAACCTGAAGATGACCAATGTAAAGTGCCGAAACATGTAGTTGTTCTTTATGTAAAATCAGGTAAATCAGTCCCGTTACAGGCCTGGACAGGCCCAGAGGGTTCTTAGGATGTTAAGGTTCCCAGATTTCGTGACAACGGCACACAGGATGGTGATAAGGTTGTCAGCCTTATGCACCGGCCGCCTTTACCCCCCAGGAAATTCTCCTGGTACTCATTTCTTTTAGAGGCTGAGTCTACCCCAGGGCCATAGTGCGATCGGAAGGATTTTATGTCAATGAAAAATCCACTGACACCAGCTGGGATCGAAAGAGCGACCTTCCGATTTGTAGCACAGCACCTTAACCACTGTGCTACAGATGTCCCCAGTTGTTCTTTATGTAATAAATTACATACATATCTCTACCATCATACAGTTGTGTTAGACAAGTATATACACTCCAATCTATTTTATTATAAACACAACGGGGATGACGAACCTTATGATGTAGAGGATAATGTAATTGAATTAATTTATTTTCCTAATGGCAGTTACATTGACTGTTTATCATTGACCTATGCGACCAATAAAAGTAAAATGTTAAAATTACAGTACAGATACAAAAAGTATTCAAAGTAAATATGAAAGTCCTAATGATAAGAAGTAGTCACAAAAATAGTAATAGTAAAAAGACAAAGCCAATTTTCCATCATTTTTGTCCTGGTCTCCCAGTATCGCTCACACCCTGTCCCATTAAGTAGTATGGTACATTGTCCTAGGTGGTTTCTGGGGTAGATCCACCTCCTAGTGGTGCACCCTGGGCAACGTTCTGTACGGCTAAGTGATCTAAAACTCTGGTATAGCGACCTAACTGATCAATTAGAGAACCTGTTTAAACTTCAGAATTCAATCGAAATGAATTATTAACAAAAATTGTGCATCTTGTTGGTCTTTCTCACATATGTGGTTCACGATGCAAGGTTCAGAGAACGTAAAATAATGTAAGCTGCTTGTACAGAACTCCTCCTGATGATGAACAGGTATTTGTTCGAAACATGTAGAGGAAATTAATTGAAATAACTTATTAAAAAAAATTGTGCATCTTGTTGGTCTTTCTTACGTATAGACAGACTGCAATCACCTTCTTCAGCCAGATGTAGACATCCTCATCTGTGAGACAGAACGGAGTGTGTGGGATAATTTCCAATAGACTCACACAGCATTACAGCGAAAATGGAACACAGAGACAGTGTCACCCTCTTCAGTGCAACAAACTCGTATTAACGGAGTGACAGATAAACAGCGTCAACTTCTTCAGCATGAAGCATTAACTGGGAGAAAATTTGCAGTTGACACTGCAGTATTACAAATGTTGGAGCATTTGCTGAAAAAAAAGCTATCTAACGTCTAATTACTATCAAGGAATCAGTATTACACAATTTACTCAAAAAATGTCGGGCAGGCAGTATAAAGTGAAAAAGATTTTGGTAAACCAGCGCACTGAAATCATAATTCCGAAGTCCGATTTCAGTATGGCTTTTTGTCCTGGTATTTTTTCATTCGATGTCTTAGGACTGCTACAGCCTATTTCAAAAGCAAACGCGGAATTCTCAGAAAATTTATTACAGAAATCCAGTACCACTATATCAATAATTGTCCAACGAGATGCAACACAAATCGCTCTATTTATTATTCTGCAAGTTCACTCTACATGTTTCGGGTGTCAACCACACTCATAATCAGGAGAAGACAAAACTGTAACTACAGCCTCCAGTACTGGTCATATTTTTTTGTGCAGCTACCTCCCTCCAATGTGGCCAAGCTAGATGCAACACAAAGCAGTCTATTTATTATTATGCGAGTTTACTCTACATGTTTCAGCTGTCAACCACATCCATCATCAAGAGTACACAAAACTGTAACTACAACCTCCGGTACTGGTCATATTTTTTGTGCAACAGCCTCCCTCCAACGTGGCCATGTTAACTTGGCCACGTTGGAGGGAGGTAGCTGCACAGTACCGGAGGCTGTAGTTACAGTTTTGTGTACTCCTGATGATTGGTGTGGTTGACACCCGAAACATGTAGAGTGAACTTGCAGAATATTAAATAGACTGCTTTGTGTTGAATCTCGTTGGACAGTTATTGATTTAGGTCAATGATGCACGAAACTATGAACATAAAATCCAGTACCACATTTTGCGGGTATCTATCGAATAATTTCGAAATCATGCAGACAGAATTACACTGACAGATAAACGCCCAGTTTTCGGCTGTTTTGAAGTAGTTTGAGAAAAAATAATGAGAATCACAAATTCAGCAAATAGAGCAAATAAAAATTACTGATTTTAAATTCCATATAAAATGAACTTGTTAGGCTTTCTAGTCCAGCAAATAGAAATAGTCGAAGTTTATTTGTTCTCCTTCACTATTGGATCGATTCCAGACAAAAGATATTTTAAAACGTGCGTCTGTGCGTGATTTACGTTCTATTACAAATGATCGTCTACCTGAAGATTCGTAAGAAGGTAAGTATTTATACAACGATTTCTGCGATATTATAGGGTACAACCAAACCCTTAAACTCCGTTTTAAAGCGGTTCTGACATCACTGTTTAAATAAAAACTTCCAAGGATTCGAGGCAATAAAAAAAAGACGCCACTTACAAAATATTATAATTATTCAAAAATCACTTAGATATATGACTTGTATATTATTATTTTAAATTTATCCCATTTGAAGTGTATATTACGCAATTAACCCCAGGAAATAAAGTCGCACTTTGTACCCTATCCAAAGCCAGACGATACCAAATTTCATTAATTTCCATCTTATTTTCAACTCACCTATTTTTGGATCTCACAACTGCACAATTAATTCCCTTCAAGTTGTCCCAAAATAAATTTGGAATTAATTTCATGTATCTCTATTATTAAAAATACTTCCTGCCCTGCGCATAACATCCCCCTTAAATTTGTTACATTAATATAAGGGGTGCCCAAAAAACGACAAAATTCCTCAATTAAAACCGGTAATGTATTTTCCCCCCTTCACCCTTTAAACGCCGAATTAAATCCCATCTGCCATTTGCTGGCATTATTAGGAGCTTACCATATTATCCACGTTAGCAGAATAAGGGTTAAGGTGCGAAGACAAGTTTCATAACCACAAAAATGGCAAGTAATATTACAGCTATTATGTTCAAAATTTGCATTTTTAGAAAGGAGAAAAGAAAATTATGAAATAGACTGTTTTGTTCAAAACAACCCACAATTTGGGGGATCCTTCTGTACCCTCTTACCTTTGAAGAGCACAAAAGATCAAGTTGCCGAAACGTCGTGAATAAAAGAGCAAGGAAATGGACAATGTCCAAAACACGCAGTCGACAGCCGGTCTGTTCATCATGTACTCTGCAGGTGTAGGCCCTAAGAACGGTCGACTCCCCATCCAAAGTTTTCCAGTGTCCATAAAATGTCAAGAATGAGGGGAAGTCAACAGGGTGGATATTTTACGTAGTGATGATTATAGTGAGTGGACAGGTAGCGCCACAAGTCGGGATGATATTGAATGGTGAATGGGAAGAGAATGGGGAGACACTGATTTTTTATTTATTTTTAGGCAGTTCATGACCTTACAGGGACTAAGGAAAAGCACGATTAGGCGGCCGGGTCTCTAGAATGACACCCTGTTCGAGACCTTCCTATTACACGTGCTAACAGCCACATCGCAACCTTCGTTTTTGCCAAGCAGCAGATAACATGTCCTTGCCTCATTACACTACTCCTGTAGAAGATGCGTGTAGTTTGAAACATGTGCATCGTATTAACTGAACCTCTACGTAGTGCCTGAACTACAGGCTTTACGATCGAGAAATGACGGTTCGATTCCCAGCAAAACCAAATTCTTATTTTGTTTCCACTATCAGTGACGTACCGAGAGGGGGTTTCGGGGTTTCAAAACCCTCTCCCCCCCGAAATTCCGAAGGCCGTCTAAAATCGTGCCAAACTCAACCCGATTGTGAAAACTGCTAAATTCCTAAATTTAGGACGCCAACGCCCCAAAATGTTCGGAAAAAAGGCAGTAAAATTCTAAAACTACCGCCGGTTCGCAATTGTTTTACATTAGCAATGACAAATAAATTGGTTGTCATCATAAATAGTCTTAAATTACCAAAAATGAAGAAAATATTACTATATGAAATGAAATTTCTTATACCAAATTACAGCTGCGTCCAGAACCCCAGACTAGGGGCTACCGCTCCCAGATCCTCGTTCTCTATATCCTCAACTTAATTTGGCTCCCCCCCCCAAGAAAAAATTCCTGGGTACGCCACTGTCCACAAGGATTAGTCTGGTAGCAACACAACCTCCAATTCAAGGCGAAACAGGGGCTCTTTTCTCGGGGATAAAGCGGCGCGGTAAAAGCTGACCGGTCACCCGCATTTCGTTCAGCGGTTAACAATGTATTAAGCTATACCATCCTTGTACTCCCATCATGTGCCTTCAGGGCGGCACAGTGACTAGCCAGTGTTTACACCAAGCAGATATACAGGGCGTTGAGGAAAGATTCCCGGCATTCCAGGCAGAACTCAGTGGTCGAATCATTGGATTCACCTACCTCCGCAGATCCGATACAAGTGCAGCAACGATCACGTTCCCGCCGGTCAACGAAACAGGTTGCCAAAACCTGACATATTCCAGCGCCCCGATATGACAGCATTCAGATAAAATATATTAGAATCGATTAAGATCCATCACTTGTAAAATGATAAATCAGGTCTGCGCTCTTCTGGGACATTACGCGGCGTATGGTGGCAATTCCTTACGCGACGTTTCGAGACAGCCTATCTCTCCCACCTTCAAGGACTCCTTGAAGTTGGGGCCGATAGGTTTTCTCGAAAGGTTCCTTGAAGTTGGGGCCGAAAGGAATTCATGTCAGATATAGATGTATCAGAGCTCTCGTATTTCAACACAAGTCGCGAAGAAGGTTCAACCTTATTCAGCCGTTCCTATTAATGTTGCTGAAATGGGTTCGTGTAAAACGAACTTAGAGAATAATCCCACAATGCTCAGCTCCTAGTGGGTGGTCTGCCTCTTGTCGTCACAAGTGCGACTGACATCACGTGACATCAGCTTCGCTTCGTGGCAGGGACCTCTGTCGCTATGGTGTGAATAACACAGTGTTTCGTCATCGGTCCTGACTTCACGGTACCTCTAACCTTATTGTTACGGTAAGCACAGAGGACCTGTGAGGTAATCACTGATTATGGTGTGTGTTCTGACATCCGTGGTTTTTATGACCATCACTGCAGTCAATCTAAAAGGATCGCAATATCAAGACAAAGGTAAAGGTAAAGGTAAAGTGATCCCGTTACAGGTCCGGTGTGGCCCAGAGGGTGGCTAGAGGCATAGATCTACTCTTCCATGACCGCGGCACTAGAAGGGGGTGAGTGGTCAGCAGCACGCCCCGGCCGCTCTTTACCCCCGGGAAAGACCCGGTACCCATTTTACAGGAGGCTAGGTGGGCCGCAGGGTCGGTCTGGACAGGGGGAAAATGTCATCTCCACCGGGGTTCGATCCCGGATCGCCCAGCCCGTAGCTTAGTCGCTATACCGACTGATCTACCTGGCCCACATCAAGACAAAGACGATCACAATTGCAGGGACTTACAAACGTTTGTCTGCTCTAAGAAATTGTAATTTTTAGAACTAAAGGGTTTTAATCGGTACTTGTTGCTTGTATCTCCTGCACAGACATATGCTATTTCTTCCTTTAGATTAGACTTAACAATGCGTTTTACTCTCCCGACTCAGCTAAACCATCAGAACTTCTCATTATCTTTCCCATTTAAATATTTTCCAGCACCGGCAATTTTTCCACAGTTTAATATAATTCATCGCGTTGTGCCTTTAAAAAATATTCAAAATAATATTGAACAGTCGGTCTAACAGAACTCTGTTTTATCTAAAAGCTTCATGTTTCATTCTAGATATCGACCAACATCAGGCTAACGACTGTATATTTTATAACCTGATGAAGATCGACAAGTAGTTCGAAACGTGTAGCTTTTAAATAAAGCACAATTATGTTAGACATTTTAATATTGTCTTGAATATAATTCTTCTTTTGTTCATTTTTTTTAGAAACAGATTTTTTTTTTCCTGTTGAACCGCGCATTTTGAAATCTACCCAGTTCACTCACCAACAAATCTACTGTTTAATAATTTGGTTGAAAGTTACAAATTTACATTAAAATATACAATAATATCGCTCCTGCATGTTTTGGTCTTTAGTGACCATCACCAGGGAGCTTTATCTGTACCTAACTAAAGTTATATTTATGTTAAAACACTCAGTAAAATTACGTCGTTATATACATTAGGTGACGTGGCGACGTGTCTGCTGTGTAGTTTAATGTAAATTTAAATGTTGCATACAAGTTAATAAATAGTGCATTTGTTAGTGAATGAACTATGTAGAACTTTTTTTTATTTGTGTATTGAGTCACGGTTTGTTTTTTATTGTTAAAACTTAAGAACTTATCTTCAAGTCTCTAAACAGCTAAGGTTTTATAAGTGTTTTGTTTAACGATGCTGTAAATTATTAACAATGTACCTAATCAGAAAAACGTTTTCTTATCACGTTTACACAGGATCAATGAGAAGGCGCTCAGCCTGCATGAGGATGACTCCTGCACTGTTATCGGGAGGTGGATGAAAGATGAGAAAAGAACACCCGCACAATCACACTGACAAGAGAAACCGAAGTACTCTAAGGAAAATCAGTCCCCGTGCTACATTCTAAGCAACAAATCCCACATGCGCAGGCCTGGGATCGAAACCCGTTTTCATCGGTCAGATTTCGGCGACTGACCATCTAAGCCATGGTACATGAGCAGATCTGCCCAAGTGCCATTCGACAGACACCAACCAATGGCAAAACAAGAGTTCAATGTGGATAAAAACAGTATCCTCGTGTCTTACATTCCGCGAGTTCGCCCTTGGCTGTTCCGCGAATTCGCGGGTGACCGCAAAATAAAAATATATTAATCGGAACCTTCGATGGATGGGGGTATCCAAAATTCTTCGACGACTCGAAGTGGTCTTCGAGTCACTCGGCATGATATTCAAAGTGTTGAAGGGGAAACAACAGCAGATCTCATCACGTTTCTGCTGCAGCAGCAGCAGCAGGAGCAGAAACAGCAACAACAACAAAACAACGACGACAACAACAACAACAACGACAACAACAATGAGGGGAAACGGTAAGTTATTCACAGACTGCACTCTTCGCAGTGATTTTGTGAACTAACCCCTACCAAAAGCGAGGGATAAATGTAAAATCCTTTCTGCTCTGTGCACCGTGCCATGAAAAGGCATGTGGCAGTAAATGGCTAACAGAGTGCTTCCTTAACCTTTGACACCTAATGTCAACTATAGTGGTCGTACCGCACCGCTAACCTCTAAAGTTGCAATTTATATATTTATTCAACAAATATAGGTACTGAATATTTTAAACATGCTATATACTCTCCGTTTTTTTTCTCTTCAAAATGCAGTTTGTTTCATAATTCTAACGTATTTGGTTCCTGTATTATTCACATTTCATATACAGTGTGTGCTAAAATTTAAAAAAATAATTCCGGCGCCAAAAGGTTAAACTTCGTGTTAGATTAGGGGAAAAGGACAGCTTCAAGCGTCTGTTGCATTATGCTAACCACTGAACTGAAGGCCTTTTGAGGCAGCGTCTAGATTCCATGACGAAGAGAGTATCTGTCCTTTCCAGAACTGAGCTCCATCTGCTCACCCCATACCAAATCACTTTACTGAGTCATCTCGATATAATACAATTTTTGAATTAGTTATCAAGGATTTAGTACTGAAATCATTACTTAGATTTCTCCGAAATTCATTCTCCATGTCATGAATTTTTTCCTGCTGCTTCATCTGCTCTTATTAACACAACGGTGTATCATATGTCACTTTTATTCTACTCCCATTCTCCATTCTGAAACTAAAAGCTTATAATAATCGCATTACATTATGTTATCGGTTTAATGTAGGCTTCGTTATACAGGATGTAAAGGGACATTTCGTCAGTTAATGTCCCACATCCTGATAAACAGCAGAACTTAGAAAACTTCACAAGTTTCATAACTTTTACTGTACAAAATCAATGTAATGAGATGGGTGAGACATGTAGTATTCAATAATGGATTTGTAGAGAAACATGTAAGGTTTAGACCCTATTTTTACGCTGTCCAACAGCCCAACTCGGGCCTAGACCGCCCGATTCTTGACCTTTCTCGATCATACACACGTACACACATTCACACACACACACACACACGTAGACACACATACACACACACTCACACACATTCCTACTATTGATTTGTAACAATTTTATTAGGCCCATTTGCAAAGCTGCGAAAAGCGACTGTTAAATTCGTCACGTCTGTCCGTCCGTCTGCACGGAACAACTCGGCACCCGCTACCGGGATTTTCATTACATTAGAGAATCCTTCGATTATCTGTCGGTAAAAATTCATGTTTTATAAGAATCTGACAAGAATAGCGGTACCTTACGTGAAGACCAACGCGAAATTTACGATATTTGTGGCAGTGTTTCGCTGAATGTTTCATTGAATGACAAAAATTTCAGGCAAAATTTATAGATAAAATCAAAACTCATATTTTATTCCGTAACATTTCTTCCAAAAACCGTGCCGTTTATGAGGTAAGGTGGAAAAGCGCGGTACAGTCGGACAGAACACAGACGACAACATAACAAGGCACATGCGCTTTTCACGCCAGACAACTAATGTTACAAACCCACTCGGAATAGGTTTTCGCTTTTTATAGGTCGCGCACGCCCTTAGGGTGACAAGAGGTATAGCTCTACACTTTTCTATGATCTTCGGCACTAGATGGGGATGGGGAATCAGCCCCACACCCCGGCCGCCTCTATCCCCGAGAAAGATCCTGTACCCATTACACAGGAGGCTGGGTGGGCCCCAGAGCCGGTCTGAGCTGGTGGAAATTCTCGTCCCCACTGGGATTCGATCCCGGACCGTCCAGCCCGTAGCTAAGTCGCTATACCGACTGAGCTACACGGACCACCCACTCAGAATATTTAATACATATTGCTTTTCCACGTTAATAATGGTTACGCGAACGCTCCTCAATATTACGTTACATAAACTCCGGTACAGCACAAAATCCACCATCGAAATTGTGGGCGGCGTATCCAAAATGGCTGTAAATCTATAAAGCGGACATAATAGGAAATTTATGTTTACAAACGTTCGTGGGCTCTTCATGTGGGTGGCGTAATATTTGGTTTGTATATTTGACGAATAGGTTGCAAAAATAGTTAATGGTAGTGCAATATAATGTGAGTATCGTCCTTCCTTTTGTCAGGGCGGAAATTTATTGCTCATCCAAACGCAGTAACCTACACGATCTCAAATGTCTGTTTACAGGATATATCTGTAAAATCAATAAACATGTAGACCAACGGTACTTGAAGATCAAGAATCTTAAATAACATTCTACCCTGAACCAGAACAGACTTTTCAAATCCTGTTCTTCCTTAGAACTGGAAATAGGTGGTACCTTGAAACTGAACTTGGTTAAGTTTCTGAGTGTGTGTGTGTGTGTGTGTGTGTGTGTGTGTGTGTGTGTGAGAGTGTGAGTGTGACGTGTTAGTGTTTATGGGTGTTTTGTGGGAGTGAGCCAGAATAGGATCTTTCACTCTTAAGCAAATTTCCTCGCGGCAACAGGACCTCCAGACGCTTCACGCCTACACTGAAACCGCCGCTCCACCTTCTGAGCTGTAACAGTAAGCCCTGCAATAAATAAACACGGAACTTTTCAGTCTGTGGCCTGTGTGCCCAACGTGGCCCGTCAAAAGAATTTACGGTATGATTCTTTAAACTTTATCCGGTTATAGTTGGGTCTTGTCATTGTTAGGCATTTTGCGATTTTGAAACTAGTGATTAGCTCCAATATTGCATTTTCGTTTGTACTTTACAGATGGCAGATATGTAGCGTCTCTACTATTTATCAAGGTTGAAAACCCCGCTTCCTATATATATGTATATATACACACCTGCATGCATACATACATACATACATACATACATAATACGTACATACATACATAAATACATACATAACTGCATATATATATATATATATTGTTGTCTCCCCTGCAAACCAATCACTTTTAGAAACAGGGTAAGGAAAGTGATAATTGAGTTGAATTAAAAGGAAGTAAAGTGTGCTGGAAATCATTGAAGTGAAGTGAAAAGTTATCTAACGTGGAGGGTAGCGAAGTGCAATAAAGTGAAGTGAAGTGAACGAAGCAAAGTAAAGTGGAATGAGGCGAAATGAAGTGCGCAGTATAGGGAGGGAGGGATGAGTCTTTATGGAAAACGTTTATAGGGGTAGTAAGTGATGAAAGCGTGAGTAAATTAATGATTGGAAAAAAAAATTACAATAAACTGAACACAGTACTCTCTTACTTGGATTTTTACGTTCTGTACATGTATTCTAATTTGTCTTGCATGTATTGTTGCTAATATGAAGTTGTCTTGCATGTATTTGTTGTTGGTTGGCCGTGTGTATTGTTGTAGTTGTCTTGTGTGTATTGTTGTCATTTTATGTGTATTTGTTGTACTGTGTGTGTATTGCTGTATTTTTTTTTGTATTTTAGATGCCGGACTGCTGGCTAGAAGTCAGTATTCGGAAGGTCCTGCGACCGGTCAACTCAACACAGGTTTTTCTTGCTTTCCTTGTGTTTATAAGCAAATGCTGAGATGGTTCCCAAAATTCCAAGTTGCCACTACATGCTTCTCATGTAGCCCTCCAGACTTAAATTTAGTAGTAACCAAATTCATGTTTTGTTTACATGTAAAATAACCATTGCCACCGGGTAACAACACAATTGCAGTAAATAACTAATTAAATATAAGTACATACACACACCTTAATAAATACAGGGATAATAAATACATACGCAATACATATACACATACATAATATACACATACATACATATATATATATATACATAATTCATACATACATATATACATACATTCATAATACATATACAATACATAATACATACATACACATATAATATATACACAATATATATATATACATATATACCCATGCATACATACATACATACACACATACATACATATATACATACATTCATAATACATATACACATACAAAATACACACATATATGCATACATACGCACACATACATACGTACACACATACATACATACA
>Ga0131853_10011772_pt1 | contig 16016 bp, 7 predicted proteins | sample TergutLab28metaG_FD_92764 | JGI IMG/M metagenome (GOLD analysis project Ga0131853, IMG submission 92764) | Labiotermes labralis P1 segment gut microbial communities from Petit-Saut dam, French Guiana - Lab288 P1 (version 2) (version 2) | ecosystem: Host-associated > Arthropoda: Insects >...
CAAGCACTTTACATGGCGCTTCCAACTCCCGTGCAAGCAACTAAAGGTCACGCAGGCACGATTAACACTGCATTCCACTCTCAAGGTCATCAACGCTCTCGCGTGACACATCAGCTGTGCAAGTTGCAGTATTTGGAACCGCAAGAAGCCCCCACTTTTCTCTGGCCATTATCTCCGTAACCGTTCAACCTTGGATAATAGGTGTTTTGGGTTATATCGGTATACCTTAACATAAGGAACACTCTCCCGAAGTCTGGCACATTCCTCCTGGGACACCCTGTATAATACGGAGTAATCTGAACAGCGGTACGAAATGTTTTATGGCACGACATTTGTGCAGAGAAGACCTGTTGTTGCGTTTCTGTGGAAACACTGAACACTCCCATATTTTGACACCTACATTTACAACAACAATAAAAAATGGATTTATTGTTGCGTTTCCATGGCAACAATGGTTAAGCGAACGCGTCAAAATATAACTTTGTACGTGCTTGGTTTCTCTTTTGATCACCAAGACGGGGTGTGTTTACAGCGCGGTAGGAATTGGGCATTTAAATAACACATATTTCTTTTCGTCCGCGAATGGTTAATAATGCTTCGTGTCGGTATTTTCTTCCAAATTTGGACGAAACGAAACTATGTGTTTAGAATATTTTTACTGATAACGAAGTCAGTGTTCTGTGAATGGACCAGTTAATGTCGTACTGTTGGTGCTCCGTTGTTTGTATTGCTAATGCTCGCTGCTGATCCTCACTCGTTTGTGTGTGTTGCCTTGAACACACGGCGCTCTGACGATAGGCGTCAGGCTACATTATGTGCTTGTCAACGCTGTGACAATGAATGGAGGAGAGGTCGGTCTCCCTTGAGGCTCTAAATTACAGGGAGAATGTGGACGATGTTGTCCATGTCAGAGGTAGATGAATTGCAATTCCGAGAGTGGAGTTCTGTGTTAAATAACAACTCACTTTTTTTGTGTGTGTTAAGAGATACAGATGTGTCAAAGTTGGCAGCTGCTCGCACCGTTAATTGTCGTATCTGTTTCACGTCTGGTAAAGTCTGCATATTGTCTACGGTGATTGATTGTTTGCCAACTTTTCATTCATCTTCTAACACATCGCAATTTCCCCTTGCTCTTTTCTTGGCAGTTGTTGAGTACTTCCCCCCCCCCCCCCATTAATTTCCCCCCGGCTGTCTGACATCACGTATTTATCCAAATACAGTACGTTATTTTAAAATGATTCACATTTACCATACACGGACGTAGTGAAATAAAGTATGAGATTATCTTGAATTAATTTACTCAGTCCGTATCGCGCAGTAAACACACTCCGTCTCGGTTATAAAAACCAGTCAGTTAATGCTGTATAGGGAAATAATCGCTGTTTGTTCTGAGATCCATACACAACACGTACATGCACTGTGTTTTCGATCACGCGTTATGTGTTTTATAGTGATTTTCGGTAAAATCGTCAGGTTTATACCCTTCGGTGCTGCTTCTTGTAGAATGCGTTTCTTTCGTCCTCCTTAGCATCGTACTGTCATGGGAAGTACTGGTGGATTCATGCTTTCTTTGTGACAAAGTTGCGGTGTTTGGTGAGTCGGCGAAACGAAGAGCTGACTATAGGAAAGACGCTGAAGAGTACTTTGTTGAATGACTTCTGGTATTTGTGCATTCAGGGCGGCTCACATATCCAGCGACAGACTTCATATGTTGCAGGAAAATGTCTTCCTAGTTGTCAGTTTTGATAGCTTGTCCTGTGTTGTTTTTACAGGCTGGGTCAGAGGACTACGTAAAGCAGACGACAGTTTCCAAGGACACACGGCAACCAGGTCAGCAGCAGTACCGCCCAGTACAGCTGAACAATATCCCACTTCCTACTACTGGAGGCACCGTGACATGTGAGTGTAATTGTTGCAATTCTGACTGCTGAGATGTTATTCTGAAGTACCCTATTACCCTACTCATAGGTCCATGTTTCCCTGAAAGTGTTCCCCAAAAACCTCCCTTTGTCTTAATCTTTTAACCCTTATCTTCCGGCCTTCAAATACCAATACAGCTGTTGACCGCCGGATTTACTTTCATTTTAAATGACCATCGCTGCACCTCAGTGGGACAGCGTTTTACCTTTTCTCTATAAAGCGTTACATTTATCGTAAGGTGAACTCCCCGTTTGGCCGACGAAGATTAAATCCGCAAAAAAAAAAATTGCTAATTACACAATGCGTCTTAGCACGTATAGTGTCTTGTGAAGCGGGAAATACGGTATAATACATGATGCGCGATTCGCGTATTCTGGGAAGTTACACTGTATCTCAGGGTCTTACCGATTTCTCGAAGTAGTGCCGTCGTCTTGTAGGTTCAAGTAGTCAACGAAGAACAGCCATCACCGGAGAAAGGCTTTTTTTCTAGGAATGCTTGAGCTGTGCACATAAAGGCATTACGTTCCTTAGAATCGTCGGGAAACACATTGATATGTAACGTCACACTCCAGCAGACTGAATCCTCAACAACACCGCTGTGCAAACGTATTTCGTATTTGAGGGTTGTTTGACCGTGCATCTTCCTCATGAAATAACCATCTAACTATAACTATCTAACCTACCACCACACTAAACACCCACAACCCACGCAGAGACTCGATCACAAACACACACAACTCCAAACACCTTAAACCTCCACCACTAACCCCCGCTACTCACACCCCTCCAACAACCAGGTGAACACAAACCTCCAGTCCCCACACAAACAGACCTGTACGATACTCCATAGACCGCACTGTTAAACACTTATATAACACAGAGTACAGCCACTACACACACACACTTCATATTATGTCATTCTTTACAGTGCAGAAAACCTTATGCTGTAACTCTACATCCAGTGCTCCTGATAATGTGCGTATGTACCCGAAACATGTCGAGCTAAGAATATACATAAATAAAATTACCTTGTTGCATGAAGTTGGCATTTCAAGGTATTTCGTATTGTTCATTTCTATGGGGAGGTTTTTCAACGACGGGCCCCCATATCCAAAACTCTTCGGGTCAAGGAAGCCAAACTCCTTAATTCCCTGACCTTCCTCCTGCGATATACAGGGATCAGAACATCGTCTCCTGCTTCCTGCAGTTCTGCCCTAAACCTTGTCAACAACCCAGCCTCTATTCAGTGATGCCTGTTCTTCTTGACTGTTTCACGTTTCGAAGGTAATGTCACTGCTTTCTTCCGAAACAGCGAGAATTGCCCAACGACTCACAGTCGCGTCCTAGACTTCGTGAATCTTGAGGAACATCGCTGTTAAAACCTCAAATCTCGTATAATTCTTGATAATTTTCGAAAATTGGTAATGATATTTCTTTTGAAAATTACATAATGCTTATTGTCGTGGTGAAGACAATCAGTTACCTGAGCGATTGGTCAGTCATTCAGATTACTTAAGTATGTGGATATTAGTGTCATGTTCATGTTAAGGGGGTTCTGAATGTGAAACTTTTATCGTATAATGAAAAGTACAATTTTATTTCCATGCTGAATGTACTCGTGACAAATGGTGCGATGTCTAATAATAGAACGCGTTCTCCTTCCTGTCGAATCCACCTACCCACACTCGGCAGTCCTGCAACTCGTAAGGAAACACCACGGCCAGCAGCAGCCACAAATTGTCATACGATACAGCGAATGGGTGGGCCACGTGTTATCAATGTTTCTTCTGCTTTGAAACTTGTATCTTTGGGTAAAATTTTGTGCCTAATGTTTTGGAGACCACGTTCCAACATAAAGCCGGATAATTGTGAGCTTAATCCCTGCTTTTGATGTAAATGTGGTTGGTTGCTCATCCTGGGTGCCACGTGGTTGGTATGAGTCACCAATGTCTTAGCGAAATTTTGAATCCTGTTAATTCATGAATTACAGCTGAACGTTTGTGACAGTGGAATTTGCTAAGCAAGCACAACAGTTTGGTTCTTTGGTTGGTTCGTTCGTTTTTTCGTTCGTCGTCTGCTTGATCACGTATTTCCCGCAAGAGTGCGGGAGGTGATAGGGCGGTACTTACTGAGCCGGCAGAGGGAAGGGTTCAGTCGTTGTTTCAGTGGCTGCGACGTGCCTTGCACTTGTAGGCTGATGTGTGAACAGGCGCAGTTTGCAAAGTTTAAAAACAGCATTTATTGAAGCAGTGCGGTGTTCCTGAATAAAATCAAATGATTTATTCCGTCAGAACATAACAACATAAACAACAATCAGCATCCTAGTATGGCTATATGTTTCGGCCCCTTCCTAGACCATCCTCAGGCCAACATTTATCCGTAAAAGGTACTATCAGTGGACACTATACGTTATGGGATCCAATGTTGTTGGCAGGATGTGCGTAAAAACAATAATACATTTTTAAAACTTGTTTTTACGCACATCCTGCCAACAACATTGGATCCCATAACGTATAGTGTCCACTGATAGTACCTTTTACAGATAAATGTTGGCCTGAGGATGGTCTAGGAAGGGACCGAAGCATGTAGCCATACTAGGATGCTGATGGTTGTGTATGAGTTTTGTTCTGACGGAATAAATAAGTTGATTTTATTTTGAGAATTAAAACACAACTGGATGTCTTGTATTTGAACAATGTTCGAGAGCTGGTACCTTGTAGGGACAGACATGGGGAGTTCCTTAACATCTTTTGCTAGCGTTTCCTTCATTGCTAAGAATTGTTTCTCCGTTTTCCCCAAAAATCTTCTCGTCTGTTATGAAAATGAAGGGTAACAAAGAGGGGAGGGGGTAATGGGGTCGAAAAGCTGAAGGTTTTAGTGTTAAAGGGATGTGACGCCAGATTGCCTCACCCTGAAGATGAAGGCACTGCGATCCTCCTAACCGACGGGTACTGCCCACGCAGTGATCCAGCGTTACGTCTTCAAGACTTGAACCTTCAGCAGCCCCATTGTGAGAACCTCAGATCTTGCAAGACGAAAGGTGTTTAGTGGCTGAGGGAAATTCCTGGTAGATGTATATTCTGTGGCGAGATTTCAGCCGACAGGTGGAGACGGAAAGCACCAAGTGTTGGCTGTAACAATCGTGCCTGCTGTGCATCTGGGTACACTGCTGTGTGTGAGTGGCTCTTGACGTGTTGGCGTTGTAGCAATGGATTCTTATTCCCTTTGTGTACTTTTTTTTTTACAGCAGACAGTTGGAATGTTTGTGAGTAGAGTCAATTATCCTTGCAGCTGGATTGTATCACGGCTGTTTATCCGATTGCTTTTTTATCGCATAGACCAGGGAACTCGGAATGTTTGAAATTCATTTCGCTGTGACCGTAGATTATGACGAACGGCGCAGTGAACATAAGCACCGTGACGATGCAAGTTAGCCGTTTGTAAAGGGGTTAGCTGATACGCCAGCTTGTATCATTTTCTTCGCATACCTTGATTTTCAGGGTCGGGATACCGTACTTCACTGGTCACTAGCTCTGGATTTAATGGTATCCATCCCATTGTGTTCACTGGACCATACAAATACACACCTTTACGTCTAGCACAATACCCTCCTATGTCTGTATTTTAAGGTAACATGTCTGACGATCGATGTCGATCGTCAGACGTTCTTTGCAAATCAGCAAAAATATGGTACACTGTTATTTGCGAGATATATCAAATATTACTGTGTGTATATATATATATATATACATATATATACATATACATACGCAGTCGAACTCGGTTGTAACGTCACAGAAGTTATTTTTTGAAGTTATAAACAAGTGTTCTAACTGAGGAGTGTATTTGTTATGGTTAACAGTGAGGAACTAATTGGTACCAAAGTAAATCTGGGGGCCCAGTTGGTTGAGGTACTGTGCTACAAACCGGAAGGTCACGGGTTCGATTCCCGATGGTGTCATTGGAATTTTTCATTGATATAATCCTTCCAGCCGCGCTATGGCCCTAGGGATGACTCAGCCTCTAACAGAAATGATTACCAAGAATATTTCCTGGTGCGTAAAGGCGGCCGGTGCGTAGGGCTGACAACCTTACCACCTTCGTGTGCCGACTGTCTTGAAATCTGCTGGCCTCAACCTCCTGGAACCCTCAGGGCCTGTCCAGGCCTGTATTGGGATTGATTTACCTTTTACAGTATATCTGACGCTATGGACGGGGTGTCGCAAAAATCGATGTCGTTATAACCGAGTTCGGCTGTATGTAGTATTAGAAATTTGTGCAAATTATATATATATATATAGTAATATTTGAGAGGTCTCACAAATAATATTTTACCTTGGTTTTGAAGATTTGCAGAGAACGTCTGATGATTATCGATAGCTACCGAAACTTGTAGTATTAAAACAGAAGACATAAAGGAGCGCTGTGTTAGGCAGAACTGTGTGTGTGTGTTAGTACAGTAGCCATGGGTCGCACGTCCGCGTTTCGATTCCTGACAGCGGCAGGACCAGGGTTGCACAGATTTGTTGCATGCCAGTGTGACTCGGGATTCCGCCTTGTATCGTGGAAGGCGACTTGCTGGAGCATTTAATTCGAATCCTTCATAAGGCGATGGTTGGCAGTATCGGAGAGAACTATATTAAACAGAATAGTTGCTAACAGGTGAACTGAAGGCTGCGCCGTTGCAACATCCGCCGTACGACACCCTGAGTCCCGAGCCGTATAGGGATACAGCAGTAGCTAATTACAGCCAATTATTTTTATGTATGTACCATGCATCTTGTACAGTCAGTTTATTATCCAGACCAAACAAATGCACAACATAAGCGTAGATGGGTGGATAATATTAGGATGGATCTCCAGGAGGTGGGATGTGGGTATATGAACTGGATTGGGCGGGCCCAGGATAGAGACAGGTGGCGGACGCTTGTGAGTGCGGTAATGAACCTTCGGGTTCCCTGAAATGCGGGGAACTTCTTGACTAGCTGCAAACCATTTAGCTGCTCAAGAAGGACTCTGCACCATGAAGTAAGTATTACTTACTTACGGGTAAGGGTTTGTATACTGACTCACTCGGTAGTTTTCGCTGCCATCATATCAGATCACTTATCTGATAAGAAGGACTCAAAAACAAAATACTAAATCATCTAACTATCACTATATATTCTAATTTACTATGTTCAAGTATTTACAGTGGGAATAATAGTTCAGTTTCTCAAATAGTTTCGTAAATACCAAAAGTTAGCTTGCCTGTGTATATAAAACAAAGTACGCGAATTTAGAATTTAGAATAATTAAGTCTGAACTAAGTCCAAATGTACGCAATTCAATTAAATTGGAATTTTAGTACAACCAGCACGGCTTACCTTGTAAAATCAGAAGACAGGAGATCATTGCGAAAATCACAGTGAAAATATAACGCAGTCTTCGTTTATAGTCTTCTTCAACAACTCTGGATACGTAACTGCCGTAAATCAGATGAGTGCGTGTGCGTTGCGTATAAAATTGCGTATTAAGAGGTCGTTTGCCGGGCGTACAGGTTTATATAGTGGCAAAGCGTGAAGTCAGACATTCCGTAAAGTTTGGCGAACTGTCACGTCACTCTTAGATATAGAAATGTCTCAAAGTACAACGAACGGCTAAGGTATTTGCTGAATTAATGAAAGTGGGTGACTGTTGCTTGCTGCATGTATGTGACAAACAAGTTCATGAACGAAAATTTCTAATCTAAGTTACAAGTTTCAAACCATAAATTGTTAATTTAAACATAGCATTCATTACAGTATATATATGTTGTGCGTTTGTTGGTCTGGATAATAATACATCGAATTTAAACTAAAAGGAGTTACCCGTTGTGTTATTAAGAATTTAACTCATTTATTGCAATCATACAATACGTGTTCCGTCAACACAATAACATTAGAATTAATGTATTATTGCAACATGTTTCGACTCAGGAGAGTCATCTTCAGGCTGATTACTTAAGAACCGTTAGTACATTATACCCTTTACGGTATCGTACATGTACCTATTGCATTAGGGGTCCCATATGCATTACAATGTGTGAGTAGAAAACCTAGTTTTATTATTTATTTAGATAATAAAACCAGGTTTTCTACTCACACATTGTAATGCATATGGGACCCCTAATGCAATAGGTACATTTACAATACTGTGAAGGGTATAATGTACTAACTGTTCTTAAGTAATCAGCCTGAAGATGACTCTCCTGAGTCGAAACATGTTGCAGTAATACATTAATTCTAATGTTATTGTGTTGACGGAACACGTATTGTAAGATTGCAATAAGTTAGTTAAATACATCGAATTATTTCTATAGTTATAGGTACGTACAGTAGTGTGTTGTTTTTATATAACAAATTTTCGAAGAAATGTAGGAGCTATCTTAAAATTCTGGGCTCCAGAAAGGTGACATGAAGCAGCGTATGACGAAATTTTGATCACGTTGTGAGGGCTGCGTATTGACGAAGAATTTTGAATTAATTTTGGGGAGAGTTGCATGGCAAACATGCATTGCAACTTGCGATTTGGGTACGAAGTCAGCATTTGGAAAGGGAGGAAGGGAGGAAAACCATAGTCGAGTTTGTTTTTATTTCAACCAACCAATGGACGAACATATAATACAATATTTATTTAAATAATATACACTCCTGCATGTTTCGACATCTGTATGTCATCATCAGTGAGTTTTTACAATGCGCCTCGCCAAGTTACAAAAATTCTTCAAATTGCAGCTTTTAAAAGTACAGTTCCATAAAATTATTAAAAAATATATTAAAATGATGGGCCGAGATAGCTCAGTGGGTATAGCGACTCGCTACGGGGTTCGAATGCCGGTGGGGGGCGAGATTTTCCGCATCCGTCCAGACAGGCCCTGGGGCCCGTCCAGCCTCCTGTATGGTAGGTACCGGGTCTGTTTGCCGGGGTAAAGCGACCGGGACGTGGGGTTGACCACCAACCCCATCTAGCGCCGAGGTTAAAGAGAGAGTAGAGCTATACCTGTACTCCGCCTCTGGGCCTTCGTGGCCTGTTCTGGGATGAATTTTAGATTTAACATATTAAAATGCTATTTGGTCTTTGTGATTCATTAAAATCTGTTCGAAGTTATAATGTCTTGTGCAAGCATTGTGTATTTGTGGCTGCATATACAACCCCTTGTTGATGTTGTTGGCGTGCTGGTGTGCTGGTCTGGCGTCTACTGACTATATGTATGTAATACATGTTTGTGTACTGGTTGGTTGAAATAAAAACAACGAAAGATGCACGGTACATGCATTAAAATAGCTTAGTCGAGTCTGTTGAAGACTGAGAGTAATCTTCAGTTCGTACCTCTCAGGGAACACAAAACTACGCCTCCATCACAGAGATACTTAGTTGGTTATGTGTTGTATAGGGAAATTGTTTTTTTTTTTGCAAGGTTCAGAGAACACTTAACTACACCGTGTGGTGCAAGTGCGGAATTCTTAGTGGTGCAAACCTTTGCGGTACATATACTTACCACAAGGCCTTAAAGGGTTAGTAATGTCAGAAATATAACTTCCGGAAATTCGTGTTTCTAGGATGCACTCAGACGAATCCCAGTGTTTTGTCGGCTCGTAGGTGGTAACAAACTCCCAAGCTCTGAGAACCGCACTCTTCTGGACTATTACGCAGCGTCTAGTGGTAATTATTGACCGACGTTTCGGGAAAACCTGTCAGTTCCGTCCTGAAAGTTCAAGAAAGGAATTTACCACTACACGCTGCATAATAGCCCATACGAGCGCAGTTCTCATCTACTTCGCGGCGCAAACCTGAAATCGTGAATCTCCAAAGCTTTTGAGGAGATGGCATGAACATATAACATAGACGACATGTATTAGGCATTAGGAAGACAGCGTGCGTCTGATCTGTTGCGTTGTGTCAGATGATTCACCAGAAGACTCCATGCAGCAGGTCCGCGGCTGCCCCAGCTCTTCTTCTGGCGATGGGGGTGGTGCCGTGCGCGATCAGTTGGCGGGATGTGGTTGTGAGGCACGCAGGCAGTGTCGGTCAGTCCATGATGTACGGTTGGAACGAAACGGGAAGGCAACCAGAAGCCTCGTGGAACGAGTTTAGTGCCATTTACCGCGCCTTCTTAAAGAGAGTGTCAGTGAGTGAAATAGACAAGGAGGAGAGACCCGTGTGTTACGCCTGTGTGCCCAGTAACGCCTCTGTGGAGAAGACCTTTCTCGACTTCGCCCCAATCACATTTCTTAGCTGCTTCTTTATCCAGACTGCCAAAGGTATGGGAGTCATCTCGGGTGTAGTGAGGCCCTTAATCTCTTTACACACGAAAATGAACGTGAATTATGTGTAAATATCGAGTCCGTACCGCGCAGTAAACACACTCCGTCTCAGTTATAAAAACCAGTCAGTTAATGCTGTATAGGGAAATAATCGCTGTTTGTTCTCAGATCCACACAATACACACAATCACACTGTGTGGGCAGAACGTAGAATTTCGCAGTAGTGTTAAACCAGGTGGTGTGGGCCGGGATACGTCAGTCGGTATAGCCACTCGCTACGGGCTGGACGGTCCGGGGATCGAATCCTGGTGGGGGGGGGGCGAGATTCTCCGCACCCGCCCAGAATTTCCCTAGGGGCCACCCAACCTCTTGTTCAATGGGAAGTGTGTATCTTTTCCGGAGGTAAAGCGGCCGGGGCGTGGCGTTGACCACTTACCCCTTTCTGGTGCCGAGTGTAAAGAAAAAGAGTACAGCTATACCACTGCTCCCCGTCTGGGCCTTCTTAACCTGTTCGAGGGTGATCTTTACCTTTAACATTTCCTTGAACCTGGTGGTACGTAAAGTGACCACTTGGCTGTAAAGGGTTAAAGCCCAGTGGTTGCTGTAGATACTGTCAGGTTTAACATTACGAAATTCTACCTTCTGCCCACACAGTGTATTTGTGTGTTTTGTATGGATCTGAGTACAGACAGAGATTATTTCACTTTACATTATTAACTGAGTGGTTTGTATAACCTGTTGGGGGTGTGTTTACTGCGCGGTACGGACTGGGGCTTTAAATTTATTTCCGTCTTTAAAGAGTTAATGCATAACTGTTAGCATGGCACACCTTTCTGACAGCAGTATAGCTAACTGATTTCTAACGACGCTGCACGAAGTCCCGTCATTATGTCACGGTCGATATATCTTGCGTTCAGTTTTGTCGTTAGGCCGTCACGTTCTTATTTCATATGACGTAATTATAAAGTAGACAATTGGATAAACTTCGATTTTATTTGAAAATTGTGATACGATATTTAGAACTTGCTGCCTTTTGAAACACTAAAACCAAATGTCTTAACGAGTAGGAAAGGTTATTAGCTGCGAGAGTGTGCAGGATTTTGATGGGTGAAGCAAAAAGCTAGAATTGTATTAATGATATGTTGTACAAGAGGGCATCGGATTTAGGAAGTTCTGCTGCTTTTCATTTGATTGTCTTATCTGTCATATGGCCTACTGCGGACCTGCAGCTAAATACGCTGTTAGTTTTACCTTCTGTTTTGGATGGCCTTGAATGTGTCGTCATACAGTGACTGAGGGCGTGTGGGGACAGTGCACTGAGGAATATGTGTGGGCCGTGTGGGGATAGAGTAACAGTGGACTGCATAGCCTCGTAGCTTGTAATATTCTCATAGTGGATATGTTATAGGCTGGGAGTGCAGCACGCATTGTGAACGATCGTATAATTTCAGGGAGGACATCACTTGGGAAACCCAGATCTGGATCTAGATGGAAAGTTAACACCAAAGAGCATCTTAGAAATGGAATACGGAAGTGTGAACCGTTCTGTTTTCGGGCTCAGTCCTCCCTCCACCTCGTTTTTGTTAAGACGCAAATGAACGTCGGATTTTGACAAGACAGACATTGTACGAATATTCTGAATGAAGGCATCACGATGTGCTTGTAATTCAATTAACGTTACACAGTATACGTCAGCACAATCTCTTTTATTCTTAAGCAAGGCTACATGGGATCCCAAAGTGGGCAAAGCATCTGGTAACGGAAACTGTTGTAAGGGCCTGAAGATGACTAACTTTTAGTCGAAACATGTAGCCTTGTTTAAGAATAAAAAAGATTGTGCTGACATATACTGTGTAACGTTAATTGTACGTATGAACGTAATATTGTGGCGCTTTCGTGTAACCATTGTTCCCGTAGAAAAGCAGTCTTTTTCGGGAAAAAAGTTACTGAAATTAAAGTGTTTTTGATCTTCTCTACAGCTTTTGTCTGAAGCAATTCTCATTTGTAGAACAGTTCAGCGAGATATTATAGGTAAATGTACATGGGTCTGTCAGATTTAATGAAACTTGAATTTTCTCGACAAATTTAAAAAACTCAAATATCAAATTTCATGAAAATACATTGAGTGGGTGTCAGTTTTCAAAAATGCTGAAATATCGAGTTTAATTAAAATCCGTTAATTGGGTGTAGTTTTTCAATAAATTCTCAAATATCAAATTTTATGAAAATCCGTTGAGTGGGTGCAGAGTTCTATGCGGACGGACAGACAGACGTGATGGAGCTATTAGTCGCTCTTCGCAATTTTTGCAAACGCCCCCGTTAAGAGCGGCACATTACATGCATCCCTGGGATAATTACCTTATGAAATGAGGATTACAAAAGACTTGCCTGGAGGAGCAGAAAGTACGGCCTTTCCTGCCCCGATTTGCACAAAACACACTAAGGATGTACGGCATTACGTGGTGATATACCGAATTTCACCCAAATCGGTTAATAAAAGTGGAAAATACCTTTGGACACGTTTGACGCCCCTCATTGAATTCTCTGTGCCGATTTTCACGTTAACTCTCTATTGCCCACAGGAGTTAGGTAGAAATGTAGGCCCGAAACTGAATTTCATCAAAATCGGTCAAGAAATATGGAAAGTACTAGTTTTGAAATTTATTTACATCCGGTATTAAACTGCGAATTTCACAGAGACGATGTTGATGAAACTCGCGCTTGTTGGACAGCCCTTTTTTTTTATACAAAGAACTCCTATACAGGATTTTGCGGACAGACGTCACCTCTACGTAATACATTGTTTTTCACCTCGTAAAGAACCCCTTAATTGTATCAATAATAAGACTTCTTGAATTATAAGGCCCATACATTGTGGCGACTGTATACCGTACACTACGGTGTGGCCTGTGTACCACTGAAACCGACGTGTCCTTCCTGCGGCGTTTATTTCTTTTAGGACCATATTTCGCAGTATGGGAGTTTTAAACAGCTCAAGCAGAACGTTACACCTATCAGCAACCCATATAGCCCTTTTGCCTTGTCTAGTAATTTACAAAAATTGTTTCGTATGCCACGCGTGTTTATTGGCACAGTTGGAAATCAGAGTTAAAGGCGTGGCAGGCAGTATCTTCAATCAGAATCTGGGAGGTGCTTTTTATTTCTTGGCTCACGATTCAGGTCCAAATGCGCGCCTTACTTCTCGTGTGACGGATCAAATCCGGAGTTCTGCCTTCCAGATTTTATTCTCTATTCAGGCAACGTTAATTTGCCTTGAAGTGGAGAAGACACTGATTAAGCCATGTCGCCTGCTCAAAATTTTTCACAACCCGTACCAAACGCACGCGGTCACTTCAAGATTTAGGGTTCCTTTTGGCCTACACACGTGGCCCAAAATTTGCTTGTTCGTAATTCCGAAACAGTAATAATGTAACTTTCGTGTTATTCTGTCTGTGCATTGCGAATGATTACAGTCTCTTAGTACCAACAAATGTCTGTCATTGCGAATGATTACAGTCTCTTAGTACCAACAAATGTCTGTGCATTGTGAATGATTACAGTCTCTTTTTACCAACAAATGCCCGTGCATTGTGAATGATTACAGTCTATTAGTACCAACAAATGCCCGTGCATTGTGAATGACTACAGTCTCTTAGTACCAACAAATGCCCGTGCAATGTGAATGATTACAGTCTCTTAGTAGCAACAAATGTCTGTGCATTGTGAATGATTACAGTCTCTTAGTACCAACAAATGTCTGGGCATTGTGAATGATTAAAGTCTCTTAGTACCAACAAATGTCGGTGCATTGTGAATGATTGCAGTCTCTTAGTACCAACAAATGTCTGCGTTGTGAATGATTACAGTCTCTTGGTACCAACAAATGTCTGGGCATTGTGAATGATTACAGTCTCTTAGTACCAACAAATGTCCGTGCATTGTGAATGATTACAGTCTCTTAGTACCAACAAATGTCCGTGCAATGTGAATGATTACAGTCTCTTAGTATCAACAAATTGTTGATATTTCGTGAACACCCAGTTGCTTTTACAGTCTCTGTGTTTCGTGATCACCCAGTTGCTCGATATTTCGTGAACACTCATTTTCTTGTACAATCTCGATGTTAGTGACCTCTATGTTTCGTGATCACCCAGTTACTTGTACAGTCTCGATTTTTCGTGATCACCCAGTTGCTTGTACAGTCTCGCTGCTAGTGATACGGATATTTTGTGATCACCCATTTTGATACCATTGTTTAATGTTTCCCAGACTTGTTCCGAAGAACCGCGACCACACCGCGTGCCTGGCGAGTCTTGTCGCGGCACTTTTCCTGCTATTGCGCAGATCACTCGCAACTCACTCGAACTCGGTCTTTAACTGATGACGATTGCTTTAGTGCTTAATGGAGCGAGACTTCCCTGCGATCATTTTGTGCTGTCAGTGAGTGTGTGCGAATGTATTAAAAGCGAAATTTATTTGCGTTTGAGGTTTTTTTTTTTTTTTTTACATTTTCATTACTGGTATTTCGTTTGACGTTCAAAATATATTCCGACGCCCATGCCGATTTTCTCGGTGACAGCTAATGCCAAACGACGATACTCCGTTGTTTCACATGTCCGTCAGAGAAGCAGAATAATTACCTTCTACCCTCTGTCGAGTGAGATGCGGAGCGGAAGTGATTGACAGTCATTTTCGTACGTTTGTTTTTCCATTTCGTTTAATTTGCTTTGCAAAAACACCGATAAATTTCGACAGGATCATCTTGACAGTTTGCGTCCCATTTAAGCTGTAACCGATCACCATGTTAGTCGTACCAATACTGCAGGGTTTTAGCTGTTAATGAACAGACAAAAACAGACGAACACGTTACTTGGATTTTAGAAATTCTTATATACATTTAAAGAGTGAACGGATTAGTAAGGACACAATTTCGTATATTCGTATTTATTACAAGGCTATAAAATTTTATAAAATCTCAGTTTTTCATACACAGTGTTTGTAAAATACATAAATTTCTTTACGTATTCTTGTGGACCAAACCTTAAGATGGCTTCAAGTGAACTGACCAAACACGACGTATGATTCTGTGTGTTTGTACGAGAGGCATGTTAAAGTGCTGTCAAACTGAAATGTCCTCTTTTCTTTATCCTAGGTCCGTGTCCTGTACTGTAATCTCTTACTGAACTTGCCCCACGGCATTTAGATGGACGTGCGGTAGTTTGTCCGAGTTCCACGCCGGACAGCCATTTGCAGCCTGCCCGCAGATCGAAATTCGTAAAGCCGGTGTTAGTTCAGTCAGCGTAGTGACTAGGCTGCGGAGTCGACGAGATGGGGGCTCATTGTGGGCAGGGAAAAGGGATTTTTCTGATCTCAGAAACGTCCAGACGGGCTCTGGAGCACACCCTGTCTGCTCCTCAACGTCTACGACGGGTTTCCTTGCTGAGGATTAGGCGATCTAGGCGTGAAGTTGACCGCTCACCTTCACCTAGTGCGAAGGTTAAGAACGTATGGAGCTATACATGTGCTCCCTCCATATGCCTCAATGGCGTGGACAAAGGCAACTGTACCTTTATCTTTACTCATAATTACTCGTAAATCCCACGCTCGTGTTGCCAATGCTTTTCTGTATACGTCGTATTATTACTATTATTGTTGAATATTATGCGTATTGGACCGTGCATCATCTTCATATTTGAATAAAGGTTGACCAACTAGATGACACTTGCTTTATTATATATTGCTCAACATGTTTCGGACGTTAATACGTCCATCTTCAGGAGCTAGCGAGTACTTGTTGTGTTGTGTAGGCTG
>Ga0131853_10011773_pt1 | contig 16015 bp, 11 predicted proteins | sample TergutLab28metaG_FD_92764 | JGI IMG/M metagenome (GOLD analysis project Ga0131853, IMG submission 92764) | Labiotermes labralis P1 segment gut microbial communities from Petit-Saut dam, French Guiana - Lab288 P1 (version 2) (version 2) | ecosystem: Host-associated > Arthropoda: Insects >...
ACACACCCACACCACACACACACACCACACACACACACACACCACACACACACACACACACACCACACACACACACCACACACACACACACAAACACACACACATACACACACACACACACCACACACACACACACCACACACACACACACCACACACACACACACACACACCACACACGCACACACACACAGTCATTCTTTCTCTGTCTCTCTCTCTCTCCATCTCTCTCTCTCTTCTTCTATAAATTTCCCTCCTCAACCTATCAGACTTACAGTCCACACTATGTTGTAACACCACTGGTATTGAACTGAGAAGAGTGAAATTTCTAATAACAGTAAAGAAGGTGAGTTGTACCTGTACAAGTCATGAAGGTGTGTACTGGGAGTGAAGGTTTAGTCCCAGTCATTCTTAACCTAGACACGCAATGGAATTTAGTGGTGAACATGACGTCCCGGCCAGAAACCAAATCCCGTACCCCTTTCATAGGAGGCTGGGTGGGCCGCAGAGTCGGTCTGGGGCGTTTTAGCGAAGAGAAATTCTCTCTCATGCCGGGATTCGAACACCGGATTGGCCAGTCCGTAGCCTAATCTTTATACCGACTTCATTATCGTGGCTCCGTCTAATAACTTTGAAGAGTGAAAATTCAAGTACGTAATTTAATACAGCGCTAATTTATGAGAATAAACGTGCATTTAATATTATCTCCTAAACGCAAAGAGTACGTTGACATTGTTCTGCTTGAGATGATGAAGAGGGGCACAGACACGTGCAGGTCTTAAAGTATCTACTTCGTTTATCTCATTGTGACTAAAATTTGTATGGAAATTTATCGTAAAATTCTTGCAGATAAAATTTCTTAGTTGTTAAATGTTTACAAATTGCTTCTTTACCTTCAGTGCCATTATGAGCTGAAATTTGTCTCTGAAATGCTTTAAATATTTGTGGAGAGAATTTCTACATGCCCCCCAAGGTACTTTATAAGAAACGAGGCCAATAGTGCTTTCTTGGTTTCCAGTGTTTATTTAAAAAATTGTCTACATAAGCGACTATTTTTTTGCAATTTATTTACGATAAAATTAACTTCTTATGCAAAGAGGGACAAAAAAAATTTTTAATTGTTTTTCCTTGTTATTCCAGTGTCAAATTTGCCGAGTCAGGATTTAACCTTGTACCAACATACAAGCACCGACAGCCTAATTTTAAACACGAACACTCGTAGCACATATAACTAACAGAAATCTGTGCACATAGTAAAGATGTTCCCATAGTATGAGCCTTCCTACAATAACTCTCCTGTAACTGAGATTCTGGTACTGCTTCCGTGTTGGGTGTAAAGAATGTCAGTGCAATGCGTATACAGATATTTAACTTGAATCGTATCAGATAATTCTTAAATAAAGAGTTAAGTATTAGTTTCTATTACCAAATTCAATTCTACGTATTTTTTTAACAATTCTAGCAACCAAGCAGAAATTCGCATTACCAAATAAGTAGTAATTAGATAGTTAAATTAGTACATATGGATTCGAAAACTTCGTGAAGTGATTTTTTTTGCACGGAAGGCGTCTTTCCCATACGCTTTTGTGATGTGCCTACATTCCCTATACAGACCCATGTTGCAACCCTGAATAAGTTCTGTTGAGAAGGCATTGTCGTTAAAAGACAAATTCGTCCGTAATTTGCAAGACATTTTCTCACGCGAGTCTTGTATTGAACAGTGGCAGTGCTTATGACGCACATGGAAGGCGTCAAAGAGGTGTTCTATAATGTTTACACGTCAAAAAACCTAATTTTGTCTTAAGAAACATTTCAAATAAACTGTGCAGGCGTGGCAAATATTTTGGAGAACTAGTGAGGGAAGTTCTTGGTAACATAGCACGGAGATATGAGGAGTGTTTAGTACTAAGAGGTCGTAAATTACATATAGTACGTGATTATTTTGAGTTGTATAATAACACAGAAAATTTAATTTCACGACACGGTTGAATTTTTCAGTACAAGTCTTTTTGGCAACCACCTGCAGTTTTCTTGAAGTTTGTGGAACCTCTGTGTGTTCTACATTGAAATTCCATCTTTAAAATATTTAATTTGTCACATCTTTCCTTGCGTTTTTAAGGACATTTAAGAAAATTTTGTATTTATGTAAGTTTATTGGATTGTTTTGGCTGTTTCAGTGAAAGAGTTGGAAAGATCTAGACAAATTACATTATGTACATTTTCTTATAGGCGCCGGGTAGCTCAGTCGGTATAGCGACTGACTACGGGTTGTGCGGTCCGGAATCGAATCCCGGTGGGGACGAGATTTTCCGCCCGTCCAGACCTGCCCTGGGGCCCACCCAGCCTCCTGTGAAATGGATACCGGGTCTTTCCCGGAGGTAAAGTGCGGCCGGGGCGTGTTGCTGACCACTCACCCTCTTCTAGTGCCGCGGTCATGGAAGAGTAGAGCTATACCTCTACCCACCCTCTGGGCCACATCGGGCCTGTAATGGGATTACTTTACATTTTCTTATAACTCAACTTTAATTAAAGTGTCTATATTGAAGCAGAAATGAAGTTCCCCGAAGTACACTGCACTTAGGTACCTTACTCATTCTACAGGATTTTTCTTCAGCTTCGTTTTGTCTAAAGACAAGACATTGCACAACCTGGTAGCAGCGAACTTTGTTTGTGAAAATTCCACGTAAACCGGACGCTCTCGAGTTCCTAATTGCGGGCGGTAAATGGGATTCAGGAGCTACCTTGGTACAAGATAACGTCGGAGAACATGAAACATGGTACAATGATTCCGCCTATTTCAGTCGAACTACAAGATTTTTCAAGCAGATTGCGTCAGACTGTTCCATATATCCTCCACGAAAGGCGGTATGAGTTTGGGTAATTTCCTGATTCCGGTCATAGCAAAAGGTACGAATACTTAAAGCAGTTACTTGTTTCACTTAAAGATCTTACTCAAATGCATTCAAGGCTGTGATTTTGCCAACTAAATTGGATCTGCTGAAAGCTGCTCCCCTAGGGCCTCGAAAGGTATCATGTTTTGTAAAATGATTTTAAAACTCTTAATTTTTTAGATGTTTGTTTTACAGAAATTCACCAGTATTCTATGCTGCTTAGGCGTATATTTTTCGCGACTGTACGTAATTGAAACCCATTCCTTTTTAGGCGCGTTCCCAAAATTGCAAAAAGCGAGTGTTGCTCCGACATGTCTGATTTCCTGTCTTTCTGTCACTTTGTCTGTCTGTCCGTCCGCCCGTCCGTCTGTCCGTCCACATGGAACAACTCTACTTCCAATGGATGGAGTTGCATGAAATTGTATATTGGAGTATTGTTCGAAAATTTGTTGAGTGAATTCGTTTCATTAAGAACTGATAAGAACAAAGGGTATATTACATGTTGACCATTATACATTTTTGATCATGTCTTGCTCATTTCTTCTTGTAATGAGAAATTCTCTAGACCAATGTTGCAGAGAAAATCAAAAGACACATTTTGTTCGAAAATCTGCCCTTTCTGAAATAATATGGAGAAATAATGTAAAGCCACGAAGGCCACTGATGACAATATTGTACATGCGCATTGCTTGCTTTAAAACTAAGGTTACAGACACACACTCAGAATATGTAATACGGATTGCTTTTCTGCTGCAACAGTGGTTGTACGAACACGCCTTTGTGTTACGTTATACATACACTGCCTGCTTTTTTATCCTTACAGTTATGCCTTACTCCTCGAGACACAATATCGACTAGAAGAATACATTCAACTCAGGACTAAGCTGATGAACTTAACATTCCCCTGCTTCAGTTTTAATTGGGTCCTGCTGTACGGAGCCATTTCTTTCGGTTTCGCGATTATTTAATTCCACTCACTTTAAATTTCATACTTGCCCCTATTTAACACACTGTGTGTGCCAGCGATACTTACATATGTCAAACAGATACTGCAGTATCTGTTTGACATACGCCTGTTGCTGTTTGTACAGTATTGAACTCCTGATGATGGACGGAAAGAACGCCCGAAACGTGTAGAATGTTACTCCAAATAAAATAAATTTGAGAGATTGGTGCATCTAGTTGGTTTTACTATAGAAATAGATTTCTTTCATCTTTTTTTGGTTACCCATTATTGGACAATTTCTTAAAATCATATATGAAGCTCATACTTTTGGCCCTTGATTTATCACATTTTAACTCTTGCCTCTCACCTCTGTCGCTGTTCCTCAAGTTACTTTTATAGACCAAAATTGCTTGCTTATATTCATACACATTTTCCATGTCTCATATGCGTGCTACCCTTCCTTTATTTGCTTACCTTAAAATTGTTTAGTGTGGAGTACACATTTGAAGTTCCTCATTATGCTAGTTTCCTCAGCACTACGTTCTTGCATAATCGCGGCAATTTACACTAATTCCATTTATTGCTGCTTTGAAGTGTAACATTAAGAACAGAATACAAATATACATACAATTTCACGACATATAATTTCTTGTCACAAGGCACTTAATTTGTTTCTAAATACCCTCGTTTCCATCGTACACTCCGACGTGCCTTATGTTATTTCAACAAAGAGTTGGGCAGGATTAGCCTTCGTATGTTACTTCATGCCTAGCAATTGACACAACAAGTAGTTATACGTCTTCATACATCATCTTCGGTTATGACGGTGTGTAGTTATGATGCTTCTGCACGTTTAACAGGTCATCGCTTTTAAAATATAGGCAAGCCTTGTGGCATTACGTCCACCATCACCCCTTACTAGAACTCCTTCCAAGCACTCTAATTTTCTCGCAGTTCAAACCTAATTCTCTTGGGGTTAACGGCTGTTCGCTTTCATCGAATACTACGGTACATTTCCTCTAACATTTTAGCGTACAAGACAGTAACCCGCGCGCAACCCTCCCCCCCCCCCTCACCCGCATCAAGCATTAACCATTTTCGTAATAAGTAGCTTCGGATGGGGATGATATAAGCGGGTTTAAGGAAAGTGGTATGGTGTGGGCACATTAACAGACGTTTGATAATGCTACTGCTTACTGACGTACTGATTGTGATGCTTATCACAGGACAGTGAGCTAGGAATTACAAAATGCAAGCAATCCAGCTTAGCTTCTGGTGTCACATTATCAAATGTGTGACGTGATATTTAGATTTTTGGTTCTATTACTATTTGATATGTGTATGGATTCACTAGGTTCCGCTTTAAATTTTCACAATGTGTTGTTTGAAGTAGTTACCACATAGGTACAATTATATCAGACTGTGCTGGGGACTCAGAAAATGCACGTAAATGTTTAGACATTTAGGTAAATGTATTTTGGGCTAATTAAAACTAAACAAATGTAAGACATGTCTAGTGGAAATTTACTGTAATTTCAAATACCCATTTTCACAGAAATCGGTAGTGTGGCTTTGCGCTGTGTTACATTATAACTAACTAAATTAGGAGGGTTTGAAGTGATGATTGAAATACACATAAATAAAATGTGTTTTGTTGTGTTTGACTGCTCTATAAATTTTCTCCATAATAGAATAGAAGAAATAAATTACGTAATGGCCCAGTGCAAGGGAAGTGAAACGGAAATTCTAACCCCTTACAGGCCTGTGATGTAGAAGTAGACGGTTATCATTGAACACATTCTGTTCTTACTTTTGTGTCATAGCAACACCTGTCGCTAATGGATGGTAAATTATATTGTATACGTGTGTTTGTGTGTGTGTGTTTGTGTCCATTTTTCTGTCGTCTGTTGTTCCTTAGAGTTTAAGATAGTCGTTACAGAATTTGTAGTCTAAAACTGAATTGAGCTTTAAGCATTAGATAGTTTAAAAATAAAGTTACGTTGTGTTACCGTTTGGGTCGGCGTATGCAACTGTTTGCTATAATCTCCGCACAACAGACAGTTTCTAGCAATGCTGAAAACCATTCGCTCGCATAGAAACCGATAACAGCTGGATACAGTAATTACTCCATACAATATTTTTCTGTCGAAAGCTGTTTAATTGTGCAGTAAAAAATAAATCATTCCCATTACAGGCCAGAGTTGCCCAGAGGGTTCCATGAATTTAAGGTTCCCAGATTTCGTGACAACGGCCCAGGATGGTGGTAAGGTTGTCAGCCTTACGCACCGGCCGCCTTTATCCCCAGGAAATACTCCTGGCACTCATTTTTGTTAGAGGCTGAGTCGATCGCAGAGCCATAGTGCGATCGGGAGGATTATGTCAATGAAAAATTCCAATGACACCATCCTGAAACGAACCAGCGACCTTCCGATTTGTAGCACAGCACCTTAATAACCACTGTGTTACCGCGGTCCTCTTAAGTATGCAGTATCTCTACCAACTTTCCATCCTATCTTCATGTTCACAGGACAAGCGTAACTTGGGGTTCTAAGTTCAAAGACGAACAGTGCCGACTTTAAACTGGATACTAATTAGAACGACGTTGACATTTTGGTGAGGTTAGTATAGTACGCATCTAATACAGGCGCGTGTGTATTTCGTTTTCAGCGTCACCCGAGCTGAAGCCTGCCTTACGCATGAAGTTAGCTGCTTGTCTGTCATTAATTGCGAGGTTATGTTTTCCGGGCGAGATAAGGGGTTGTTAGGAATGGCTAGTTGCCGGACGTGTGGGCGCTGTAAATAAGACCCGCTGTGCGGGATGGCCCCACTGGTAACGCATGTGACGTATATCCGGGAGGTGCCTGTTTTGAATATCGACCGGTATATTGACTGTATTTACCAAGTGTTTTTGTTGTATTCGCCAGTCCTTCAGGCGGAATGCTGGATGTTTGCTCGAGATATGCTATGATAAATCCTATCCTTATCCTTAGGAGTTTATTGTTTATTAATCTCCCTATGATTCGACATGATAAAATGTTACTGATTAAAGGCATCATTTAATAAACCACAAATAAAGTAAATTGGAGCACACCCTAAGATATTATTCTGAAGGGATTGAGGAAGTCCCAAATAACCCGACCACGTTTACGTCGGTTCCTCAGTCTGACTCGATTGGCGTAGCAAACTGCGTTACCGCTGAACTAGATTTGCTCACCGAGTTCTGTGCCCCACTCTGACACAAATTTGTGAACGTCGAAACACATTTATAGTTGAAGACAGCTGTCAGGTCCGAACTTTCGAAAATACCACGTGACACTCTAACTGGCAGTACTTATTTTGTAAATAGGCCTATGTAGTTCGTGGTCAGTTTATGCCTAATAGCTGCAAATGTAAATTAGAATTTCCTGCCTACGAATCCGTAACCGAAAGCCGTTCTCATTTCTTTTATTCTTTCTTTCTCTCTTTTTTTACTTTAAGTGCCGTTCCTCTCGGCAGTTTTCTCTCTGGTTTTCCTTGCCCTCACGAAACAAATGCCAAGACATATGAGGTTGGTGCTTGCGCAGCGAACATAATCACTACATTTTCTCTGGCTTTCAACCACTGCAGTAATGGGCTAATAATGCCAGGATAGTATCTCAAACTAGGCACGGTAGATTACTCCCACATCCTGTATAATTAATTATTCACTAATCACCCTACCAATGGATGTTAAATAGTGTGTGTTAGTAACAGCGACGCTAAGTAAACTGTAAATAACAACGTAAATAAATAAAACCTTACCGCGGCTTAGTTGCGACGACGTTCGAACGATGCTCAAGAAATGAACGCCGCAGGTAATTGTCAGTGATGTCAGTTGTTCTGAGTCCATAAACCTAGCTAAATGACAGTCCAATTAGTGCAGGTTGTTTGAACTTTCCAGAATATGCAAGTAACGGTGTACTGAGACTGTAGCAAGACATCACGTAATGTCTCGTAATGATTAGTACTTCTTACTTGAATTTTATTCCTTTTTCCCAGAATTATGATAGTATGCTTTGGTATGCAACTGACTACTGTAACAGCCAATGAGAATGTCTTTCCACGGATCCTATTAGACGGCGGCCCGTCGTTGTGTATGCCTTTACTCAGTCCCAGGTCAGTCTTTATGGGATTTTTGGTACAGAAAGTGTAAGTTGTACTGAGTTTACTCTGAGTACTACGGTGTTTTCCTGTTATTATCATTGCAGGGGTGTTCCATGTTGCTCACTCGCCGGTAACATATACTCGTAGTCTTAGTAACTGATAGTACCGTTCGGTAACACATACAAGCGATCAATAAGATATTTGTGTATATAAATTATGCATAATATCCAGTCGCTGCTATGCAAGATGATCGCGATTCATCAACACTTTGAGGCACGCGATTCATCTAAATAATCTGAATAAAATTAACATCTTCTTCTGTATCTCCATTGCAAACACTTGTTGCTTAATGTTGGTTTCAGAAAAGTTCTTTTGACAATGAATGAATACTTCTAAACACTGCGGGCAAAACAGAGTTCAGAATGTTAAACCTGTTTTGCAATATAGCAGTGGTTTAAAGGTCTATCAAATTTGCATGCTTACAGACACACACACACACACACACACAATTACACATATATCATACACACATTTATGTACACATACGCGAACACACACACACACACACATCCAGAAACATACACAAAAACACAAACGTACTCGCACTTAAAACGGATTTTTTAAACTTAAACAATGGATTCCTCTTTGAACATTTAATACCTTTATATAGCAAACATAAGTGTAGGAACTTTAATTATTACCTCAAGGATGTATTCAAAGTAGTTCTGTAATCGTAACGGAGGTTCCCTGCATGGCGATTACGTTGACAAAGTTTCGAAGTAGTAGTGCAATTATAACGTAATTGTACCGGCGGTAAACACAACTGTAAACAGTAAGCGGTGGTATCATTTTTCATCCAGAGTTCTCCTTCCCACCCGCCCCCGCTCAATCGATAGATTAATTTGTTCCCTGACATTGAGGCCGTTCTGACAGCAGTGTTTCTGCTGTAGAAGATACAAAGGAAAGCTTGGAATAAACAATACCAGGAGGAATTTGGAATCTTCCCACGGACACCTATGCACTCCATGTTGCTTGAGTACAACACCTCCATAAAAACAGACAACTTAAAATTAACATACATAGTCTTTCTGACGAACTCCGTGACTGCTGGGTATGTGTAGGTTTTAACATGGTCGTGACAAAAATATTATCATATCGAACACGGTGTACTGGTAGGTGACGCCGTGTAGTTCGGTAAATTAGTGCGAAATTTCGGAAGAACCTACTTCCTCCATGTTTCAGTTCACGTTTGTTCCTTCAAGATGAAGGTAGCAAGTTACACTGAAACGTCAGTATTGATATACCAAACTACACGTTTTCACATCTAAGAAAATGCAGCTTCAATTGTAGGGTATGTTCATCATACCCTAATGGTTGTGTATCAAATTCAGAGGTTAGGTGTGTCTGGAAATATTATATTGTAGAATATTTCAAGGCAGTAGTCCTGCATACGACAGACGGCCTTAAAAGTGTTCTCGTTGCATATTATCTCGTAAATACGGCAACTACACAGATTGTGATATGTCAAGGAAGTATATCGCCGAAATATTTTCGTCTGTTTCCAACGCTCAGGCAATGTATTAGCGGACACTGTTTTAAAGATGATCGGGAGGTGAAAACAGTTATGATACGATGGGTAATAACATAGGACACAGGGTGCCGTCAACAGGGATAGAAAATTTTTTCCCAGGATAAGGAAATTGCCAAATTTGTGGCTAGGACAGCGTGGAAAATTAATCGGATACCACAAGTTATTTTAGGTTCGCCGCGAAGTTGGTGAGTACTGCGCCCTTCTGAGTTGTTACGCAACGAGTAGGGTAATTTCTTTCGGACGTTTCGGGACAATCTATCCTTCCCATAATCAAGGTTGAAGAATCCAAAATTCTGCGTAATAACCCAAAAGACCACAAGTCTAATCGGATACCAGTGCAATTAACTGTAAAGTGTTCTTGTTAGAGGTTGAAAATCCAAATTATGTGCGTTGTGAATTAATCACAAGACTTGGTATCGTATACGTCAAAAGACAACCGAGAAGAATCATGACAGTAAACCTTCGCTTAGTTGAGAAACTTGTCAAGATTCGATCTTGTTTATGCGCTTCCCGCATTTAACGGTTTCGCTAAACTTCCGTGTACACATATACTTCCGATATGTTGACACCGAATGTGGCTTCATAATGCTTTGCGCTCCTATTTCGTATTCTGGAGATATCGGTTTCAAGTCTCGGTGTAGGTATCTCTCTCGAATCAGTCATTTGGTGCTTCTCCTAAGTCCGACATGGTATCTGCTACATCTTTTCCTGTTCATTATTCACTAATCATCGTATTATTTTACTATCATCTGAACTTTTCAAATCGTCTTTTTAAACCTATAAACAACAGTCTATGAAACCAGAGGTGCACCGATTTCCCAAAAATCTAGATATCACCTCAAAATTCTAGGCATCAGAAGCTGATCTTAAGCAAGTTCCACGCTGCGGCCTCACAAGTATTAGGCGTCGCCTTATGAAATTTAGTCGCCACAGCAAACTGACGGCCAGGATTTGTGTACCTTGCACTAAGCAGATGAGTAAGGCTTGTATAATCTGCATGAGAATAATGGGAAAGCTTCTGTGTTCTGTTAAGAAGTACGTATTAAGGGCATATTGGCATAAGATGACGGTCACGATTCCGCGTTTTTTAATTGTTTGAACTTATCTAACTTATCTAATACCTGATGAAGAATATAAAAATCTAAAATTTCCTTTATATAATTTTACCTCTTGGTGTCCCGTGGTGTCATATATCGTCTAAGACTTGCAGAATTTAGTCATTTCAGGCAGAATGGTTATTATGAGCACCGCCGACTTCAGCGATAAAATTGTGTGGTCTGTCAACTCTGTGTACGTACTTGTAACATCTTGATTATGAATCTTACCTTAACTATCGTTATGCCATTTGTCTTTGTAACAGAGAAACAGTGTTTTCCCTGTGATGTAGGAAGTGAAACGTCATAGAATTTTCAGATAATTTTTCGTAATTCACATCATCAAACAACTGGTGATAGCCTACTTGTATTATTTAATGTGATCCTGTATATAGAAACAGTCTTAGCAATAAGAGATTCTACTTTAGAAGTGATGCATTTTGTTTGAAGAGAACTGTACGTCCGGTTTCTGGTCTGATAGTTCAGTACTCCACATCCGATGCTGGCTTGTAACAGAATTTCTTTACCCACCACCTGTCATCTTAACGCTGGCAAGGTGGTGGCCTTGAATGTAGGTAGTGTTTAGCTTGCGGTAGTTCAGTCATCTGACTGCATTCTGTCAGACTCTGTCCATTGTCATATTAGCATTGTTTTGTGTAAGCGTACCAGAATGACGCCACACCAGAGCAGTAGAAGTGGCGATGGTGTTACTGCATCTTAGCCCATGCTACGCAAGGAATTAGATTTCAAACTTTTGTTGTTATAAGGCCATATATTTCTTAGAGAGTACAACAACTGTGATTATCACTGCCATTAAATGATCTTAAATCACTTAATTGTTTTATTTGTGCGTTCTTCATCCTTTACAGAAATTAGTATGTTTGGAGTAACTACTCCATTCTTCCATACTACTAAATGGCTTAATGCTAAATTTATTGCCTTTCTTCAAGTGAGATCCACTGATACCGAGTAGTGACAGCCGTCTGCCGACTGTAGACAAATTAACGAGCTAGTTGTTTTGAATGAGGAACTCTCCGAACTGTATGTGTGACGCGATGGTTTCGAATCCAGGCGTACCACCATCTGTGTGGAGGTCTATCGTGGCTATCCCTCGTGCTTCCAGAAAAATTGTCAGTATCTGTCACAGGGCCACTACTACTTACACTCGCATCTCCCCCAGTGCACTGCCTAAGTACCGGGGTGCTGATAAGTCCTTACCCCGACCCGGAAAGAAACAAGCTCGGAAGCATGTCAGGGACGCGCGCCATTCCAACATCGAGACGCGAGCTGTCATCAACGATTTTTTTCTCCTGCAAGGCAAGGCGCCGAAGGAAATTCACGCCATTCTGACAGAAACATTAGCTTGTTTCCTTCCTGTTCGGGCTAAGGACTTATCAGCACACTTGTACTCATAATCCCAATCGACGTTATATGACTGTATAGGGTTTTTAAGTAAACTACGAATTTACGGAGCTTTGTAGTTCTAGATGCTGACAGCTTCATTAACGTAAATAAATAAATAAATGGAATCCGAAAACCATATTCAAATATGGGACACATCGCAATTCCAAACTTGAATCGCAGTATGTCAGTACGTCATACCGCCATGCGACACTGAATGAACAAGAATTTGATCCCGAAGCTCTGCGGGTTTCGAGAGTTTTTGGGTGCTGCTTGTTGCAGTTTCCATTCTTTTCTGATTATTTACACATTAACACAGGCACATTACCCTGAAAATTCCCGCGACAGCTTCGCAAATTGCTTCTCCTTCTATTCCGTACATATTTATCATATGAGATCACTCATCCCATTATATAGTTTTACCCATATGTTTCATAGACTTCTGAGATTGTCTTATATACCACTTGAAGTTCTGGCGATGGTGGATTTTCAGATCATTATCATGTGGTACATGAGGCCGTGTAGATTGATACAAATTCACTAACGGCTGGGAGTAAATTACTATTACCGTTTCTGGCTCATTCTATTCTGAAGATGTGAGCGAAGTGATTCTTCTTAGTGTTGGCACATGTCTACAAAATTTCACGGCGTCACACTTAAGAAGAACCTAATCTTGAAGAGTTTCTTAATTTCTAATAAAAAGTGTGGAATGTGACGTATTATAGAAAATATCCCATTCTCTTACTGCAAAGATCTTTTCCTATTTTTAGGGTGGTGGCGGGTCAATAGTAAAGCAAGAAGAGCTCACGTAGCCACAGTACATTATAAATCAAACTGATCGTGCGGAGAGAGCTGATTTATGTTACCACTGAACTGGAAGCCTGCCTTATATCTGTGAAATGATTGCAGATTTATTTCCTCAACGTGCTTGATATATTGCAACATGACTTAGTGTATCTTTATAAAACCAATACCCTGTACTGTATGTGGGTTATTATCCGAATGGTACACGCATTTTTCCACGTCGGACTGATTTCCAAATCAAGTGTGAATTTAAATTCCTTATATCTTCACAGAATTATACAGGGAGAGTCTCTCGCTAGAAGCCCCAAACTATTGTCTATAAAAAATTATGTTATTGAGATAATGACTTGAAAATTTATATACACATACCGGGAACGAAGCTAAAAGGATCTGCTCATAATCGATGCTGCAACTGGTCTCCTTTCACATCCAAGTACACTTCAATGCTTTTCTCCAAATTCTGGAATACTTTTCCCAAAGTGTCGAGGTTGACAGCTTGAATCTCTTGGCGTATAGCGTCTTTGATTTGTCGGATTGTGCGGGGTACATTTTTGTACACTTTGCCCTTCAATAGACCCCAAAGAAAGATGTCGGCAGGCGTTAGATAGGCTTCCCCTTGTCTCTAACGTTTTAACCAATTTCTGGATGGAACACTTCGATGGTGAACGTCTTTTACCAAATTCCGTTCGAAACGCCGTCTGGCTTGCTTTAAATGAACCTGTTGCCAGTATTTACGAAAGAAAAACCCGCGCTGTTCGACTGTATACATAGACAATAGTTTGGGGCCTCTAGCGAGAGACTCACCCTGTATTAAATATGTAGAATTATATACAGACTGTGAAAATGTTTGGAGGACTTAAACCACGTAACGAGGGAAAAGAACCCTTTTCAGAACGTAATTCGAAATTACCTTCTCATACGTCGCGAGAAAATAGTTTATTAGAACCGTAATTACGAAACGAAAAGTTGCAACAAATTTCCAGTGGCCACCCTCCACTCGGACGCATGTTCCTGCAAGACGGATTGATCAATGACGGGCCCTGTCAGACACTCCAGAAGCTGCTCGAGTAACTTCAAAACGGTCTTAAAATGTGCGGCCGAGTTGATCCTCGATCTTGCACTTGTCGAGCCATACATTATTGCGTGTTCGCTTCCGCACTAATATATGCAATGTGCACAGGTTATCTAGCTTATTCTTATTGGCATTTACAGTTTATTTTGTACTTGCCGTACCAAAAAAGCGAAGTGGCTGATAACTTATTAAGACTTCATTTGCGGATATACGTCCACAGGATTTTTTTTTATTGACTTAGGTCCCTGAACACTTGAGAGTTTTGACCTGACTTTTTTAAACTTCCTGTGTAAGGAGAGAATTTTATGATTAATTATGCATGTTATTCTCACGCCATTACTGTGGGAAGATGTACATTTCGCGTACTTAACACTTTCTGCACCTGTGTTTTCGAAACTGCACCTTTTGAAGAATAGGGATAGGATTTAATTGATGGGGCCAAGTAAGAGGGATCGGAGTTGGGAAGGAATTGAAACGAGTATGAAAAGGGGTAAACGCATAGGGAAAGGAAGAAACAGGTACGAGGATATGACAGAAGGGGGTTTTTCATGATGTTTGCTGCCGTCTTCATGATGGTGTAATCTCTTTGTTTCGGCACTGGACTAGCACGTATTAAAGCTAGGAAAAGTTTTTGTGTGCGTCATTACTAGTGGATGGGATTTTCAGTTCGACAAGGCGTGTATTATTTTCAGCCACCTTCTGTTTTATGGTGATTCGTGAAACACTCTTTTAGTGCGTCCGTACTCCTTCGCTTCTAGTTCTCCGTCCATTTACTGTCGTCCTCATGTGAGCCTTGCACAATTACGGTCGAGGTGATGTGTGGGAACCTGCAGACATGCTGAGAAAGCAGTTTATTGTTTTCTTTCTTAAGGCCTTTCTATTCTTTCAAGCCTGTTTATCTTTTGACAGATAGTTCTTGTAAATTCCTTCTTCATTTGTCCCTTTCCAAAGATTTTCCACGGTTTCTTTTGTCAGTGGATGGCAATCACACGCAGTAATAATGTGAATTTGCAAGTTGGGAAACAGTTAAATGCCACCACACGCTGCACCTAATACAACGGGGCTGAACAACGTAAAACGAAAGTGCAAAGTACCGCCAAAATCTTGTCGGATTGCCTCGTAACGAAAAGTTCCATTCAGGTCGGCGAGATATTGTTAGAACAAGCCGTTTAAGACGCTTTCGGTGCCACAAATAGAATTTATAACCTGACAGAAATAAATGAAGAAAGAAGTGTGTTCTTTTCTTCGACCCAGCGCAAACTAGCATGAACCGAAGCGAAACTACACAACGAAGATCTTAGAATTCTAACAGAAGGATGGTTTTCGCTTCCTTTCAGTTGAGTAATGTGATGGGTGTGATTAACCGTAACGTAACTGAGCGCTACTGGGCACGTAGTCTGTGGGTAGGAGGTGCTTCGTCTTCCTACGGCGGATACCGAAAGTATTCTAAAGATCCTATTACTAAAGAACTGGTGAATGATAATGTCGGAAGCAGGGCTGTAAAATATTGAAAATTCCTAGTACATTGTAATAACATGTACTCGAAATTGAGAATAGTTTAAAAAAGTAAATGTCCCTGCAGAGTTTCAGTCAAGATCTGATGTGTGGTCGACCGTGCATCGTAATTCAGTATGGATAAGAAACCAACTATGTGTCACTTTTGTGTTATCCTTTATTTCTCCTTTACAAGTTGCTCAACATGTTTCGGGCAACCATGTGCCCATCTTCAGTAGCTGACGACTGCGTAGTGTTATCGCCACGTGTTGGTGTTGTGCTGTCAGTCAAGATGTTACCTTAATGGAAGTAAAAGGCCTGACCCACCTTACAACCTATATGCTCTTTTCCGAAATGATGATCTTATTGACACATGTATTGGCAGTAAATGATACCCCCCCCCCCATCCCCCTTAAAAATAGCAAATAACAAACATCACAGATGCTGAGATCTCACCATCGTGACATACCCATACCATTCCTGTAAAGCACTACCACCATACTTTCGGATGAAATCCTGATGATGGCCACATTAGGCCGAAACATGTAGTTTACTTCATCCTTTATTAAACATCTTTTTTAGATATTGTTGTGTTATTGAC
>Ga0131853_10011776_pt1 | contig 16009 bp, 7 predicted proteins | sample TergutLab28metaG_FD_92764 | JGI IMG/M metagenome (GOLD analysis project Ga0131853, IMG submission 92764) | Labiotermes labralis P1 segment gut microbial communities from Petit-Saut dam, French Guiana - Lab288 P1 (version 2) (version 2) | ecosystem: Host-associated > Arthropoda: Insects >...
GTGTGTGTGTGTGTGTGTGTTTGTGTGTGTTTGTGGTGTGTGAATGTGTGTGTGTGTGTGTGTTTGTGTGTGTTTGTGGTGTGTGAATGTGTGTGTGTGTGTGTGTGTGTGTGTGTGTGTGTGTGTGTTTGTGGTGTGTGAATGTGTGTGTGTGTGTGTGTGTGTGTGTGTGTGTTTGTGTGTGTTTGTGGTGTGTGAATGTGTGTGTGTGTGTGTGTGTGTGTTTGTGAACCTGGTTGAATTGTACAGCTTTGCACTCATGGAGTGGTGTTTAGACACAAGAACAACTTTTGTTTTAGTAACATCGGCCTACTGGCTTTTCAGTTCAGTCGATTTCACATTGTTCTGAAGCCTGATCAATTCACAGCAGAGAATTATTTCTGTTCAGAACAAACTCATAACATCTGCAAATGTTATTGTGCTTCGTCATTTATTTTTAAGGCTTCTTGGTAAAGATGTGTCAGATTTCTGAACCTTGAAAATGAAGAACACTTGCCAAGCTATGTAACAGAAAGAGGACACGAATGATGCACACTTAGAGCATTCTCCGAGTTCAGATGTGGTTTTGCCAGAGACTATTAAACCTGAAGTTTTTGATAAAAGGAACACATGAAATGTAGACTTTTTAACATAGTACTGTGCAAGAAGCAAGAGACACGTAAATGAAAACGAAATGAATTTTTATAGTTTATATGATCAAGTATTTTTTTTTATCTACACATAATAATTAACACAGGGCAAGTATCCTGGTCTCAGAGATCTGCTTTCGAATCCATTCCAAACGTTTGTAAGCATTGTGTAAGGGTAGCCACAGCAGCTAGCATCATCCCAGCAAGTTCTGACAAAGTGGTGAGCATTGGTGGAACGTAAGTAGCATCGTATGTATATTCCCAGAAGGAGGAATCAAGTAGTATAAGGACAACGTAAAGAGATGGGCAATTGGTAGGGCGTAGGGGGACGGTCGAGTTAAAACTGTTCAATCGTAATTCACACGATTAACTAAGCAGGAATTGTACCAATTTCCGTGGCACTGTTGCCAGGGGAATTGTTTGCTGTTGTTGTCCTAGAAGCACAGACACCAATGCTTGCTTTTATCTAGTCACTCTCTGCCAAGCGCGCAGACATACCGGACTAAACTCTACGTCGAGCAGTAGCGAAAGCTTACTAGTTAACTCTGCTTCTTGTGTGCAAAGAGGAAATGAATGTGACAGTGCTGGGTTCAGTGAAATGCATTAGCTCTATAAACAACCCCCGGCCAAACCCCGATACAGCGCCTGTGTTTGTTCACTTCAGTTCATGGTGCTGTATCGAGAGTGGCTGTTAACTGAAATACTGTATAATAAGGAATTTCTCGTCACAGACTTTCATGGGAGTTAAGTGAGGTTGGCTGTGTATCGGGGTTCGAATGCATTTAGTTATTCACACAAGGTACAGTACTGATTCTAAAGCCCCTTCTTACTCTTTGTCCGCCGCTTCCAGCCAACTAACGCAGTCAATATCCAGCGAAGAATATCCCTTACTTTAAGAACAGTCCTTGATTATGGTCAGAGGATCTTCCTTGTCAGCACCCGGGGAAGTTGTTCCTTCCTAAATTACCATCTGGTGTAGGCCATATCAGAAGGCGTGGAGCGAAACGCCACCTACACTGGCGAAGTACCCAGACTGCGAACGTAAAGGTGCCTTCCTGTCGTAAAGCCATTATTATTTCCTCATAAACTGTAGTTATCCTCTGAGTAGACACCTCACTGTGACGGAGCGTAGATGGCATGGAGGAATATCACAAGCATTTAGATCTCGGTACTATCATCATCAGCATCATCATCATCATCATCACATCAATAGCATCATCCCGTACTCTGTAGCACGATAGGTGCAATGTCTGTTCCAAAAACGAGTCCTCCAGGGAGTGTGATCTAGTACTTCATCTTGCAGTTTCCAGGATCTTCTCGCTTCTGTAGGGTCATTCAGTAGCTGCTTATGTCTTCTTCTTCGTCTTCTCTTCCCTTCTATCTTTCTTTCAAGAACGCGGTTTAGAAAGCAGTTGCTATGCAAGATTTTACCAGTCCTGTTAGCCTTCCTTCGTTCTATTGCATGTTGGATCTCGGCACTATATATGTGCTAATTGGTCTGTGTAAAGTCTCAGGCGGCTAGTCGCCAAAGCGTCACTGCTGAGGCCCCGGTTCGATTTCAGGCCAGTCTATGTGGAATTTGTTATTAATGATGTGGCAATGGAACAGATATCATCTACGCAATAATTGTGCTCAATTTACAGTGCTATTGAGTGTACCACTTCAATGGACCGGGTAACTGCAAAACAAAAGCCACACTTGTTATAGCTGAACTACACGTAGGACAAGGTTGCTCACCCTGAGTTAGCCTTGTATGTGTTTGTGTGCTTCTGATGTGCAGGAAGATTATACGGTTCGACAGCTGCTTACTATGCCATAGTCATACCGAGCAAGTAGCGTGGGTAAAGAACATACTCGGAATTCAAATCAGCTTATCTGCTTCTGAAACTTGCGCAGTTAAATCTATTGGGCAATGTAAACAACTGGCCTGAGTCATGTTCCTATCGCATGCGTGGACTTCCTTAACAGGTTCGATTTTTGAGCATTAGAACTGTTTTAGCAACTTCCATTAAATGAATACGTAAACAACCACAGATCGAAGTGTGTGCCATCCGAAGGCAGTGCTCATTGGTAGACTCACATACGTTGCTAACCAGGATACTTCCGCCTTTTACGTCTAAACAGGCAGTGGTAACCATACGTACCGCACGTGTGAAAGCTAAAAAATCATTTCGTCCGCAGTTTTATTTATCAGCTTCTTTAGTTCTCAGAACAACAAGTGATTGTTTCCCCAAACAACATTTGTGTATTGCAGATATAATTTTTATGCTCAAAACAATCTCACACAACACACAAAGCAGGATAAGATACACCACATGTTTCGGCTTATTAAGCCATGATCAGTCCCTTATTAAGGACTTTAAAAAGACATTTAACAGTGCAATACGCGCGAGATCGCCAACTTTATGTGTGGTAAAACACTACGAAAGTACCTAAAATTTCTTTAAAAACGGGTTTTTAACACAAGATACCTATATATATATATATATATATATATATATATATATAGTATAAGTGTGCATATACAAAAATCTAAAGTTAAAAAGTTTTAGTTTTTTTAATATGTGTTTGTAAGAAGGTAAGTATGATATCGCTTCGTATTGAAGTACGTGGGTATAAGTACGAAGCAGTGGAAAATGCATCGTTTATTGTTTATACACGCTATAAGGTAAGGTGTTCTGACTCTTGGACTCAGTCGAATGTAGATTGTATGAAGGTTCCCTCTTATATTTTGTTTATTTTGGTTGGGTACCAGTAAACTTAAAAAGTATATTATGTAAAAATGTCATAATTAAAGGGGTGTTATTTTCTTTATTGTAAGTAAGTAAAAAATTTACTTATTTACTTTAACAGCTGAAAATATATCACTTTGTACGAGTGTATTCCATGAATTTGTTTGGGTATCGGAATATTACGTTTGGCCCGGTGTGTGTCGCAGCATGTATTGCCGCCTTCCGACACTTTTGTTATGTATGTGTGTGTGTGTGTGTGTGTGTGTGTGTGTGTGTGTGTGCGCGCGTGCTTGTGAACACACACAAGGCATCTTGTGTTAAATACCCCTTTTTTTAAAAAATAAGTACCTTTATAATATGTTATTTGTAAAGGTGATCTCGCACCTAAACAGTGCGTCTACTAAGTTTTAATACTGGCATTATAAAAAGTATTTGCTTAAAAGAAACGACACTTTCATTGTTTAGTTTTCAACATAGATCCCTTGTAACTGTACACACAGATTTTCACGGTCATACAGCTTCTGGATGCCTTTGTAGAAGCCGTCCTTTGCAAGGGTGTTTAACGTACTTGTTACGGCTGTCTGGGTGTCCGAAATCGAGTCAAAGAGGCACCCTTTCAAGTGGGATTTCACTTTTGGGAACAAAAAGTAATCAGCAGGTGCTAAATCTGGCGAATACGGAGGGTGGTCGAGCACAGTCACTTTTCGTTGGGCCAAAAACTACTTGACGATTGTCGCGTTGTAGGGCAGGGCATCGTTGTGCAAAAGGAACCAGTCACCAGATTCACACATGCCCGGTCTAACACGTCCAATTCTGTTTAGGAGCCTTCCCATTACACCTTTGTGGTACACTGCATTGATAATTTCACCCTCCGGAACAAATTCTTTGTGGATTACGCCTTGCCAATCGAAGAAAATCACCAACATGGTCTTCATACGAGACTTCTGAAATCACAATTTCTTCGGCCGTGGCGAGGTTTCTGCGACCCATGCAGTGGATTGATGTTTAGTGGTCAGATCTTAGGCAAAACACCACGTCTCATCGCCCGTTACACTTTTCTTAAAGAAGTCAGGATCACTGTCTGCTGTGGCAATCAAATCTCGGCAAGCAGCATTTCTCTGGTCTTTCTGCTCTGGAGTCAAAGAGAGTGGAACAAATCGTGAACAGATCTTCTGTTTTCGCAAATCTTCAACTACAATTTTTCTCACTGTGTCCTTGCCAATGTTCACCTCGTCTGCTAGCATTCTTAGCGAAAGGTGACGGTTTTGAAACAACAACTGAAAAATCTTCTCGACATTGTTGTCACTGCGACACTCTGTAGGCTGGCCACTCCTGCGGTCATCTTCAGTGTCATCTCGTCCATCACGAAATCATCCATACCATCGGAAAACATTCGATCGGGATAGTGCTTGGTCCCCATAAGCTGCATTTACCATTTGGAGAATTTCCGTCGCACTTTTTCCAGCTTTAAAACGGAACTTTATATGCTAATCGTTGCTCCATACTCAAATCCATGACGAGGCTTTCACACATATCTTCGTTTCACGCAACAGATCACAAATACTGCTCAACTCACTCAGACAATACTAAGCACACAACGTGTCGAGACTTGCTCCTACGTGTTTCTGTGGGTGACCGCCTGATGGCGCGCATAGTATTCGCTCTGCACAATCAGTCCTAAAACTTAGCAGACGCACTGTGTGTTGCACTGTTAAGCGTCTACTTAATGTTCTTCATGGGGGCCTGATCGTGTCTTAATAAGCCGAAACGTTTGGCGTGTCTGATCCTGCTTTGTATGTTGTGTGCGACTGTTTCGAGTAAAAAAAAAAAACGTATCGGTAATTGAATAACGCAACGGAGATATGTCATGAAAATGTAAAGGAATGTGTGTTATTTTCTTCGAAGTAAGAATAGACTCTCACTACACTGTTTGGACAAAAATGAAATATAGCGAAAATGTGTTGATTAGTTAGGTTTAAATTACGAACCGTTGCAATTATTTAACTCCAACGTGAATAGTCTGTTTTTTTTTTTTTTTAAGTAGCTGATATTCATCGAGCTAGTGAAAAACTACCATCTTTTACGGACGGTGAAGGTGTTCACGAATTTTCGCCGCTGCACCTTAATCTGATTTATGTGAATCGAGTTTACCTCCTCATATATTTTTCCTTAGTTATCCGTATGAATATTATCTTCAAATCTGAGTCTCACAAATACACGGGTTTTGCAGTCGCACGCTACATACATACAGCGGTTAATAACCTTGTAAATAAGGTTTATGCGTGTTTAAATAAGCAGATGCATAGACTGGCCAGCAACAAAGGAGAGATGAGTACTGAACTCCTTTCACTGATGAAATGATGACAGATGCAGGCTTAGTAAAGGTTAGTTCGAGGATAAACAAGACGCAGTTCTAGGCGACACGTTAATTGTAGTTCCTCTGTTGGCCTCACACCCGCTGATTAGGCTTTGGATAGTGAACGGTGAAACTATCACTTACTTGCTGTCGTTCTGCTGGCGATCGACTGTACCAGGTTTTGTACCTACTGACTTATTTACTTACTCACTTACTTACTTGCTTACTTACTTACATACTTACTTACTCACTCACTCACTCACTCACTTACTCACTCACTCACTCACTTACTTACTTACTCACTTACTTACTTACTTACTCACTCACTCACTTACTTACTTACTTACTTTCTCCATGGAGCGGAGTCCTTCTCGAATAGCTAACCGGTTCTTAGCTAGTCAAGACATTCACCGCATTTTGTGGAACCCGAAGGTTCATTAACGCATTTACAAGTGCCCGCCACCTGTCTCTATCCTCAGCCAGATCAATCCAGTCTATGCTCCCCCCATCCCACTTCTTGAAGATCCATCTTTATATTATCTTCCCATCTACGTCTGTGTCTTCCAAATAGCCTCTTTCCCTCAGGTTTCCCCACTAAAAACTTGTATGCATCTGTCCTCGACCACGTCCGTGCTACATGCCCCGCCCAACTACTTCTTCCTTATTTGATCACCCAAATAATATTTGGTGAGTAGTACAGATCATTAAGCTCTTCATTATGTGACTTTCTACACTCCCCTTATACCACGTCCCTCTTAGGCCCAATATTCTTCTCAGCACCCTATTCTCAAACACCCTCATCCTACGTTCCTCCCTCAATGTGAGCAGCCATGTTTCACACCCACACAAAACAGACAAAATTATAGTTCTGTGTGTCTCAATATTTACATATTTCGATAGGATACTACCAGGTTGTGTGCATGTTACAGAACTTAGACGGAACGATTCACATGCAGACTAGAGGACAAGCAGATCATTCGGAGCTAAAGATTAGGCTCGATGGATTTGTAAAAAAAAATGTAGCGTCGATAAAATGGTCAGGTTCTGTAGTAGGCCTACCATATGCACCCCAGAACAGAGGGAGAAATGGTAACACATAATTTCAAATTTCTGTGAGGAATATCAAAAGTGTGTGCTATTCGCAGTAATTCTTAGTGACGTCTGTGATGTTTGTAACGCGAGGGTACAAATAACTTATATTTTAAAAATAACTCCCTGCTGGAATGTGACGCCCCGTACTACCGACGTTTCAGAGGAATAGTCGTGCATTTTAATGATGGAGGAACATATTCACTCGAAAGGGCGGTGAACACCTACCAGACCACACGGCGTTACATCCCAGCAGACTTTCCTTAGACCTTATCATCTCTCTAAAACATGATTTCGGAACTTCATTGTGTAGGATCGGAAAAAAGTTCTGACGTTAAGCGTAGAGCAGCAAGAGAATGCTGGTATAGCGCATTCGGGATTGTGATTGGGCTACAGGTTGGATGATCCAGGGTTCGAATCCCGGCAAGGAGAGGACTTTTTTTCTCGAAAACTTCCAGAACGGCTGGAGGACTCCATCCCGTCTCCTATTCTGCGGGCACTGGGTTTCTTTCCCGGCAAGAAAGCGGCCTCCATGTAGAGCCGATGTGAATTATGAGTGAAGTTATACTTCTGCTCTTCCTATATGTCTGAATGGCGTGAACATGGACAACTTTGCATTTCATCTTTCCAGGATAGCGAAAATTTTGTGGAAAGATTCCATCTGGATCCGACTGGCTTTGAGTCTCAAGGCCCGCTCCTTCTTTTCCTTACGTCACGCTGCCTGCAAAATTATCGTCAAATAAATATGGAACAAAGGACACAATGTGTTGTCTTTTCGTTGGCAATTGTACACAAAAGATTTTGTGATCCGGGACAGCCTATTCTGTGTTACAACCAGACTAAACGCTGGACGCCCGAAAAATCGTAGTTCGGTTCTCGGCACGGACAAGAGATACATCTCTTCTCAAAAGGGGCCAAATTAACTTTGGGACCCACCTCGCATCCTACTCAGTGGGTTCCGGGGGCTTTTTCCTTGCGGATGAAACGAGATGCTGACCATTCACCTTCAACTTGTGTTGAAGTTGGATTGTGTGGAGATGTACCTCCGCTCCTCCCTTTGTCTTCACAGCGCGCAGACAACATTACTTTTATCTTTCCCACAAAATAATTTGGTGCCCCTAATTATGAAAATCTGAATTGCACTAACGACAGATAATGTTCTTGCTCTACCAGTTCTCAAAACTGCAGCCAGCTGAGCGATATTACTAGACACTGAACGAGTTCACTGTAACTTAACACTTCGTTTGCTTCGTTTTATTACAATTCTTCCGTGTACCTTTTACCTTTTATCGCCGCTACCAGTTTGATTGGTGGGGCATTAATTAATAATTGTTTGTAAGTTGCCTAGGCGTGATGTGACTTGACAGGCAGCACAGCAATGACTCAGCGCATGCGCCTACATGCAAGAGTAGAGTGCATGTCGACCGTTCTATACGCAATGCTGCCTGCTTGCCTTACCCAGAGAAGAGTCGCGTGTCTGCAGTACATTGTGGTCGTATATGTTTCGAATCGATTCTGAAGACCAGGCCGTCACGACAGAAGTTTTTAGTAATTAGTAATAATATTCTGCCGGCAATTACGTGGATAGTTGTTTTAATTACTTCATGGCCACCTCCTTTCAGAGCTTTACCAGCTCGTCATCAGTAATTTTTCGTGTTTGGATTGAGAGGTGCCTATCAAGATTGCTGTGATCTGTGGTGTTATGTTCTGTAGTCTGGTATCATTCTACGGACGTACCAGAGGATGCTGCTGCATCATTCATCATCATGGTAGACAAATTCTACCAGACCTTACGGCGTCACATCACAAACGACGCTAATCTTCAGCTTTATACATAATTTGGCGCTATATACATAACACTGTATACTATAATATAATACAATAATATATTGTATAAAATATAGTATCTGGAGCCGACATGTCGTCCAGTAAGACATCTTAAGCTGTATTCAGCACTAAGGTACTGCAGGTTAATGTGGTGCTAACGCTAATCAGTAACATTCCAAAAGTATGTTGGCCGTAGAAACGACTATCCCGAGGATGATTGTTGGAGGTTTTCTTCAAATTTCCCAGACGACTTTCTCTAGCTCTATATAATCTTGATCTTAACATGTTACCAGCCACTTATTTCGCATCTTAATCTGTTAATCTTTCTTATTGATTTTCCTATTGGAAGGTACATTACTTTTGTAGTTGAAATGGTGAAGTTAAATAACGTAATTTTATAAACAGAAAAAGTGAACACTGTATATGAAGGCACTGAGTGCCTTCCTATACAGTGAACTACACACATGCACCAAGGGCAGAATATGCTGCCATAACACCGACTAAGTTCATGTTCAACGGACACGATAGAACCGTTCTTGTAATTATAGCCAAGTACTGTATAAGGCTCTCCGATGACTGATCCTTTATGATCCGAAACATGTTGGAGCACTTTTAAATATTTTAATTATATCTACTAATTATATATTTGTGCATTTGTTGGATAATAAAGTGTTTAACTGTCATTGATGCACGGAGCAAACATGAAGCTCTAGCGTTATTTACAAAGAAGCCAAAGAAACGTAAGCTTATTTTATTACTACTGTTTGACTTTCAAAATTAACGTAACGTGAAGAAAAATGTGTACAATTACAAAATATGATCTCAAAGTTTGCAGAGTCTCCGAATTGGCCTTTGACAATAAATACAAGAATCGGGCATTTCTTCGGGATTTTTGTAGATTCTCTCGCAATTTAACATTTAATGTGCCTTGTTCCAAAGGACTGTCAGTTATGTCCATCAAATTGAGCATGTCGGACTGTTTGGACATCTGCACTGAGAGAATCTGCGATATGCCCTGGGGTGTTGTTCCATGCACATGGAGCCATGTAATTAGCTACCAGAAGGTAATTAGTTTCAAAGCCATTATTTTGCAATTAAGCAGATGCGCAGATAACAGATATACTCTTAGATAAACATAAATTAATTAGGCTTAGGAAAACTGTCGCTTCCTGTTTTAAGGTACTGGCCGCTGTCGCCAGGAATATTAAGTTAGACTGTTAATGTTTGATCGGAAGACCATCAGCGCCGTCTTTGCCATTTATTGCCTCAGAAGAAGAGAATGTTTAAACCCATCAGAATTATACCTAATAAAGAGAGGCCGGGTATTTTTGTTAATTCTCGCGTAACAAAACAAATTTCAATGGCATCGCTAGTATAAAAATCCCGTCACTAACACGATCCTGGGCTATTGAATTCCCGTCTACTCCAATCCTGAAAATCTACGCTGAAAATTCCCTAAGTTCCATCCTGATGTTATTACTCTAATTCCTCCGCACCCTTTAAAGTGACCCTTCCATAGAAATTTACCCACCTAAATTATCAGAGTTTTCTTGTTTCTCCCCGTATGTTCTGCACTACCAAACCATTACGTTCTTGATTTCACCACCCTAACAATGTTGGGAGAATGTTCGACTTCACAAATGTTTTCCTTACGTAATATTCTAACGCATTCGGTATGGAGACTCGCTAAGGGTTGGACGGTCCGGGGATCAAATCCTGGTGGGTCTAGATTTTCCGCACTCGTCCAGACCGACCCTTGGACACAACCAGCCTCCTATACAATGGGTACCCGTTCTTTCTCGAGGGTAAAGCGACCGGGGTGTGGCGTTCACCATCCAACCCCATCTAGTGCCGAGGTTAAAGGAAGAGTAGAGGTATACCTCTACTCCACCTCTGGGTCTTCGTGGCCTGTTGTAGGACGAACTTTATCTCTTCCTCTACCTTTATGTAATATTATAAGTACCAAGTTAATTCAGTCTCTTAGTATTCGGGCATTTTTCTGGTCACCTGTGAGCGTGTTCATGCCGTTTAAGACCATTAGCTTCATGGACTGGTCTATAGTCTGGTGTTTTTAAAGTAATAATCATTAAAAAAGCACTACATCTCGGGGGCGGGGGTCGATCCCCTGTCTTCAGGCTGTAGAAGTAAGGCCAACTCAGGACCAGTAATTAAAGACATTCACAACCTCTGAGATTTGTCTAACGGGCCCAACTGAGTATGTCTTGGGTCATATTATCTTAGCCTTGTGGCCATCCAAAATTCACCACAACACTAAACTGTCCAAATGTGTCAGCCGCTGAGCATGGCCTATACTCACGGAATGTTTCGTGTTGAAAGCATCGAAACGCGCTTACAGGTTTACCGACAAATTTATGAAAGCAGTAGCATGAGAAACAATGTAATACGTTCAGTAAGACTGGTTATTTATATTGTTCTGCATCTGTTGTTAATTTTGTGTGGTGCTGGAACATCTTATCGCCACTGCCTCTATCTGTATCACAGTGTTATGTAAATAGCCTGGCACACACGAAGGCCTCAACCGACAGTCTACGCGAACTCGGCTTGGCCTAGCTTCATGACCACTTGCCTTGTTAACTCATACAACACGTGTCCTCATTGTACTGCTATGACCAAAAGTTGTAGAGTATGTCCTTATTTGCAGGGGATCAAAGTGACAAAACTGTCAGTTACGCTTACCAAAGGTTATACTGAATCCTTCTTCGCGACCAATACTGTCATAAAATCAACGCCTTCACTCGAGATGTGTCAAGAACCTTGAGATCCCCCCCCCCCAACCCAGTGTGGGCACTAAACTTCGACCATATGCGCGAATAAATCTTGTAGAGACCAGCATCCATTTCGCTCGAAGTTCTAATAAACTTATATTGTAATTCATGTAAATGTAAATTTAACTCTCTACCCGCCAAGAACATCACTGACCTGGTCTCGAACAAAGGATCATCTATAACAACCTGAAGATGGAGGCCAATCCTTTCGCCGAAACTTTGTGTTTTGATTCCTTATTATTACGTGTGAAACACTAGAAGATGGACAAGTCCATGAAGCTAATGATGTTAATTGTGATACACCGTCGTCGGAATCGTACGGAGTTGTATTTCAAGCATCCATTCCTCATTTAATACCTTGATGAAGGTCCTCTTCATTTTTGTGGTTCCAAATATTCATATTTTGACACATTTACATTTATTTAAGCATATTCTGTAGTGGTAGGCTATCAAAAAAGATATAGGGTTCACACAGCGGTGTTTTAGTGGATTCGCGTCGTCTTGGATGTGACAGTGTCACTAACCCAGCGACACAACGCCACAGTTAATCGTGCATAGATATATTTTCTCGGCAAAGAAACCGTGCTGTTCAGTTCGTTATTATTTGATCTAAATGTAGTTTAATTTGGTCTCTAAATGCACATTAAACATTTAAAACAATGCAAATAGCCTCCTGTAATAAGCAGTGTTACCATATGATCTCGAGATAACTTCTTCCGGCACGGCTAGACACATTAATACCAAACGAAGCTTATATTGCAGTGTTGTTTATGGAGATTTTCATTCGTTTTCCGTGGATAGAAGAGGCCAAAAACAAACAGACAGACTATTATCCAGACAAACAACTGGTGCTCTGCCTAGACGAATTATGTAATGATTATATGTATTTAATAAATTTTAAGTATGTAAGAATGGTTCCTTACTCAAATCTCCAAATTTATAAAAATTAAAGATCGTACCACGTAATCTTTATTCTTACGAAAACCTTTTAAAAAAAAGAGCTAGCTAGCTAACTAACTAACTGCCTCAACACAACAATTGTCATTATAAATTAAATTTTGAAATAAAGTGAAATGCCAACTTAATGCAAATAGGTAATTTTATTGATGTATTCTTAGCTCGACATGTTTCGGTTACATACGCCCATCATCAGGAACATTAGATGTTGAGTTGCAGCGTATGGTTTTCTGCACCGAGTTTTTGGATGGGCGGTGGTCTTGAGAGCCGCTGCGTAGGTCGTCTAATGCTCCTGATGATGGGCGTATGTATCCGGAACATGTCGAGCTAAGAATACGTCAATAAAATTACTTAGTTGCAAAAAATTGGCATTTCACTTTATTTCATGAGGAAGTTGCACGGTCAAACGACCCTCAAAATTAAAGTTTATAAAATATCAAATAATTTGAGCTCGAGGATGACCTAATTTAGGATGAAACATGTAAAAAAATGTTTATTTGACAAACGAGACTCCATTGTATAATAAAATATACTGTTGACACTGATAGCGACTCTATGGATTGATATCATTGTCACCACAATGGGTTGTCAGCTGTAAAACAAAAAATTGGCTGACTTCCTGTAGCAGAGCTGTTCTTGAGAGGCTGACAGTTCCTCAGGTAGATCAAAAAGGTCATGTATTTTATGGAAACCTAAGGTTCATTACCTTAACAACAGTACTTCTCTTATCTTATTGCAGACCAGACCACGTCTCACAGCTCCAAATTTATAAAGATTCAATCCTGCGACATGTAATCTTTACTCCTACGAGAACCGTAACTAACTAAATAACTCACCCACTCACTCACTCGCTCACTCATTTACTCCATGGTGCAAAGCCCTTCTTGAGAAACTGACATTTTCTCAGTTAGTCAAGAAATTCCCTGCATTTTTTGGAACCCAAAGTTCATTACCACATTAACAAATAGTCCGTCAGTTATATTATCTCAAGCAATCTTAGTCCAGTTCATGCCCTCCCACGCTAGTTCTTTAAGACCTGTTTTAATGTTATCCTCCCGTCTGCTCCTAGATCTTCCAAGTTTTCTCTTCCTCTAACTTTTCCGCACAAAATCCTGTATGCATTTATCTTCTTCTCGTTGTTACAAAATGTCAAGCAAACAAATAAGAAGAAATGAAAGTGCTGGAATTAGTGAAGAGGGCAGTGTTGCGTGCAAGGTTAGGAGATTTCACAGCAGTGTCAGGAAGATCCGGAACGTTGCTGACTATTTATATATCGTCAGAGTGTCATGTTTCACAAGGCTTGAATCTGCAGTGGTGAAGTATTGTATCGAAGTGCTTTTGAAAACGCAGGGGTCCAAAATTTAATTAATTAAAAGTTAAGCCGCATGTTGAGCGCCAATTTGTGGATGAGGTAAAAATAAAGAATATTGAACTAATTAAATATTTTTAATCTTCTTGAAAGAATAAAAAATTGTAAAGGGGACGGATGAACGAGATCGTATTCCAGGAACTGTTTCACAGTGTAACACAACAGCGTATGAGAGTTATCACATCAAAGGACGCTTTGTAGAGAACGCTTTTGAAAGGCGTAAATTCTCTTTTCCATAAAGCTGGATTAAACTGCAACGTACAAAATGACGTATGTAGATTTTTATCTTTGAAGGGTTTTAAGAAAACGTGGATAACATTAGATATGATCTACGAAGAACTAATCATTATGGTTTGCCATCAATTCATTCATATTTGCAAGGGGAGTACGCTATACACTTTAAAATAAAAAATATATATAATCTGTTGCGATGTGATGCAGTATAGTCTGGTTATAAATTTGGTGACGTTTCGGAATTTCTCTCCTACCCTAAGAGTGGAGGCAGTATGTCACATATTATAAGAGGGTAACCTGCATGTTCCCCGCCACGCACACCTCAAATTTGACGTGAATTTACAAATTTTTGTTCTGTTTTAAGAATCTGCATAACTCTGTCACTATTCCGTTCCCATAGGCTGGAAAACTGAGATTTGGATCTCAGAAACGACAAGAATATTTATTTTTTGTGCTACGTTCGAACAGCCCCTGGGACTTATCCAGTTTTACAACTAATGGAAACCTGGGACCCTTTTGCGGAAGTAGGGTGAGATTTGCGCTCTCACCTTTATGAAATCACCTTGTTAATAATGGCATATCACGCAAACAACCAAATGGTTTTAAATTATTATTATACAAATTCCCCTCTTACACATTTCCATCACCTGTACAAACTTCTGCAGGGACCGACGTAATTTCCAGTAAGAATAAAATATCAACCGCCTACGGTGGAGGCTGCAGTGCGAATTAATGTTTTATTCCGAGGAAACTGAAGGAACTGCGATAGAACTTTCTCGTACTGTACCGGTAGTTGATTCCAGTCAGGATCCGCACTTGACACGTACTTAACTTCAGCCGCCGGCAATAAGTGTTCTGTTTCGTAACATCTGCTTCAGCTTGGCTCGGTTACATAAGCTGTCTGATGCCAAAGAGCTTCCTTTCTTTTTCTTTAGTTCTTTTCTTTCTTTCGCGTTCTTTTCCTTTACAGTTGTGTTATTTTTTTGTTGGTTTCTGTCTCCGTGTGCCCAATTCTTCGCTTCTTGCATTCTTTCTCTCTCTCCTCGTATTTCTTTCTCTCGGTACAGTTGACACCCGAAACAAAATTCGAAACAAATATATCGCAAAGCAAAGAAGTGATGTCACTTATACCACGGTACTCAGTCCGCACATGAAGTGGCCCTAAATAGTTTCCTCTGCAGCCATGCATCTACTAAGTTCAGAAGTCCGTTAACATAAATGAGGTACAATTTATTTGGTATATCTCCTCTTTCCTCTCTGACTCTGATCTGTGTTACGTTCAAACAGTGAAATAAGTTACACCTTGTATTTTAATTAATTTAAAAATTAATTTATAACATCAAATGTACATGCACCAAAATATACATACATTAGGCGTTAGTAAGCTTCCTACTTTTTCCGGTATTCCCTAGTTGCCATCATCAGGGAGTCTTCTCAGAAGCTTTCACAATTCTTACGACAAATTTTCGAATATAAGAGTTCTCATTTGCATAAGCAGGTGGTAAAATCGTGCTGCATCTGGCAATCGTGGCATTGGCCTTGGCCTGCATATGTTATAGTTGAAGAGTAAGCCCATGTAGCCGTATGTAGCCGTCAAGTAATTTCCTCATTCTTAGTTAAACTCCGGCCAAACACTCTCCTGAACTTTTCACAAAAAGAAAAAAAGAATATTTTAAAACACAGATTTAGCTTTGTTTCAAAAGTGCATTATTTTTATAACATCTGAAAACGTATTACTGTGACCCCAACTTAACATCATCTCGAAGTACAAAAGTATTGTGGTTTACACGAGCAAATTCTGTGTTGCACTTCCTTCTGACAGAATTTTCTTCCTTATAATTCTTATGGGTTTTAAGAAGGCTCTGAATTAGTGCTGAAGTCGGGTACTGCGATGGTAGTTAGTCTAATTTATGAATGAATGATATATTTAACTGCAATTGGGTGTAAACCCGGTGGCAGTGTTACACGTTTACAGACCGAAATTACATATAACAACAACAATCAACACCAACAATACATAGAGCAAACCA